>Ga0209536_100000865_pt1 | contig 50135 bp, 50 predicted proteins | sample DeeMarSeWOR28_12_FD_187461 | JGI IMG/M metagenome (GOLD analysis project Ga0209536, IMG submission 187461) | Marine sediment microbial communities from White Oak River estuary, North Carolina - WOR-2-8_12 (SPAdes) (version 2) | ecosystem: Environmental > Aquatic > Marine > Intertidal zone >...
ACCTTATGCGGCATCGCGCATTATGATTTCAACATGGCAGGTGCTTACAGCTATGAGCAGGCTTTCACCGTTATGCGCCGGCTTCGCCTGAGCAAGGCCGAAGCTACTGAGCAGTTCCGTCGCATGGTGTTTAACATTTTAGCGCGAAACCAGGATGATCATACCAAGAACATCGCGTTTTTAATGGCGTCGGATGGAAAGTGGAAATTGTCTCCGGCGTACGATGTGATTTATTCACATAACCCGGCAGGACAATGGACCAATCAGCATCAAATGAGCCTGAATGGCAAGCGTGATAATTTTTCCCTGGATGATCTGATTGCCGTTGCTGATTCGATCAGTCTGACCAGGACGGACAAAGTCATTAACCAGGTGTATGCAGCCGTTGAGCGCTGGCCGGAGTTTGCCAGGGCCGCCGGCGTGAATGAAAAAGCCATACAGCAAATATCAGCCAATCACAGACTGGACCTGGTCAAGTGACAGAGATGTTTTCTCGTAAACACGCAGTGAGCGCCAAGGAAAAAAACAAACGACTCTCGCAAAGGCGCCAAGGCCGCCAAGAAATTCGATGTTTAATTTGTTTTTACCCCTAACACCTTTGCGTGCTTTGCGCCTTTGCGAGAGTAAATATCTGTTTAATTTCTGGATACAATAGCCAGGTAATGCCGGATAATTGCGGCTTTTTAAAGCAACTCCAGCAGGCGCACCAGGTTCTGCAGCTTGGAGTCTTCTTCCAGTGCGCCTTCCCAGAACGGATAAGTAACAGCATCACTGCCCTCGCCTATGACCAGCCTTGCTTCAAAAGCGTCTGCTGCGCCTTCAGGCATGGGGTGTTCTTCAGGTATGCCGAGCACATGTATGGAATCTAGAAGGTCCTGTTCCTGCTCCTGGGTCAGTTTTCCGCTGCGTGGCGGCTCACTGGTGTAGGTGCCGCTGCTGATCTTGTATTCACCACTACTGTTAATTGTTATCACGAAAGCGTAGTCTTCCTCGCCTACGACCTGGTATTTTATGGGTTGCATGATAAATAACCTGGAATATAGAGCCATGAATTAACTGTGCTTCATTTAACAGCCTGACGTTAAAAACTGCAACATGGATAGTATGAAATTTATTTTCCGGGGGCTATGAAATTTATCCGGAATAGCGTAATAATGTTTTACCCGACATGGTTCTCAAATTTCGCCACACTTACCATGATGCTCACGGAGGTGAATAGGGAAATGGCCGGAAATACAAAAAAGAACTGGTCCCGACGCGTTTCCTCTACCAGCAACGCCCTAGATCTGGAAGCGGGTGTTTTTACGCTGGAAGATCCAAGAGAAATCGCGCTTTCCTTGAAGCGCTCCGCACTGCGCAGTAAACGTCGCCGGGTTGACCCGTTTCGTTCTGCCATGTCGATGCTGAACTTTTACATCAACCGTGCCGGCAGGAAGCTGCCGCTGAATCGCCGCAAAGTACTCGAATCGGCAAAGAACGAATTAAGGGCTGTATTTGGCCGGCCGGAGAAGAAGCCTCGGGTAAGTCGTTAGATCAAGTAGTTTAGTAATGATCTGACGGTGACAACCAGATTTCTAATGATTGAAATCTGGCCGGAGTACGAATTTTTATGTATTTTTATCTCGCAGAGGCGCAGGGTTCGCAGAGTCAAAAAATGTCCACCACAGAGGCACGGAGAACACAGAGAAAACAATTTTATTGTATCTTAAGAAATGCATTTTGTGTATCAAATATAGTTATCTCTACATATAAGTCAGTTTTATACATAGAAACCTCTGCGCGCCCTGTGCCTCTGTGGTGAAAAGGTTTTCACGCTTCAACAACATAAAAGTTTCCTCCGCGAGAGAACATATCTGCAAAATCTATCAGACAGGCTTATCGATGTGCTCGCTGGTCAATTTGATGAGTTCGGTTTCACTATGTACACCGATGCCAAGATCACAGTTTCGTGTATACAGGGTGACATGTGGCGGCGGAACCGGGTGGTCTTTATGAATTAAACCGAGCTTTTTCAGTTTGGTATAGAATTCTGCCATACCCCTCATCTCCAGCCGCATAATGATGCTTTCCTCCGTCTTGTCTGCACCGGTTAGCTCATTATTTTCCCTGACAAGATGCCTTAGATCATGAGTTTTTGTATAACACCAGTCAGTGCTTTCAAATGCCTGTTTGACTTGCTGTTCAACGAGCGGATTGTCAGTAAACAGCTGATGCAGATGAGTTCCCAGGTCAGTGCCCAGGACAGTAATATGCGCCTCTCGCTTGGGAATGAAATTTCTGCCAGAATACTCGACTGGCGATGATTTGATGCCGAAGTCGTACCTGTCAACACTGATGATGAGCGTATTACAGGAGGTGAGGCCTGGCCAGTTGTTTGTACAAGAGACATTATTTGGCCGATCAGGTTTCATTCTTGCCGGTAATGCCTGCTGTTAGAACAAAGCGCATCGCCTCTTCCATGCTCATCTTCAGTGGGCGCAAATCACTGCGCGGTATCAACACAGTATAACCGCCTACCATATAGCTCATTGGCAGGTAGACAAGCACGCTATCACGGTCGCGGAACGATTCAGGCAGTCGCTGGGGATTCTCCTGTGTAACAAAGCCAACCAGCTCCATGCCATTCACGGTTACAGCAACGACCTGGCCAAATTGCTCTTTCTTCGGCGAGAAAAAATCGAAAAAATCACGAAATGCACGGTACACCGTTTTTATCAACGGCAGTCGGTATAGCAGTTGTTCTCCCAGTGAGAAAAGCTGCCGCACCATGTACGCATTCATCATTAGTCCAACGATAAAAACTACAATCAGTCCCGCGATCATGCCCATACCAGGGAAATATACTGTATTGGGTAACAGAAGCTTTAGCGCATTGCCCATGACTTGTTCTGAAGATATAGCCAGCCAGTAAATCAGGTAGATCGTGAGTACGACCGGCAACAGTGTGATAAAACCGGTGATGAGTATCTTGCTGATGGATTTGAGCATAATGCCTCCGCCGTGATGTAACGGTTGTCCTATTCTACCAAGTCGCGATAACAAGATACTGAAAAATCCTTCATCAGTATAATTTCGGACTTCCCGGAAAAATAGCTGGCTATTTGATATGATGCTGCATCGATTAATGAGGATAAGCTGATGAATAAAATCATTATTGTTCTGCTGATTGCAGGTTTTTCAACCACAGTAAACGCTTTTTCCGGTGCTGATTTACTTGCTCAATGCAAGCATTTTGTAGGGATAATTGATGGAAACCGGCCTGATTCACAGGGAATATTGCTGGCAGGACAATGTGGCGGCTATGTGCTCGGCGTCCAGGAAGGATTTATTGCTTCATCTGAACTGGCTGATGTTGTGAGTGAAGAAACAGGTTCCCCGATAGTGACAAAGAAACAGTGGAAAATACCGTCAGATGTCGAACCTGAAAGCATCGTGCGCATTGTTGTCAGGTACCTGGAAATTAATACTGATATGCACAGTATGCCAGCTGTCTTAAGTGTCCTCAACGCACTGCGACAGGCTTACCCTGTTAAGCAGTAAATTGCCGGTATCAGCCTATCAGGTCAAACTCCGGGCGGTAACGGTGATGTTTCTTTATGATCTTGCGGGCGTGGTCGCCGTAGCGTTTTATCCACTGGGCGAGTACCTGGCTGCTGATATTAACGCCGGACTCGAGCTGTTTTTCCAGCCGGCTCAATCCTTCAGCAGATAGCCGGTCAGGTCGCGATACACCTGGCCCGGGTATGTGATCATTCATGTTCTTCTGCAGGCGTGACGCCGCCGTGATCGATGCGTTCATATTCGGCGATCGCCTGTGCACCGAGCAGTAATATGATTGCACCAAATTCGAAGCTGAGCAAAATGACGATGGTAGTAGCGAGCGAGCCATAGATGACGCTGACAAAAGACAGGGTCGAAAAGTACCAGATCAGGACGTGCCGTGTGATTTCCCACAATACTGTCGCTGTGATGCCGCCAACCAGTGCATGTGACCAGGCCAGTCGACCTACCGGCATAACCAGGTAGACAGACGTCAGCAGCAGTACTTCACCAAATACGCCCAGCGCATACAGAACAGTCGCAGTGGTTTGAGTCATATTGATATCGATACCGAATAATGACGGTGTGTCCGCACTGTGTTGCTGTAACCAGCCCGCCATCAAGCTGACAACGAGAAAGCCTGCGGCCAGCAGCAGGATGTAGATATAAGGCATCGAGGCTGAAACAAGGAAATGACGCCGGTGTTTCAATTGACGGTGAAAGAAAATTGTAGACATGGCATTCTCCAGTACGGTAAATGCCAGCGAGCTGAAGAACAGCAGTAAAAGAACGCCTATAGTACCGATTACTTTCCAGTTGGCGAGAAATGTTTCCAGATGAGTGATTAAGGTATCAATACGTGTTGGTGTAGCCATCATCAGGAAGGTGGATAAGGTTTCAAACAGGATCTGTGTTTCAATGAAATATGAAAGTGCGATCAGTACCAGTGCAAACACTGGAATAATTGATAACAGCGTGTAGTACGCAACTGCGCCGGCGAGTAGCAGTCCCTGGTTTTCCCTGAACCCTCTCAGTACATCGATCGAGAATTGTCCGGGATGGTTGATAACATAACTCAGCGGTGATGGCCTGATATTCATATTATAATTTCAACCGTGGTGGCTTTATCACCTTGCATGCAGGTTTGCCCAATATAATAAATATATAGTCCGCGAAAAACGCAAAAAGCGCTAATGACGATCGATATTTATGCTCTATATTCATTGCAGCTCTAAATCAAGTAATAGTCATTTTTCTACGTGTTGTTGCGTTTTTCGAGGACAACACGCTGGTCTGGCCAGTTTACATCCATACCTTCACCCGGTGTAACTGGTGAAGATTCCTGAATCATCCTCTGCCGAAATATTCTTCTAATCTGTCAAAAGCCAGATTAATCGTGTCTTCGGAAACACAATAAGCCATGCGTACATGTGCTTCGCCAGATGGCCCAAATGCGCTGCCCGGCGCTAATGTAACTTTGGCCTTGTTTAATAACTCCAGGCAAAAGTCACGTGCAGTATCATGCGGAACAAGTATCCTGGGAAACACATAATAAGCGCCTTCAGGTTTGATGTATTCGAACACATGAGATACGGCATCAAGCCTTTGGCAGATGAGTTCTCTTCTGTTGCGAAAAGCGGCCTCGTAATCTGCCAGGTGATGCGCATCGCCAGACAATGCTGCAATGCCTGCTGATTGCGAGACACGCGGTGTGCACACCATATTTAAATCATGAACCTTGATGACCTGTTTTTTCAGCCGTGCAGGAAGAATGATATAGCCCAGGCGCCAGCCGCTCATCGCATAGGCCTTTGAAAAGCTGTATAAATATGCAATGTTTTCAAACAGGTCTATGACCGAAGCAAGGTTAAAAAACTTGTCTTTATGTTCATAGGTGAAATGACTGTATGGATCATCAATCAGGATCATAAAGTCATGTGTTTTCGCCATTTCACCGATTCGAAGCAGATTATCCCGGCTAAAAATCTTGCCTGTCGGGTTGGACGGCGAATTGATGATAATTGCTTTTGTTTTTACACTGATCAGTCCTGATAGTGCATTGATATCGAGACTCCACGAATTACCTTCATCGAGAGACCAGTAAACAGGTTTTCCGCCACACATGTTGACCTGCTGGATATGTGAAGCAAAACACGGGTCAGTAAGAATAATTTCGTCACCAGGATTTGTTATAACCTGTAACAGACTGTGCATGCCTTGCATGTTGCCGGCGGATATCATCACATGTTTATCAGCATCGACGGATATCCCGGTATCAAGCTTATGCTTGCGAGCAACCAGCTGTTTCAGCTCATCGAGGCCATCAGGCAGAGCGTATTTGCCAATGTCATTGTCACTTTTCAGCTGTGCGATGACGCCATTTGAAATGTATTCTGGCGTTGCAAATGATGGAACGCCCCATGCCAGTGATGCCGCACCGTCAATCCGCGCGCTCAACATGGCCATTTCCTTGATGCCGGATAGCCATAGACCGGCAGCCCTGTCAGATACAAAGTGGTTGGCGAAAGTATGATCAGGCGTGTTTGCAGGCATTAGTGTATGATGGCCGGTTTAGACTCGCAGTCCTTGCACGTATTTAACCATTTCCTTGCGCATCGCCGTGTCTGGCAGGCGGCCGTAAGCTGCCCCCATATTTTGTAGTAAATGATCAACGCGCGAGGTTGCCGGAATAGTACAGGTAACTGCGGGATGGGAAATAACATATTTCAGAAAAAATTGTGCCCAGTTTTCGCAATCGATGTCTGCCGCCCATTTTGGCAGCCTGTACCGGCTGAATTTGTTAAACAGACCACCACGCTGGAATGGCCTGTTGATGATGACTGCAATACCCCTGTCCGCTGCCATCGGCAATAAATACTCTTCTGCTTCGCGGTCCAGCATGTTGTATGTGAATTGAACAAAATCCAGCGGTTGCGAGCGCATAATATCGATCAATTCTTCATGCCTGCGGCCATGGGATGTCGTGACACCGACATAACCGACCTCGCCTTCATCTTTCATATCGTACAGGTTGGGTAAATGGGTCCCCCAGTCCATCAGGTTATGCACCTGCATCAGGTCAAAACGTGGCAATCCCCAGAGCAAGCGCGAGTCCTCCATTTGCAGCAATCCCTGGCGATCGCCATGTGTCCACACCTTGGTCGCTGAAAACAGACCCGTGTGGTCATCAATCCGCCTGAGGCAGCGGCCGATGACATCCTCTGCCACGCCGTACATGGGTGATGAATCGATCATGCCGCCGCCCTGCGTGAGAAATTTACGGATAACGACTTCACGTGTAGCTAATTCCGCTTCATTCTCTGGGTCTATTGCAAATACCAGCCATGAACCCATGCCGATTGCAGGAATTTGCACGTTACTGGATGGGATAATTCGAGTATGTCGCTTTGATATAGATGCAGTATGGCCATGACCGATAGCCAGTGCTGTACTGACTGCAGCCAACCCTTGAAGGAAATGACGGCGACTGAGTTTCATTGTAGGTACCCCCCAAGCTGTATCAAAAGTATAATGCGTGAAGCCAGAGTTTGTCGAAGGATTGTGAGATATTGCTGAGTTATATTAAAGTGCCGATAGCAGGCTAACTAGGGGGTTCACATATGGTTACTTATCTTTACTGGGCGATTGTACTGGGGCTGATTATTGCCGTGCTGGCGTTGATTGGCGGGAAGATGGGACAGTGGAGAATGGCAGCGATCAGTGCTGTTGTAATCATGGTTGTCGGTTTCGGCGCATACTATTTTCACTTTCAACAGATCTTCGTCAAGCGCTACGGCGGTGTTATGGCGATTTCCGTTCCTGAAGGACAGCTTCACCTGGCGGCCACCTGGAAGGATGATAATCTATGGATTGAAAATTACGATCCTGTTACTAATACCTGCCATTTCACCGAGTATTCACGTGGAAACCTGCTGCAGGGAAAGGTAACGATAAACAACTGTAATCCTCTATTGCGCAAGTAGCAGCTCTGAGTGCAGATATCCATTGATTTCAGTTGCGCGCGCGTTAGATCATGCTGACCTGAGCTGTTTGCACTAATATAAATCCATGGAATTACCTTTTGTGCGCTTTTCCCGCTTGTTACTGCTTGGCCAAAGCCTGATGCTGCTTTGGGCTTGCTCCTCGACCAATGTGGTCAACATTGAGGGATCTGACTCCAGTCGCTTTACCGACTTGCGGGCTTCTTTTCCTGTATCCAAACAGGACAAGAATGAGCGAATAAAAATACGTTTCACTGAGGCCAGCAGTGAATTCAGCCAGGATATTCCTGACGGTAAAATTGTTGATTTTGAAGAATTTCAATTAACCGGACCCGACCATGTCACCGCAATGACTGATGTGACCACGGCTTCGATCAGTTACGGGCGTATCGGTGAGGCCCTGAGAAGGAACTTTTTCATGTCGGCATTTGCCGGCATTTCCCGCACTAACTTTGAAATCGATATGGAGTCAGAAAGTGGCCTCGCTACGGGTGTCAGAAACAGGTCATTCGAGGTCTACGCTGACCTGGGCGTCTATCATCTGCTTGCGCCTTATCTGAGTGCCGGCCTTGAAGCTGCCTTCAGCAGGAACCTGTCACTGAGCGGCATTACAGAATGGGGCGCAATTCTTAAATTCCGACCATCGAGACATATGGAAATCATCGGGGGATACCGCTGGTTTAAATATGATTTTTTCACGACAGATTATGATTCTGGAATACTCGTAGAGATCAATGGTCCTTTCATTGGCCTTGATTTGTCATTCTAGCGGTTTTTTTCGGCAGATTTTTCAGTCGTATTCTTCAGTTTGATTTCAGCCAGCACCGCGAGATGATCAGACAGAACGTCCGGTAGAACTTCGTAACGGGCAAAGGCAAGTTCATCGGAAATGAGTATCCAGTCATAGCGGCGGCTGGAGTTATACGTATGCAGATCAGTTGCGCCGGGATCGTATACCGACATTCCTGCTTTTTCAGCAAGCTTTTTTACCACTGATTTTTCTGCAAGCCACTCACTATTAAAGTCGCCCAGTATTATCATCGGATTTTCGCGATTGGCGAACACTTCAGCCATCTCGGCAATCTGCTCATCCCTCACCTGCTGCCTGGAAAAATCCAGGTGAACCGAAACAACATCAACAGCCAGGGCTGAGCCGGCTGTATTGTGATTCATCCAGTTAACCTGTCCCAGTAAAAAGCCTTTGTTGAATGTCGGTGGCGAGGGTTTGAATGTGTGTTGTAATGTTTCGCTAACGGGTAAACGCGACAGGATGGCTGTGCCATAACTGAACAGCCAGCTTTCTGCATGGTTTGCACGATAGTACCAGGGGTAGCCTGCCTCCCGGGCAAGAAGTTCAATATGATCAAATTTGCCGCTCCATCCGGATGGGCCGTCAGCTTCCTGTAGAGCTACTACATCTGCACTGGTTTTCTTTAATAGTCGTGCAATCGAGCTGATATTCTGCTCGATATCTTCTTTTTCCAGTAATAACTGGTTGGCAGCCTGGTTGCGACCATGTGCAATATTCAAAGTCAGTAATCTTAGAGTGCCATCATTGCTGAGCTCGTAATCCTTTGAGACAGCCTTATCAGCAGGAAAAGTGTCAACTTCTGCGATTTTGTGAGTATTGATACCTGCTGTTGTGCATGATGATATCAGTAGCGATACAAGCAAATAGCTTACCGGTTTTAACAACGACATTGATTTGTTTTGCGTGGCGGTTATATATATTAATTAGAGTGATAATGCACCGGAATGTAATACACATTATGCGTTGTCACAAGAGGCTTCGTCTGTCTTTTCTAAATGAATCCTGAATGCCTGTGAGATATGCTCAGAATAAGTTATTACTGACCTGAATCAAGTAGTTGTTTTTCCTGTTTCGTTTATAGGTTGTTGGTAAATTACTAATGTTTCGTATGCCAGTTGAAGCATCCCTCTTTTAAGTTTTTATGTATACTGCTCGTTGATGACCACTGTTCTGGGAAATGTCCGATGAAAGAGCGTAAGTATATTCAGAAGGTATTGATGGGAATCGCCGTTATCAGTTATATCGCAGCAATCGCCTGCGCCATGGTTGCGGCCTATCTAAGCGATGGAACAGCTAATCCTGAAGTCGCAAGCTATATGGCTAGCGTGGTGTTTTTTGCCGGTACCGGGATTGTTCTTCACGTAATCAGCAGTACTAACTTGCCAAGATTCAAGGTGGAGCGGGAATAAACTTAGCTTTCTAAAGCACTGCCAATATAATTCATCGAGATGCCGGGCATATTTCCGGCATCCACACGATGTGTTTCCCTTCTGCACTTGTTTCATCTGAGTTCTATACTGACCGATTTCCTTTCTTTGTTCCCCGCTTCTGCGTTATCAAGATAGTGCAGATCGATAGTATCACCCGGTTTCTTCGACATAATTGCAAACTTGAAGTCGGAAAAATTCTCTACCTGATTTTCATCTACACCGATAATAACTGCGCCCTTTTTCACCCCCGCATCTTTTACAGCACTGTTGTTTGAGAATCCCTCGATCTTAAGAAGTTTGCCCTCTGTTTCCAGAAAAGCACCGATAAGGCCTGCGGGCGGCAGTGATTGCTCAACAGATAGCACCAGGTAATCAGCAATATCTTTTGATACTGGAAGGAAGTCTTCCGACACCAGTATTGAAAACTGATCGGTATCGATGCGGCGTTGAATGCGATTGGGAATACCCGAACCGAACATGATGTGACCACTGCCGGCGAAAATCAGCATGCGCGCATCCGGATTCTGCTGTAGATATTGTGCTGCACGCTCGGCCATACTTTCATCCCATGTGAGCTGACTACGCATAAAATTTTCAAATTTACCACTGTATTCCGGGTGTAATTCGAAGATGTCATGAAGGCGCTTTTCGTAGTCTTTGTCAGACCAGTCATAACTTTCCGGTAATTGCGCCTTCAGTTCGGGGGGTAAATCATCAACTTCCATTTCGGCCAGAGCTCTGGTCAATTCCCGTGAAGCATTGAGTGCGATAAGCGGAATTTTATTTTCACGAGCGTATTGCAATATCGGCTGGTATAGTCGGTAATCGTATTTCCAGCGAGTGAAATATTCGGTGAGATGTAACATTTCTTTTTCAGAGATCTTGCCTGCAATATAATCATCCAGGTGGCTTTGAAAGGGTTGCTGAAACCACTCAACTCCCAGCGCAAGGTCAGGAGATTTTTGATATAAATACTTCAGTATTTCCAGTTGAACCAGGTGATGGTCGTATCTCGTGTGTGTTTCACCAACCAGTACTACCCGCGCACCGTCTGTTTGTTCTATTACCTGTGCCAGCGAGATTGTTTCATCGGGTTTTACCACAGGCAGATCGATCACCGATGCAGAATCCGGGTGTTGCATGCGAGAGCCAGCAGTTAGCGTATTACAGGCTGATATGGCCAGAGCTGAAACTATAAACAACAGCAGGTTTCCAATGGATAGCGGTACGAATCCGGGTTTAAAATCACGATGAAGTTTCGAACAGGCAAATCTTCGCAGGCTCATATTGGCGCTCTCTGGTTAGTCCTGATTATTCTCATGGCAGTTTCAGCGGGTATCAGAGCAGAAACCATCCATCACGAATTACATGTAAAACTGCATCCGGAGCAGGCCCGGATTAGCGTCAGGGATCATGTACAATTCCCGATGAATACAGAAACTGCTGTATTTTCACTGCGCAGCAGTTTAACTGTGAATGCACCCGGCGTGGTACTCGAAATGCTTGGTGATACTACGGAAGGCCGAGTGCGTCACTATCGAATTAACAGACTGCCAGCTGATGGAAAGGTTCAGCTCCACTATCAGGGTAATATATCATCTGATGGCACAAAAGGTACTTTCGACATGCCAGAATCGGTGTTAAGCACGGATGGTGTTTACCTCGACGGTGGCAGTGCATGGCTTCCACGCTTCGATAACTATCTGTGGTACACGTTCAATCTACTGGTAGAGGCACCGGCTGACTGGGAAATAGTCAGCCAGGGCAAGCGCCAGCATCAGCAGAATAATTTTATTTTCGACATGATACATCCACAGGACAATGTATACCTGGTTGGTGGTCCATATAAAAGATATTCTCAGATGCACGATGACATCGAGATCGCAGCCTACCTTTATGAATCGGATACCAAACTGGCAATGAATTACCTGCAAGCCAGCGCTGAATATTTAAATCTGTATAGTGAATGGATTGGTCCCTACCCTTACACCAAGTTCGAAATCGTTGAAAACAGGTGGCAGACCGGATATGGCATGCCCTCTTTTACCTTGCTCGGCTCACGCGTAATTCGTCTGCCATTCATTCTTTATACATCGCTGCCGCACGAGATACTGCATAACTGGTGGGGCAATGGGGTTTTCGTTGATTTCTCCAGGGGCAACTGGAGTGAAGGTCTTACCGCCTACATGGCAGATCACTTTAATGACGAAAAACAAGGCAAGGATAAAGAGTATCGTCGAAAGGCACTTGAACGCTACGCCAATTATGCCGCTGAGGGACGTGATATTGCACTCGCTGATTTCAGTTCACGGCATGATGAAGCCAGCCAGGCAGTTGGTTACAGCAAATCCATGATGCTGTTTCACATGATGCGTAAGCAGTCAGGCGATGATTTATTCAAGGAAAATATCAGGCAATTTTGGCAAGCTTACAGGTTCAGACCTGTGGGTTTTAGCGATGTTGTTCGACTACTTTATCCCGGTAGGGATGATGACTACAAGGCATTTGTTGAACAATGGCTGAATCAGCCTGGCGCGCCTGAAATATCACTGGGCGAAGTGACAGTAAACAAGCTCTATGACGGCTATGCATTGAGACTTGAAGTCGATCAAAAACAGTCTGGCCCGGGTTATAAATTACAGGTGCCACTGGATATCATGCTGGAAGGCAATGAGAAACCGCAACGTGAACAGATAATGTTGTCAGAAAAACACAATGTGGTGACATTGAAGTACAAACAACGCCCGCGGGCGATCGCGCTGGACCCGGATTACGATGTGTTTCGCTTGCTGCATCAGGGTGAACGCCCTGCTTCAATGGGCCGCCTGTTTGGTGCACAAAAGCAATTACTGGTATTGCCTGCAAATGCAGCTGCAGAGCAAAACCTGGCATGGCAGCAATTAGCGGCCGCCTGGAAAATGCGTTATAAAAACGTGGGAATTGTCTATGACAGCGCGGTGAAGAGCTTACCTGATGACACGGCCGTCTGGCTGCTGGGCTGGCAAAACGCATTGCTTGAAGAAAATCTACCGCGTTTTTCTGCAACATCGCAGCAATTATCAGCTGAGATCGCGAAGATGGGGAATCAACAGTTTAATGCAAATGAGCATGCGGTGGTTCTGCTTGATGCAGATAACAGTCGTACACCCCTGGGCTTTATCGGTGCCGATGATCCTGAAGCAATTGCTTTAATGGCAAGAAAACTGCCTCATTACAGTAGTTATGGCGTGCTCGCATTTAGCAAGCCTGAAGGAAACAACTTGCTGAAACAGCATCTGCCGGTACAGGTATCACCAATGGCAAGGCAGTTAGCTGAATAAACAGCGATGAGCCAGGCAAAGTATATCCTCCTGTTATTGGGCTGCCTGTTATGTACTTCAACAGCAATGGCGCAAATCAAGGTCAACTGCCAGGGTAAAGGACAGCCTGTTTATTTAATCGGCGGCGGGCCCGCATTTACCACCTGGAATCTTGAACCGATACAGCAACAGTTGCGCGATCACTTTGAAGTCTGCCGTTGGGACATGCGTGGCGTTGGTGATAATGCCAAACTAGATATTAACAAGGGTGCTCCTGTGCTGATGCAATGGATACAGGACATGGCAAAGGTATTGCCGCAGCAACCGGTCATACTCTGGGGACATTCATGGGGCGCATTGCAAACCCTGCTATTTGCAAAACACTACCCTGATCGAGTCAGGGCACTGGTATTGAATAATCCGGTTGATCCGGAACTGAGAAGTCTGGAAAATATCGAGTTCAATCGTTATGTACATCCCTATGTCGAATCACAGTTGAATATCGAAGACATTGATACAGTTACAGAACAGCGTCATCGTTTTCGCAGTAAAATCGCCAGTTATTTCATGGACGCAGAAAAAGGCTGGGCCTATTCGGCAGGGTTCGATGCCGGGGATACTAACAACGAACTGAATGTTCTGATCTGGGAAGAATACCGCCGCATGCCGATAAATCTCGCTGATCTTGATTCACTATCAGCCAGGATTGCCAGGATAATTTACTGCGAGTACGATGTGTTGATGCCGGAAAGTCTTGAAGCATATTCAAGAGTGATTGCTTCGGAAAAACATTACATTCTCAATGACTGCGCGCACTTTCCCTGGGTGGAATCACCCGAAGAATTTTATGGCATACTGCTGCGAACGATGACTGCTGTGCAATAGCCAGGATTGGCTTTCTGGAAAAGGGTATAGATATGCTCTCGCAGAGGCGCAGAGAAAGATTAATAAATTTATACTGTTTTTTCCAAAAAACACATATCAACACTGCGTTCTCTGCGCCTCTGCGAGAAAACAGCATGTTAAATCCCCGGCATAGGCTAATTTTCCGTGTATACGAAAATCGACAACAACTGTCAGATCTGGCCTGAAATACTACAAATCAATAATTCATAACATCTTTGCGTACTTTGCGCTTCTGCGTGAAAACAAGATGTTAAATAGTCGCTATGCTTGGTTTTGGGCCATTCGGCATCAGATGATAACGTCAGATCATGTCAGAAGCACTATATTTCAGGCATAAAAAACGGCGATCTCACATCAAAGTGAGACCACCGCCATCATTGCGCTACGGCAAATCGTATCGTTACTGCATGTAGCTTGATTTACATAGCAATATACATACCACTTTAAGTATTTAACTGATTTTAAACAAAATAGTATTTTCTACTCGCCTGGAATGTGTAAAGTTAACCAGACAGTTTTCAGAATTCTTTACACATGTAAAAAATGATAGCCGGGGTTTGATCGGGCAGAAAGTCTAGTCTGGCCACAAAAAACGCTATGGGTGCAAAATAACCATCTTTTGCATGCCTGGTGGCTAAGGGATTTTATCGTAGTCTTTCATCGCTTCAATCCAGTAAGGCTCTGCTTCGCATGAGCAACAATCGTACCAGACTTCAACGCCATCATGCATGCTCTTGCTCATGGTTGATTTGTTATGCCTGGACTTTGGCTTTACCGGGGTGATGGTTTCAGTCTTCGTGTTGCCTGCAATAGCAGGAATTGCCTTGCGGTCGATCATGATCGGTCACCTCTCATCAGCGGTATTGACGCAGATACCACCACTCAAACCCGCGTTTCATCCAGTGAAATACGATACTCCCGGGTAGCATCAGGTTTTTCTGTTCAGTACGAAAAACCAGTATACCTTTATCGTTAGAATCTACAATACAGATCAACTCAACTTTAAATGTTGCATCAGTGGACGTTCCGTTTAATTCACCGGCCAGGTTTTTAGCGGCCGCTTTTGCCTGCAAGTCTGCCATGTGAGCTTGCTTTGGCATCCAGTCAGGTCCTGGATAACTGCCTGAATCACCTGCAACATAAACGCGTTCCATGCCTTCAACCTTACAGTGCCGGTTTGCCTTGATTAGACCGCCATCGGAGCGAGGTAGCGAGCTATTGTCAAACCAGGTGTTGCCGGTCATTCCGGGCATAAACATAATCAAGTCTGCGTCAAACTCACCGCCTTCAGTCTTTACCTTGTTATGTTCAAGGCCTTTCATCTTGTGACCAAGATGTGTTTCTATATTACGTTGCTTCATTTCTTTTAGCAGGCTTTCCACAGCCTTTGGGCCCAGGCGATTACCAGGTTTTGGCGCGGGGCTGAAGAACACCAGTTTGAATTTATCGCGTCTTCCCTGTTTGCGTAATAATGTATCTGTACCAAACAGAAACTCAAACATAGGGCCGCCGCGCATTGCACTGGGTTCATTCGGGTTTCCGGCAAAGCCAACGGCAATTGTACCGCTGTTCAATTCGTTCAGGCGGTCACGAATCTTTTCAGCGGCATCGATGCCTTCGCAGGGTGTTATTGCATGTTCTATACCCGGCAGCTTTTTGATAAAACGGCCGCCTGAGGCGATGATCAGACCGTCATTTGACACCTCGCCGGTATCGGTTTGTACAGTGCGACCATCATCGCTCAGTCCTGTGACGTTGCCTTGGTGAAAAATAACTTTCATGCGATTGAAATAATTACCCAGCGGCACTACAAGGTCATCACGCTTGCGCAACCCGCTTGGAATCCAGATGATGCCTGGTAAATAATGCAGTTCATCACGTGGTGATACCAGGGTGATTTCCACATCTTTATTGAGTTTGCGCAATTGTGTTACGGACGATAGACCGGCAAATCCGGCCCCTATAACTGTTATTCTGTGCATATTTTTTCCATCTGGATCAATCAGGCAATTATGGCAAATATTAAAATAGCCTGAAATATTAAATCATGAATACCGATTGTGCATGCCGTCAATATGGTCGATGTCAACAGTAACATTTACCACGAGGTATTCACCGGTGATCTGGTTCCAGCCTGAATCAGGATTCAAGCTGAATCACTCAGGACTCGGGGCCTGTGCTCACAGCATATGAGTTCAAGCAGCTATTTATACCAGCTGTTGAAAAGTCAAGATGCAGAAAACCTGAATATCAGGATTTTCCGGGAAAATATCCACTAAGCGCCTGAAAAATCGGGTAAAAATCCTATACTTAATGGATGGCAGAAGTACGGGGAAACGGCGTGCAAAAGTTACTATCGGTGGTGTTGGTTTTCACCATCCTGTTTATATGCAAGCCCTCATTAGCAGAAATCAAACTCAATGGCTTCGGTTCAGTAGCCATTGGTACTGTCGTTGAGGGTGAGGAGTTTCTCGCCGATTACCCAAAAACCGGCATCTATAATAATGATCTGTCATTGGACCCCGACACCACGCTCGGTCTGCAATTATCATCTTATTTTACCGATAAGTTTTCACTCATCGCCCAGCTTGCAGTTCATGGCGCCTCTGACTATGACCCGGAAATAGACTGGCTGTATCTGAATTATTATCTCACCCCTGAACTGTCAGTTCAGGCAGGTAGAAAACGTCTGCCTCTGTATTACTATTCGGATTACTTCGACGTGGGATATGCCTATTACTGGATAAGGCCGCCGCCTGACGTGTATACCTGGCAGATAAGCAACTACAACGGTGCTAGCCTGTTATACGAGACCGCGTTGGGACAGTGGGACGCAAGTCTTAACCTGTATTATGGGTCAGAAGAATCAGAGGACAACGACCTGCTGAGCCTGCTGTTTGGTGCCAGTGTAGATGAAACCTGGAAGAACATGATTGGCATCGTGGGAACAATGTCAAATAACTGGCTCGAACTCAGATTGACCCATATGCAGGGCCTGATCGACAGAAAGATTAGCGGTGTTTCTGTTATTAATGACATTGAACAGCAGTTTCTGGGGGTTTCGGTCAACTTTACCTTTGACAGTTTATTGATCCTTTCCGAGTTCAACAATTACAGACAGCCTGAAAATGATGTTGAATATAATGCTTACCTGATATCGTTCGGATACCAGATAGGCGATCTGACGCCACATATTACAAGATCAAGTTTCAGACAGGAGATTACTGCTCTCGGCAATGACGAGCGGCACTATACAACGAGTGTTGGGTTGCGCTGGGATGTTGTTGACAACATCGCAGTAAAAGTACAGTACGATAATGTAGTTGATGAAGGAGTAATTGTTCCTGTCAAGGGTGATTCCAGCTCAATTTCATTAGCCGTGGATTTTGTATTCTAGGTGCCATAGTGAATATACATATCCCGGTACAATTCCCTCGATCCTGTAAATACCCAGTGTTTCTTTTCTTTATTGTAATGCTGATCATAGCGAGCATTAAACCTTGCTATGCAGATAACAAGGTTGTGTTAATTGCAGCAAAGGGCTCGGGGATCGAGTCGATCAGTAATCGTGATATCAGACGAGTATTCCTCGGGTTGAAGTCGGCGGACAGCGATTTGGTCAACAAGCCTGTTATTAATCTTTATAACAGAGAACTCTATGAAGATTTTCTTAAAAACATAATGCACATGACTGAAGGCGCCTACAGGAGAAAGATCGTTAAGCGTATTTTCCGTAATGGAACGGAAGAAATTAAAGAAGTAAAGATGCTCAATGAGCTTAACACGCATTTGACGAGCAATATTGGAGATATAAGCTTTGTATACAATGACGCTGCAGAGAAAATGCAAGATATAGAGGTTGTGAAAGTCCTATGGTAGTCATAACCCGCAACAAAAGATTCGGTCTTACCAGTCATGTTATGGCCGGGGCATTATTAATGCACATCATATTGTTGCCGATCCTGTACATTAATATCAGCAATACATTCAGCAACAGCGCCGAGGAGCAGTTTATAGGTAATGCAAGAGAAATATCGGGATTGCTGGGTGATATGATTTCAGTGTCCAACATGACCGAAGACAAGAGCAGATTGTCATCATTCATGGACTATGCACTTCTCAGTGGTGAAATTCTTTTTATTGAAATCGTAGACCAGCAAGGAAATGTAATTAGCTCACAGGAGATTACATCAATTACATCAGAAGACTTCATTGAAGACAGTAATATTGGCGATCATGGTGATAATGTATATTTCATGTCTATTCCGTTAAATATATCTTTTGACGGTTTTCAACATAATACACTCAAGCTTGGATTTGATGAAACCATTGTTATGGAGAAAATGGCTGCTGTTAATCAGCGAGGCATTGCCATTCTGGGTATATATTCCGTAGGTATGCTGATTTTGATGGGCTTTTTCACAAAAGTTATTACTAAGCCATTGAGGACATTGAGAGACTGGTCAAGGGATGTGGCAAAAGGAGAAACTGACTATGAAATAAATGTGGACACGCATATAAAAGAAGTGGATTCATTGTCTCATGATCTCGAAAAGATGCGACGGTCATTGGTAGAGCTTGCTGAGCGCATGCATTACAAAGCGATGCATGATGAGTTGACGGGTCTGCCTAATAGAACTTTAAATGATGATCGCCTGGATCAGGCTGTAACACGTGCAGCTAGAGAAAATACATCATTTGCAGTACTACTGCTTGATCTTGACAGATTTAAAGATATTAATGACACTCTGGGACATGGCGTTGGTGATGAGGTGTTGAGGATTGTGGCAGCGAGGCTCAATACGGTGATACGTGAATCAGATACGATTTCAAGAATTGGTGGAGATGAGTTCTGCGCAATTATCGAAGGTAGCGAGAGAGTTGTTGCAGAAAATATCGCATTGAAACTTGCGAATGCTATAGAGCCGCCATTTCAGATAAACGGGCACACGCTACAGGTTGGAACGAGTATTGGAATAGCAGTCTTTCCTGTAGACGGTATGACACCGGAATTATTGATTCAGCATGCTGACGTCGCTATGTACGAGGCAAAATACAAAGGTTTGAAAGTGGCTTCATACCATGAAGATATGAACAAGCATCGCTTTGAAGATATGCAATTGTCCATTGAGTTGAAGGATGGAATAAATTCGGGACAGTTCGAAGCAGTTTTCCAGCCAAAGATTGATTTAACGACTGGTAAACCATGTGGCTGTGAATTGTTGTCGCAATGGAAACATCCGCGGTTCGGAATTATCTCTCCTGATAAATTCATACCACTCGCTGAAAGGGAAAACCTGGTGGGAAAACTGACACTGATGTTATTCGCTCAAAATGCTGATCAGCTTAAAAGTGTTATAGAAAAATATACAGAATTTCAGGTATCAATTAATATTTCACCACTTAATCTGCTGGATACAACGCTTCTCGATGAGCTCAAGGAGATTTTGATAGAAACTGACTTCCCGATATCGAAACTGGCTATAGAAGTAACCGAAAATGCCATTATGAAAAACCCGCTAAGATCTGCACGTATCCTGGAAGAGTTTGCAAAAGCTGGAGTACAGGTATCTGTTGATGATTTTGGAACCGGGTATTCTTCATTGTCGTATTTGCAGAAATTTCCGATTCATGAGCTGAAAATCGATAAATCATTTGTTATTGGTTTACATGACAAATCAAATAACTACCCGATTGTTAATGCAACAATTGCTATGGCGCATGACCTGGGTATGACTGTTGTTGCTGAAGGAGTTGAGGAGCTCTATGTATTGAAGTTGCTGGAGAAGCTGGGATGTGATCATGTTCAGGGGCATTACTTCTCGAAGTCAATGGTCTATGAAAGTCTTAAAGAATGGCTGGAAGACTTTGACATGTCCACTTACAGGCAAGTATAAGTATTGCTGGAATATTAGTGAAAAGTATTAGGTGATAGAATTACTGGCCGGGTATTGTTGATATTGATGTTTTTCGTTTTGGAAAAATTGAGATTATCATCTGTTGACTGGTCATCCAGATCAGATTCACAGGTAAAGGCAATTGTGTATTTACCAAAAGGTACAAAACCAAAGCTGTATTCATAATTGCCAGTCAAGTTGTTTAATTTAACTAAAGCGCTGGTTACAGGTTCTGCACCTGAGCCGCCAATATCATCAGGTATTACTTTATTACCTTCATATAGATAAACTGCATTTCCTGTCGAAGGATCTGAATCTGAACAGCTGGATGATGTTAGTGTTTTTAATTTAACAGTACCTTCTATAGACCCGGATTTATCATTGCTCACCAGTTTGATAACAGGCTGTATCTGAAAATCATTCGGGTTATTCATAACGATCGATTTTCTCAGATCAAAATCGATCGTCTTTGCAGATGGCATATTAGCAATAATTTCCAGATCGCCATTAATTGTTAGCCCTATATCACTGCCGCCCGGCATGTCCAGTTCATGTACAGTACCGTCTTTCAGTACAATGTAAGAGTCCATGACGCCGTCTTTAACCGCGGTTATTTTAAGTTTTACCCAGTCATAAATACCGGTACGTAGAATCTCATCTGTCAGCAAAGCCTTGCTTTTATTGCCCTGTAACTCAAGCAGGTCAATACTCATGGGGGTATCGAACATGATCAAAACGGGATCCTGATGGGGTGAATCTGCTGATGGCATGAATTCAACGCCATCAAACTGCAGCCAGACTTCTATGGCATTGTCGATTGGGGCATCTGTAACACTCAAGCTTACAAAGCCGTACTCGACACCGCCGCGTCCGCCGCCAGCAACGGTTGTTTCAGCATCGCCACCACTAGAGCATGAGGTAAGACTCAGGATGTACGCTAATCCAAGACATTTGATAACAAAATTTTTCATTAACATATTAAAACACCTGACCACTTCAATATTTACTGTACAGCGATAGATGTAGCACTGGAAAAATTTTGGATCATTTATGAAGGCAAGCCGTGGGGGATATAATAACTTGCCTGAATTAAATTATATCACTGGCATATAGTACAAAGTATACCGCTTGTCATATAGCAGCCATGCCGATGGATGAGAAAAGACATTACAATAGCAACATAAGTCTTTGAATATAAATAAATTTAGAATACATATCGTGCAACTGGTTAAAATATAGCCATTCATTATTCATTGTCATATGGATTTGAAATTTTTTTCCGAAATGATTTATCCCTGCCACGCCTGGTTTTCCCATCAAGCCTCTTTACACGTGAACTACGTGTTGACCTGGTAGGTATGCGCTTTTTTTGCACCGCAGTAACACTTTGAATCAATTCCTTGAGTCTGCGCAGTGCTTCTGCTCTGTTCATGTCCTGGCTTCTAGTACGCTGAGATTTAATAATGATGATGCCTTCCCTGGTGATGCGTTTATCACTCAGATTAAGTAGCCTGGTTTTATAGAAATCGGGTAATGAAGATGCGTTGATATCAAATCGCAGGTGAATAGCCGTAGAAACCTTGTTCACGTTTTGCCCGCCTGCACCCTGGGAGCGGACCGCGCTCAGCTCTATCTCATCATCAGGGATTGACACGTTATTGGTAATTTGCAGCATTATTTGTTATCGAGGTAATGCTTTACAAAAACGCCGGCGAGTATTAACAATGACAGTAATAACAAGGGCCAAACAGTTGAGATTCCAATTGAATTGCTCAAAGTACCTGGCGTTGTTGTTTTGTAAATCAGTAGCGAATATACGTACGTTTTAACCGCAGTACCAAACATAGCGGCAGGTATAAAGTTGATGAACTTTATTTTTAATATACCTGAGCTGTAATTTATTACCGAATGAGGAAAACCGGGCATCATTCGTAAGGCATACAGTATAAGAAAATTACCTTCCTTCTGCAGCAATTTATAAATACGGGTGTTTTTTATTTTCTGCGTCCATTCTACAGAGAGGCGTTGTGAGAAGAGGTAGGCTGAAACGGAGCCCAGAGTTGTCCCCGTAGTAATAATGGCTGTTGATGTTAGTGGAGGAAATAGAGCTGCTGCTATCCATATCAATGAAGAGCCCGTCAGGGCAAATGTAAATAACACGGTTTGGATTGCGACCAGCAGAACGGCCAGCCACCAGCGGTCAGCATATTGTCTTGTAACTGCTATCAACTGTTCAGGATCAATTGAACCCGTCAGTTGCAGGATTATACCCAGTCCAACAAGAATGATGAGAATGAATAATTTATAGTGCGACAAAACTGTTTTAACCGTCGAGCTGTGTATCTAATGATAGTCAGTTAAACAGCAAATACCCTTTACATCACCTGATATTATGTGGGTATTAATTTACCGTGAAATCGGCTAACTTATGCCATTGATTAATAATTCGCCCATGTCGATGGAGAAACGCTAATGAGTGACGCATTAAATTACCTGGTCAAGGCCCGTCCCGAAGCAATGACTGCCTACTTCACTTTTTTGAAGAAATCTGATACCCATCTTGATACACGAACACGTGACCTGATTTCAGTAATTACCAAGGTTGCTGTGCAGACCGAAGGTGGTTTTCGCCAGTACCTGACAAGAGCGCTACGCAACGGCGCCAGCCCGAATGAGATAATCGATGCACTGATGATGGCTTTCCCGGTACTCGGGCTGGCCAAGATCGTATGGGCTACTGAAATCCTGCTCGACATGAACATCCCCGAATTCCGCCCGGAGAATCTTGATGCCGAACCTGTCTGGCATGATGTTGCAGCTGAAGATGAGATACCTCAGGAAGAAGCAGCATATTTTGAAATCGATGGCCGCCATTTGTTTACCTGGCGCAAGGGCGATGAAATCAATGTTTATGACAGCCGCTGTCCACACCAGGTTACGGATATCCCCCATCTTTCACTGCAGGGAAAAACACTCACCTGCCCCAAGCACGAATGGGCATTTGATATTGAAACCGGTCAGTGCATTGACAAGGGAAAACGTCCATTAAGGAAATTTGATCACAAACTCGAGGCTGGTCGCCTGTTGGCTTACTGGTAAAGAAAAACGAGGGGCCTGGGACGGCCCCTTTAATCACCAGTCATGGGGATATAACTCTTCCTTTGGCTGGAGCATTCAAAAACAGTACAAGTGCAGCAACGATAATTGAAGGCCAGGAAAAAAAGATCGAAGATGAAGTTGCCAGTGTTGCCATATCGCTCGAATCATAAAGCCACGACAGGATGGAAAGGCACAGATTGCTAAAATTAAACAGCAATAAGAACAACAGTACTCTGCTTATCTGTTGCGCAGTTGAATTTAGCCAGAGGTGGATATCTTTAAGGCATTGAATCGAAAGAAGCCAGGCTGGTACAAGTAATAGCATACCAGCCAGGATCCAGTTATTGCTAAAGAATATTCCGGCTTCAAGGGCTCCCAGGCCTGTCATCATAAACAGGTATATGACATTGTATTGTGCGTAATGTATGGGTGAAATGGAGTATTTTTTCGGAAGCCATGTCAACAGGTAGCCGTATGCAACCAGCGCCAGAATACCGTATGTGAATCCAAAGATATAAACATGCAAATCAATATGCGTGCCTGCAGTCGTGTTATGCACGAACAGGCCGCCAAGTACCAGTGAGTGGATGAAGGCACAAAATGAGAACAGGCGTAATGGCGTGGACGATACGATGCGCCATATACGGTTGAAATAGCTGTTATTTGATTTCTGATTTGGTGCAATAGCCAGACACATATACTGAGTCTCATTTATAACTGAGATCAATTATTCCACCAATTGTCATCTAACGTCAGTGACAATGTCACCAAAGTGGCAATAAAATCAGGGACTAAGGCTAGTCAGCATGCTCATACAACTTTCTTTGATGCATTAGGCACACCCCAACTGGTGTTGGGACGCTTGAAATTACCTCGGTACAGGCGTTGCATCCAGGGTCTATGCAGCAAACGCCATAACGGGCCAGAGATGCCAAGGCCGCGCAGAATGCGCTGACTGCCGGGAAGTATCGGTTGAACCAGTCCGGGTAATACCCAGTTCCCTGCTTCATGGGCCTGCTGTTGCAGAAACCCCGGCAGGAAATCAGAAACTGCGGGATCAATATAAAAAGTTGGCAACAGGCCAATATCATCCGGACTTACCTTGCATTCATCGATCAATGCCTGTGACAATGGCGTGCCAGGATAAAGCCGAACACCGGTCATGGCAACGACAGCTGTCGGGTTCATTTTTCTCAAGGCATGGCAGGTAGTACGTACGCTCGATTCAGTTTCACCCGGCGCGCCGAAGATGATGGTCTGGCACACACGCAAGCCGGCTTCCATGCAGTAACGGTTAGCCCGATCAGCTATTTCAGCGTCAAATGATTTTCCAAGGCGGGCCAATTGTTCATCGTCAACTGAGTCGGTACCCAGCTCAATACCCTCGCATCCAGCACGAGCCATCAATTGTGCCTGGTGGCGGTCAAGTTTGACTGGTGTTGCGTAGCAACTCCAGCGTAGATCCAGACCACGGCGTAGTATTTCTTCACAAATCGCTTCTATATGCCCACGTGGAAAATTGAGAATGGAGTCGACAAAAAAGACTGGATGTGGGCCGTACTCGCGTTGCAGGGATTCAATTTCGTCGACAGTGTCTCTGGCCTCACGTGCACGGAAGCTGTTGCCCTCTAGCAACGGGTACGTGCAATAACTGCACTTGAATACGCAGCCACGCTTGGTTTGTATATTGCCTGTTCCACCGCGTCGGATATAACGAGCATAGTCGAATGGAGCGCGAAGCGGACGCAGTCCTTCCGCCCAGTTTGCTGGACGTTGCGGCTGTATGCTGATGCCCGCTGATGGCGCGGTGCCGGTTTCAGCCGATACAACACCGGGTATTGAAGAGGGATCCAGCCCATGTTGCAGGGCCTGCAGCAAGGCAACAAAGGCGCGTTCACCTTCACCTGCTATACCCCAGTCACCATCGAGTTCATGCATATACGCCTGAGGTAGTATAGAAAATCCCGAACCACCAAGCACGACCGGCGCACTGCTGGCTTCATGCAGGGTATCGACAACTTCGCGGTGTAGAGCCAGGTAATCAACTGTGAGTGGATAGGCGGCATTATCGACATTGCGCAGAGATAAACCGATGACATCCGGCTGGAATCGGGCAACCTGGCTGCGTAGATCATCCAGTGGCTTATGACCAAAACAGAGGTCGGCCACATCGATTTCATGACCGGCTGCACTCACAGCAGCGGCTATATATGCCAGCCCGAGAGGAAATATCGGGTCTGGCAGATGCTCGCGATTGGCTGAAACCAGTAATACTCGCATTTTAAGCCTGGATCATTCCGGGTTAACGATCAGAATGCCTTCCATACCCTTTTCACGATGGCTTTTCATGAACAAAAGCTTGTTGCTGCAATAAAAGGTATAGCGACCGGCTGGTAAGTGTGGCAGTTTAACTTCGACTGATTCTCCACCCAGAAGATCGACTTCCACAACTGGTGAGCCGTGGCCGGTTTCCATAATGAAATTGTGCGGGGTAACCGAATCGGTGTTAACAAGGCGTAAAATAGCGGACTGGTTTGCGTTGAGATGAATTTCACGGGGTAAAAATCGGTAATCACCCAATTCTAGATCGATAACTGGTATAGCGTCATCGCTTGCATAGATCCAGTTGGTTAAAAACAGGCATGAAATTGATATGAAGATATATAGCGTTTTTTTCTTGATCGATCTAAGGGATGAAAGGTTGTATGAATGTTCCATTTAGTATTTACCTCCCCGGGAGAAAAACCAGTAGCACGAAGCGATATGATTTACAGACGTATACAGACAGTCTTCATAATAATCAGTTCTAACGATCCATATAATTCTTTAGGTCCATAAAGGCATCGTTTATTACGATATTACCACGTTTAGCTTATCCTGGTTATGTCTGATTTGCTTTTCTGATTAGACATACAGTGATTATATTTCAATGACTTAATGTTAATGAATTAGAGTGATCTTGCGTATTTATATCATGAATGATATTCATCAATCGGATCCGGGCAATAATCACGTCGTTTGCAGGTGATGCAGTGTTCACCAAGATACAACTGATCGACCCAGCTGGTAAGTTTCTGAATTTCCTCGGGATCGTCAAACAAAAAGCCGGCCTCGAAATTACGCTTATCCTCGTGTTTGCTGCCCATGCCTGCACCGGTCAGATTGGGTGAGCCCACGAAGGCAACTATATTATCTATAATGACAGCCTTGGTATGTACGCGCGGACAAAGAATTCTTTCAAACAGATCATTGTCGACCAGTTCATCGCATCGATCAAAGTCTTCCCTGAACCGTGGTCCCGGTTCTTTTGCGTGAATCAGGCGTACAGCAACACCGCTTGATACGAGATTGGCAAGCAACTCAAGAAATGGCGTATATGCACCGTACATTTCAACATACATGTCTTTGATGTCAGCGGTCACAATCCAGAGAAACTGTTTCGCTAATGGAATGCGCTGTTGTATAAGCTCCTCATAGATCTCCCGATTTAACAGTAACTGATGCATGGGTGACATGTTAAATCAATTGGGTGCCCTGCTGATAGAAAAAGGATCCTTCTCTCATTACAGGAAGACGCAGGATGATGGGTGTCGTTGTATTGGTTATTCAGTAATTACAGACAGTTTGGACTGTCCAAACCATTTAAGAGCCAGTCCATGCATTAAGCCAACATTTTCTGCACGGTCGATGAAATTTCTTGCAAGGTTCATCAATAACGGGTCATTGGCAGGTAGTGCTATACCTATCGGTTCGTAAGTCAATAAAGAAACGACCGACTGGAAACCGCTATCCGGGTGGCGCTTCATGACACTCAGACAAATCGGGAAGTCAGTAAGAAAGGCATTGGCATCGCCTGTTGCAACCATGTTTATCCCTTTATCAACATTCTCAACGGGCATTCGCCTGGCTTCCGGCAGCAGTTCTTTAACGAAATTTTCGCTGGTGGTGCCCTTGACCACAGCAATTTTTGCATCAGCTTCTTTAAGGTCTTCCGGATTGTCTGCCTGGGCAATTTCCTGCTCTTTGGTAATCAGGCATTTACCGGAGACAAAATAAGGACCGGCAAAAGCGACTCGCATGTTTCTGTCGACGGTCATTGTCATATTAGAAAGCACAATATCAACAATGCCCTGTTCAAGTGCAGGAATAAGTTGATCAAAAGGCATGGATTTCAATTCAAGTTTGACACCCATAGTATCGGCCATGGCTTTTGCCATATCAATATCAAAGCCTACAAGCTCGCCAGTCATTAATTTTTCGGACATCAATGGCATGTTGCCTGATGTGCCTACCACTAGTTTTCCGGATTTCTGAATACGGGATATAACGGGTGCACCATCAGCAGCATGCGCGCTGCTGATAATGATGAAAAGCAGCGTGGCACAGGCAAGGGCTGAACGCGTGATGTGAATCATATTTGCATCCCCGGGAGAGAGTTCTGATTATTGAAATTATTATGGACGCAAAACTATATGCATAAGCATTAGACGTCAATAGTGATATACATAGTATTCTGTTGCAGGCAGGCAATCAGGCTATTTGTATACTGGCCCTGATAGCAGGGGCATTTTTAGGCTGTTGAAACAGGTGCTTGCCGGATTGAGAAAAATATTTAGCAATAACATTATGAAAAATATTACATTGCAGGCCTCGGGATGTGATTATATGTATATAAAACAATAAGTTATAGATATGTCAAGGGGTTGTAAATATCGTGCAAAAATTATCCAAAAGTGGATAAAAATCTAACAGTTGGATAATACTGGTCTATCCTTATGTTTCAGGGACTTATGAATCATTTCTAACAAATACAGCCAATTTCTGCTGTAAATCCGGATACTGACCAGGATGAGTAACATTATGGACATGAGAATCGAGTAAAAGATACTTGTATGTTGAAATATGTACGAAAAGATTTCTCATAAAAAAGAAGTTTTACTTGAAGAACAGGTAGAGCCGCTTTTTAAAGCAACATTATCGGGTGGCCTGGCCAATATTTTTGCTGCATGCCTGGTATACCTGTTGCTTAAGAATACTAGCCATGTTGAAAGTTCGCTGTGGCTAAGTGCAGGGATTATTATATTTTCATTATTCCGTATTGCCGTATCGAATCATTACATTTACACCGCGAAGTTTAAATTAAAATCATATTTATACACTCATATACTATTTACGCTCACTATAGGGATTATATGGGCAATATACGAGTTCATGCTACATAAACCAGATGATGAGGCTTTACGAAATTTTGTATTTTTAATCAATTTTGGCCTCATAACCGGGAGCATTACAACGCTTTCTACTTATAGAGGTGCGTACCTTGCATATTTGCTACCTCAAGCAATAGCAATATTTTCTGTATTCATTATTCTCGGAGATGTAATTTATTACTATATGGCATTTGCGTTTGTCATTTTCATGAGTTTAATGATAACAACAAGCTTCAATATAAATCGCAGCCATAAAAAAGAGATAGAACTCAAGTTAAATAACAAACAACTAATCGATGATCTTAATAAGGAGATAAACGCTCGTGAGATGATTCAGTCCGAGCTTGAAGAAAACAAGCGAGAGCTGGAAATAAAAGTACAGGAGCGAACCAGTGATCTTGTAGAGATTAATGCCAACCTTGAAAGAGTAATCGACAAAAAGGAAACAGCCGAACAAACATTGCAATATCTTGCATATAATGATGAGTTAACAGGACTGCCCAATAGAAATACTCTCGTAGATCGGATAGGTCAGTCTATTAAAAAGTCATCTAGAGATAAACATCAGTTTGCCATTCTGTTTCTTGATCTTGACCGGTTTAAAAACGTAAATGATAGTTTAGGACATGCCGTTGGTGATGAACTTCTGCAGAAAGTGGCCACAAGGCTGAACACTACCTTGCGTAACAATGACACAATATCAAGAAATGGCGGTGATGAATTTGTTGTTGTTCTGGAAGAGTTGCATGACACCAATGAAGTGATTCATGTTGCTAAAAAGATAATAAAATGTTTAACAAAAACATTTCTAATCCAGTCTCATAAGATCCATCTTGGCGTTAGCGTTGGTGTAAGTATCTACCCGCTCGATGGAGAAACGCCACTGGTGTTATTGCGAAATTCAGATACGGCAATGTATCGTGCTAAAAAAGAAGGCGGAAACCAGTTTCAGTTTTATGATGAAAGTATGTCTATACAATTGCGCCACAGGCTTGAACTGGAGCACGAACTGCACGGCGCACTTGCCGAAAATGAGTTTGATCTCCTTTACCAGCCGCAAATAAGCTGTCTGACAGGTGTCACTACCGGCTTTGAAGCGCTTATACGCTGGAATAATAAAAAGTATGGCGAAATTCAACCAAACCAGTTTGTGCCGTTGCTGGAAGAGACCGGGTTGATATACTCTGTAGGTGAATGGGTTGTATCAAACGTTATTGACTTTATAAGTAACAATCACATCAAGGGTATCAATGTTTCTATCAATCTTTCTGCTTTGCAATGCAATGATCTCGAATTTTTTAATTATGTTAGAAATAAAATTGAACAATCCAGCATCGATCCGTCTCAAATTGAGTTCGAGATTACAGAATCACTGCTTATAAATGATTTTGATAAAACCAGGCAGCTGCTTGATAAGATGCATTCTATCGGTTGTACAATTGCGCTGGATGATTTCGGTACAGGTTATACCTCAATGAATTACCTTGCACGTCTGCCTATAGATATTATCAAGGTAGATAAAACACTGGTGCGAGAGATTGATGTCAACAATAACCTCAGAAGTATAGTCAAAGCCATTGTTACCATGAGTCAGGGTCTGGGGATCAGTAATATCTTCGAAGGCGTAGAAACTATGGCTGAACTGGCAACAATAAAAAAGATGGGTGGTGAGGTTATTCAAGGATTCCTCTTTAGTAAGCCGTTAAGCGCTGACGATGCCGTTAAATGGATAGAATCAGTTGATTCGGCAAAGCACGCCTAGATTTTCTCGTATAAATAATGCCCTACCCCATAGCTTTTGCCTTGATCGGGGCGAAACATGGCCTTGCATAGTACAAAATACCTGTTCCAGGACTCCACGTCTTCGATCGACAAGTAATCAGGGAATAGCTGATCGATAGCCTGCCAAAATCGTTTATGCCATTCGTCCAGGGTCTTCCAGTAATTCATGCCATTAATAAACCAGCTGTCTTTTAACTGAAGGTGTGTATTATGTCTTTTCAGTTCTGAGTATGGCCAGATGTGCCCACCAGGGAAGTAATCAGCCATTAGTGTATTTTCTGCATTTAGAAAGTGTGGAATTGTATCAACCGATACTATGAGGTGATGAAGACATTTTCCACCTTGCTTTAATATATTATTTTGATATTTGAAAAGAAAATCAAAATTAGAAAAGTGTTCAAATGCACCAATTGAGATTATACGATCAAATGTATTATGAGGAATCGAGTTTTGACTGTTTTCATCAAAGCGTTGTTGTAGCAAGTTGAAGCGTGAGTTGTCAAAAGTAAAAAAATTACGGATATATTCAGTTTGCGTGGCGCTTGGGTTCAACCCGGTTACAGTTATATTAGGAAATTCTTCAAATAAATATTTTATAAAGCCTCCGAATCCGCAGCCTAAATCTAAAATATTCTGACCATCCTGGATATCGGCTCGTTGAACAATTAACTTGTATTTTTCTCTTTGAGCCTGCTCTAGAGATATACATTGGTTTATTACTTCCGGATTTTCTGATGTGCCATAATATGCCATTGAGTACGCCATATATTTCTTATCAAGAAACGCCTGATATATCTTTAAATCTTTTTCGTAATGATCGATTGATCGGCTATTTACTTCTTTAGTTACAATGTCGCCTTTAAAAGAACTGGTGTTATAACTTTCTGGAGTATTATTATTTCCACGCCATCGTTCATATTCACGTTCGAAATAACGTGTCATCTGGTTTTCAAATTTCAATAATTCCTCAGACCCATAGCAATGAATATTATGGCTGGTAATCTTCTGTATGATGCTACTGGTCATAATTCATAAAATATCTTCATGAATGTTTTCTGATTGCAATCACTGAGTTAAGGCCACCAAAGGCAAATGAGTTGGAAATGGCAACATCCATCTCCTGCTCACGCGCAATATTAGGTACATAATCAAGATCGCAATGCTCATCTGCGACAGTAAAATTTGCGGTTGGTGGGACTATTCCGTGATAGATAGCGAGAGTAGAAGCGATAAGTTCCAGTGCGCTTGATGCGCCCAGTGCGTGTCCATGCATTGATTTTGTTGAAGACACTGCAAGTTTTTTAGCACGATCCCCAAATACTTGATTAATGGCAGCTGTTTCTGCGATATCATTGGCCTGGGTGGCTGTTCCATGTGCATTAACATAATCAACTTCATCAGGGTTTATGCCTGCATAATCAAGTGCATTAATTATTGCGCTTGAAATACCTGTAACGTCGGGCCTCGTGATGTGGCCGGCATCAGATGTCATGCCACAACCGGCAAGCTGTGCATAGATTCGGGCGCCACGTGCTTTAGCGTGTTGTTCCGACTCCAGCACCACCATCCCGGCGCCCTCACCTAGTACGATACCGCTACGGTCAGCGCAGAATGGACGACAGGTGTCATGTGTTGCTACCCTTAAGGCTTCCCATGATTTAAGAAGGCCAAAAGTGAATGGTGCATCAGAAGCGCCTACAAGGGCAACATCGACCATTCCTGATTGAATCATCGTGCATCCTTGAATTATTGCGTGTGAACCGGAAGCGCAGGCACTGGCAAGTGCAAATGTCGGTCCTTTGATGCCAAGGTGCTTGCTCACCATGCTCGCGGCAGCACTCGGCATGCCCTTCGGTATAGTCAGGGGATGCGCACGTGTACGCTGTTGCTTGTAAAGTTGATCATAGGTGGCTTCATCTGTGTGTTTCCCGCCGCAGCCACTGCCGATAATTGCCGCTGCCTGCGTGATACTGTCTTCCCCGCTGCACAGGCCGGCATCGCAAACTGCTTCCCTGGCGGCAATAACTGCTAACATGGAGAAACGATCTAATAAGGTGAGGTCATCAGAAGAGAAATGGTTTTCAGGATCAAACTCTGGAACCAGGGCGCCTATGGATATTTTAATATCTTCGATGGGCAGGTTTAAGGGCTTGATAGCCGACTGACCTGCTACTAATTCTTGCCAGAACGTAGTCGCGTTTAAACCCAGCCCTGAGACCGCCCCCAGTCCTGTGATTACAACGCGGCGATTCATTGGAACAAGCTCAAAATGGGTAGTTTAGCAATTAGCGGTTCCCAGCCTGTCCAGAATATCATTGACTGTACTGATAGATGAAATAAGCTCATTTGGAATTTCTGTATCAAAGGCTTCTTCGAGCTCAAACAGAACGGTAATAGCTTTTAATGAATCAATGCCCAGAGCCTCGAGTTTGGTTTCAGGCGTGATGTCTTCAACTTTGCAATGCGCTGTTTTTGCAATAATTTCCGCAACTTTATCTAATGCCATAATTATTCTTCTGACAATTATTATTACGACATCCCAACTGTCAGCTGAGCCAGGCCCAGGATTCTTTAATTACGCCTAATCCATTCATCCCTGGCGATTATTCTCCCCCTTGGTGCAAGAACAAACCCTTTACAATTCAGTTACAAAATCTTTACACATTTTCTTATGACCACTCTCTCATAGTACTGATCCGAATATCATACGTCTAGAACTTTTTTGATAAATTTCAGTTAGATTCGGAATTTTCATCAAAAAAAATATAATTTGCTGTATTGGTCAAAAATTGTCATGATATGAAATATAGACATGTCGGTTTTATAAAAAAACAGGTGGTAATAATAATGAAACTTGTACATGGAATACCGGGCGCAAAACCGCATAGGGAAATCAAGTCACAATCAGAGTTCACCCAGTTCACGACGCGGTACGATCCTGAATCCAGTTCTATCTGGTGCTGGATGCAGCCTGAGCCCAGGCCCTGTCTGAATACTACTCTGATCGACGAGCTGTTCCAGCTTCAGCAACAACTCGCAACGACCTATAAAAAGCAGGAATCTGGCACTGTCTGGCCATTCCGGCACCTGATCCTGGCTTCGAAAATTCCCGGAATCTACAACCTGGGAGGCGACCTGGAGCTATTCAAGCAATGCATTATTGATGGAGATGAAAAAGAGCTCAGGGCATATGCGTACAAGACCATTGACCTGATGATTCGAAATATCAACAATCTTGACCTGCCAATTACCACGGTTTCACTGGTGCAGGGACAGGCGCTCGGTGGCGGTTTTGAAATGGCCCTGTCATGTGACGCAATTATTGCAGAACGCAGCTCTCGGCTGGGATTCCCCGAAATACTCTTCAATCTGTTCCCCGGCATGGGTGCGTATAACCTGCTCGCTCACAGGGTAGGACCTGCACTGGCAGAACGTATTATCCTGAGCGGAGAAACATACACGGCAGGCGAACTCTATGATATGGGCGTGATCGACGTGCTGGCAGATGACGGTGAAGGCGTTCTGGCGGCAAAAGACTATATGAACACTCACAGCCAATCTCACAACACTATTCGTGCGATGAAGAAAATTCGGCAGATTGTAAATCCGATTGCCAAGCAGACCTTTTTCGATATCGTCGACATCTGGGTTGAAGCAGCGTTGGATCTCAGCGAAAAAGATCTGGCTAAACTGGATCGCCTGCTGCAGCTGCAAAAGGCCATGAAAAACTGCAAGCTCATCTGGGAAAGCAATACAGAAAAAACGCCGCGACACGGCGAATGGCGGAAAATAACAGATGTTGAGTTTCCTCTAACCACCCATCTTGGCGAGGCAGTGGTTGAAAACAGAAGAAAGAGTCATGGCCGAAGGCGGCCTGACACGGTTACCGGAGAAGAGGCATAGAGCGGCATCTATCTGTTAAATCGATAGTGCGAACACGTCCTCCAGAGTTTGCCATGGAACTTGCAGTTGATGCTGCTGTTTGAGATAGCGGGCAAAATCTTCGGTTGTTGAAACAGGTGTTTCCATGCTTTCCAGGATGCTGCGCAGGTCCTCCATAATGGCCCATGGATATATTATCCAGCGCCATTGATGGACAATTTCGGCGTAATAGTCCGGCATATAACTGGAAACAGTTTTGTGATGCAAAGCGGCCGTTTTCAGTTCCGCAGGTTCACCACTTTCTATCAAATGCTGTATGGCTACATCAAAGCTGTCACCGGTATCGCTGACGTCATCAATCAACAGTACGCGTTTGCCGGTTACATCTGCGGACAACGGATAGCGTAGCATCGCGGTCTTTTCCTTGTGTACACCGTGGTAGTGCTCGATCTTGATTACATCGAGGTTAAATACATCCAGGTAATCACAAATAACGCGTGCCGGTATACAGCCGCCGCGGCTGATTGCAACAATGATCTCTGGCTGGAATGAGGCTTTGTACATTGCCAGGGATAGCTTGCGCGCAAGTTTATAAAAGTGCTCCCATGTGATGAGTTCACAACGACTGCTTTTGGTCACGGACTATATCTCCTTATTCACTGTTCACTACCGCTCCTGTGCCAGATTAACTTGCCATTCCGGTACACTTCCCTGATGCGATGTAACGGTATAGTGTGCGTTTCACCCATGTCGTCAGTCAACTCGAAATCAAAATGATCCTCCCTCTCAAAAAGCAGCTGTTTCAATGGAACCCTGATGACGTCATCTTCAAAGCGATCATGGTAAGCGATAATGAATTCAGCCTGACCGAATTCATTGTCCCATTTGATACGGTTCAATAATTCATGAATTGGAATCATATACTATTATGCAGCAACCTGTTGTGGTGGAATGAATCAGAGATATGATCATAAAAATACCGGAATTACAGAATACATCCATGTATTCTGCCGTTACTTCATCCGTCCATGGGTTTCGCCCTGCGGGCCAGCGTTACGAATTACGTCCTGTAATTCGGCTTTCTGGCCGACCTTCGGTCGTTCAAATCTGCTCCTTGCAAATTTAGTCAGCTGTTCAAATTTGATCCTGTCAAATTTGTCGGGCCTGCATTCGCAGTTCAAATTCAATCCGATAGAATTAAGTCACTGCGTTTTATCCAGGCTACATACTACAAGCTGATAATATTGTTCATTGTTCACTGCCATCTTTCCATATCGCATATGGCCGCTCTATCCTCAGCATTAACTCGCCCGGACTGAAGGCCCTGGCATCTTCTGCAATCAGCATGCCATCTATGTATACTTTTACAACGGGTAAACTGAACACGCTGTGTTGAGCGCAAATTTCAGGGGACAGCTCACAATCAACATAAGCAGTACGCATGTCCGGAAAACGCTTATCCAGCAGGGAGATCAATTGCGGGCGTAATGTTTGACAAACATTGCAATGCTCTCCTCCAAAGAGGATAAACAGTGCGCCCTCTGCTTTCATCTGTTCAAGGATGTCGAGTTCAGTAATGGTGAACATGACACTGGAATTCCAGAATAGTGTTCAAAACCCCCGGATTACACAATACATCCTTGTATTCTACCCTTCGGGCCAGCGCAAGGCTGTTCAAATTACAGATCCCACCCTTGGCATTTGCCCCTTCGGGGCCAGCGAAAAGCCGTTCAAATTCATTCCTGATGAATTTGTTGCGTCCAACCGAATTTAGTCCACTTCGTTTCATCCGGGCTACAATTGTCCACTGTTCACTGTTCTTTCAAGCCCCTCGTTCATCAGCGGCCGTATTGCAGTCAGCAGTGACTTGAACAACAGCTTGTTCTGCGCTTCTTCGGCTGCGAGTAACTCCTTCATATGCTGGCGTTGTGTCGGCATCGAAAAACACGCAGGACAGGAATCTGCAATTACCGGCAAGTTGTTTTTCTGTGCAAAATCGCGTGTCAGTCGTTCGCGTGCATAAACAAGTGGCCGTATGATTCGCAAATCACCGTCATCATTCACATAATGCGCTTTCATGGTCTTGAGTCTGCCCCCGTGAAATGCCGACATCAGAAAGCTCTCTGCCAGGTCATCCAGGTGCTGTGCCAGCGCGATCACATTGAAGCCGTTATTACGTGCCGTGCTGTACATTACGCCGCGCTTGATGCGTGAGCAGAAAGCGCAATATGAATTCTTTCCCATGTGTTCCTTCGCCATGTCCATGATGGGTTCGCGTTTGTAATGGTATTCAACGCCCAGGCCGGCGAGATATGGGATCATCGGTGACGGATCAAAATCGCCCGCCATTGGATCAACCGTCATCGCGGCCAGCTCGAACCTTACCGGCGCGCGTTGCTGTAAATAATGCAGCACATGCAGCAACGTCAGTGAATCCTTGCCGCCGGACAGGCCGAGCAGGATTCGGTCGCCTTCACGGATCATGTTGAAATCACCGATCGCACGACCGGTGAATGACGACAATGATTTAGATGGTTTTATAAATTCAGTCATGGGGTGCAATAATGCCAGAAAATGACGCAACAGGCAGGCTGGTAAAAGAATTACTCTCGCAGAGGCGCAGAGTACGCAGAGAACACAGGCGGTTATATTGTTTTGTTGTAGCGGCTTCAGCCGTGAATCATAGATGTCCGCGGGTGAAGCAGCTCCTGCAGATAAAGCTGATTTCAACAAAGCAAGAATTGATCTCTGCGTTCTCTGCACCTCTGCGAGAGGACAAAATGCTAAACCTGCAGCGCTGAATAAGCTATAGTCCGCGCCATGCTGCTTGATCTGACCCCAATCCAGATGCTGCTCGTCGCCCTGCTCTTTCTCTGGGCCGGCTTCGTTCGCTCCGGGCTTGGATTTGGTGGCGCCGCACTCGGGCTGCCGCTGATGCTGTTTATTGAACCTGATCCCCTTACCTGGCTGCCCATCATCGGCACCCACCTGCTGTTCTTTTCCAGTCTCACCCTGCGTACCCGGTTGAACAATGTCGACTGGGCTTATCTGAAGCAGTCTTCGATGCTGGTTGTGCCGGCTGCGCTGGTCGGTGTACTCGGCCTGGTCAGCCTGCCGACGATGTGGCTGCTGGTGTTTATCTACTCGATCTCGCTGTTCTATGCCTGTGTCTGGCTGCTGAACTGGGCCATTGAAAGTCATAACCCGGCGGTGGATAAATTCCTGCTGTTACTCGGCGGCTACGTTGCCGGCACCTCGCTCACCGGTGCTCCGCTGATGGTTGCCGTGTATATGCGCAATGTCTCAAAAGAGCAGCTGCGCAATACCCTGTTCGTGCTGTGGTTCACGCTGGTGACCATCAAGATGTCTGCGTTCGCGGCACTCGGCATAAACCTGCACTTTCTCACTGCACTGGCACTGCTGCCTGTAGCGGCTATCGGGCATGTGGCCGGGCTGAAAACCCATGAACTGATCCTGAAAAACGACCAGGCTTTCAAACGCTGGGTCGGTGGCGGCCTGATGCTGGTGAGTCTGTTGGGGCTGTGGAAGCTGAATATATAGCAAGAATACAAAAACATCAGCCGCAAAAAACGCAAAGAGCGCAAATTTATTCATGTTAATGAAACAAATTTGCGTCTTTGGCGTTATTTGCGGCTATTTCATCTCTATCACGGTGCGGTGAATACCATGCTGAAGCCACCACTAACCCTAATCGTGTTAGCGCTGGATATCACAGTATTGATACCGTTATCTTCAGTTTCAGTAATCTCCAGAAAGTCAAAGACCATACCGGCGACGATACCGTCTGGTGATTCGAAGCCAACCCTTGTGATCACGTTACCACTCTGAACCTCGGTGTAATTGTTAAAGGTGATTCCGCGATTATACAGCCTGGCAACGAGACCGGGTTCTTCATTAACCCAGCATTCAAAGAAGTCGAGGTATACCCTGTCGCCAGAGCTGATACCCTGATCATTATCCGCATCGTTCCAGCCCACCGTGAAGGAACCGGGATCTGCCACCGTTATGTCCGGAGGACGATCGAGCGGGAACATGTCACAATCCTCCCCGACTGTGCCGATTGCTTCCATGAGATCACTGTTTTCGCCGATGAACTCGAGTGTCCGAACAACCAGTTCGCCCTGTTCATACACGAGACGCAGTAAGCTGGTCGCAAAGGAAGCAACCGCTGCAAATTCTTGGCCTACCGGCGGAGTGTCAAAAGCGTCAGCGAACGCTTGCCAGGTCAAAGGTATAGAATCCACTTCAATCCCGTTTTGTAGGTACGTGACGTCGACGCCGGGTATTGCGTTATTGACCTTCACGTTAATCGTATCCGGTGACGAGCTGGATACGATTTCGAACTCACCACTGGTGGGGTCGCCGTTGCCGGTCCAGGTCGCAGCAGAGATTACACGTAGCTGGTAGTCGTTGAATAATGGGTCGAGGCTATCCAGAAAACCAGCCGCACTGACTACCATGGCTGGTAGGGTCTGTGCATTCAAGGTGATGATCTCGCTGGTGCGATCCAGGGTGCCGTTCATCAACATTGACGACACGTTCGCCTCAGGATTCACCGCCAGAGTCATCGAGACTCCGCTGACCTGGCTTATTTCATAGTTGAGGAGATTGGGAACAGTCCCGGGTATAGAAACGGCATCACCGTCATCATCGCTGCTGCAGCCGGCATTCACCGACAGTATCAATACTACGAAAGCTGCAATAGCGAAGACTTGCCTGAGAATTAAAATAGGTGTTTTCATCGTGATTCCTCCCTGTGGTATACATATAAAAATAATGATAAACACGGGAGACCGAGTTGATATAGATCAAACAATCACGCAGGAGCGGCTTCAGCCGCGAATGTTTGAAAGACACTGGACTCCCGCTTGCGCGGGAGTGACGATAATTAAGCGGGTGTGGAAGTGTCGATCTGAGTAAGATTGACTGGAATTCGGGGTGAAATAATCATCCTCGTTACTAGTAACTAGTTACTAGTTACTGGTTCCCGATTTAAACGCACTAAAGCACGTTTAAATCCTTCGCCACAGCAGTAAACGCTTCAACAGCCCTGTCAATGTGTTCCTGCGTATGCGCGGCAGATATCTGCACGCGAATGCGCGCCTGCTCTCTTGGCACCACCGGGTAGGAGAAACCGACCACGTAAATACCCTGCTCCAGCAGCTTGCCGGCCATGTTTTTTGCCAGCGCCGCATCGTACAGCATGATCGGTACGATCGGATGATCGCCGGGCCTGATGTCGAAGCCGGCCGCGGTCATGGCTTCGCGGAAGTAGCGTGTATTGGCATGCAGCCGGTCGCGTAATTCGGTAGAGCCGGATAGCAGCTCGAATGCCTTGATGCCTGCAGCTGCGAGCGCGGGCATCATGGTGTTGGAAAACAGGTAGGGTCGTGAGCGCTGGCGCAGCAGGTCGACCACCGCCTGGCTGCCGGCAGTAAATCCTCCGGAGCCGCCGCCCATCGCCTTGCCCAGGGTGGAGGTATAAATATCGATGTGCTCCATCACGTTGTGGTACTCGGCCGAACCGCGACCGGTTGCACCGATTACGCCGGTTGCGTGTGAATCATCCACCATCACCAGTGCCTGGTATTTTTCAGCCAGCTCAACGATAACATCGAGTTTTGCAATGTCACCATCCATGCTGAATACGCCATCGGTGGCAATCAGGCGTGTGCGACACGATTGCGCCTGTCGTAACTGTGCTTCGAGTTCAGCCATATCCGCATGTGCATAACGAAAGCGTTTTGCCTTGCACAGGCGCACACCATCGATGATGGACGCATGGTTGAGGGCATCGCTGATGATGGCATCGTTTTCATCGAGCAGGGTTTCAAACAGGCCGGTATTGGCATCGAAGCACGAGCTGTACAGAATGGCATCCCCGGTACCAAGGAACCCGGCAATCGCACTCTCCAGTTGCTTATGCAGGTCCTGCGTGCCGCAGATAAATCGAACCGATGCCATACCGAAGCCATGGTCATGCAATGCCTGTACCGCCGCATTCACAATGGCCTCGTGATTGGCCAGGCCCAGGTAGTTGTTGGCGCAGAAGTTAAGCACCTCGCCGGCCTGCCGGGTTTTTATCACCACCCCCTGGGGCGTGGTGATCACGCGTTCTTCTTTATACAGCCCCTGCTCGCGAATCGACTTTACTTCATCACTGTAACGCTGGCCCGGTTTCGGCATGGTTCAGGCCTCCCAGTCCAGAATCACTTTTCCGCATTGCCCCGAATGTACCAGTTCAAACGCCTGCTCGAATTCACTCACGGGAAAGCGATGGGTGATAATGGGTGAAATATCGAGCCCGCTACGTAGCAACTGTGACATCTTGTGCCAGGTTTCGAACACCTCGCGGCCATACACGCCCTTTAGATGCAGGCCCTTGAATATAACCGTGTCCCAGTTGATCCTGGTTTGTGGTGGCAGGAAGCCGAGCAGTGCAACACAGCCGCCATGGTACATGGCATCGAGCAGATCATTAAAAGCATCAGGGCTGCCCGACATCTCCAGTCCAACATCAAAACCATTGGACATGTTCAATGCCTGCATCATTTCGGGCAAGCCCTGGTGAGCCGCATTCACTGTATATTTGATGCCGATCTTTTCAGCCAGCTGCAGACGATACGGATTGATATCACTGATTACCACATGACGGGCACCGATGAAGCGACACACTGCAGCAGCCATGATGCCGATAGGGCCGGCGCCGGTGATCAGTACATCTTCGCCGGTGACGTCGAATGACAGCGCGCAATGAACAGCATTACCGAATGGGTCGAGAATGGCAGCAATGTCAGACGGGATATCATCATGCACCGGCCACAGATTCCCGGCCGGTACCACCAGGTACTCGGCAAAAGCGCCATCACGACCACCACCAATACCGATGGCTTCGGCACACAGATGTCGTTTACCGGCACGACAATTGCGGCAATGACCGCAGGTGATATGACCTTCTGCGGCTACGCGGTCACCCACGGCATAGCCGGTAACCCCGTGACCGAGTTCAACGATTTCACCGACAAATTCATGGCCGATGATGCGGGGTGTTTGAATATTATTCTGTGCCCAGTCGTCCCAGTTATAGATATGCGCATCGGTACCGCAGATGCCGGTTTTGTGGATCCTGATCAGGACTTCGTTGGTACCTGCCACAGGAACAGGTACCTGTTCGAGCCAGATGCCGGGTTCGGCACGGGACTTTACCAATGCTTTCATTCTTTCCACAGACGCAAGCCCTCTGATGAAATGATTACCCAATGGCAACGAAACTGAAATAGCAATTTACCACGGTAATTCATTGATTACTGCAATCTACTGTTCAATGTTAACTGTTAACTTTTTTCTAAATATTGCCCGTTGCCTCGACCATTGCTCAAAGCCGCTGAAACCATCGGGCAGAGATTCGTGGCCGCCGATAACCAGCGCTCCGCCATCTACCAGCGTGTGGTGAATATAATCCAGCATCTCGGTTTGAAGCGCGTTATCAAAGTAAGTGAAAGCCATGTTGCGGCAGAATACGATATCAAAAGGACCTTTTATATGCCTGTCGCGAATATCCTGCCTGATGAAGCACGCCTTGTTACGCAAACGTGACTCTAGACAGTATTCGTTATTCTGTTGAGTGAATGCTGATCTCAACCATGACCCAGGCAGTGCCTTGATGCTGCCATATGTATAGCAGGCGCGTATTGCCTTTTGCAGCAGCAATTCATCGATATCGCTGCCGACAATCTCTATATCGAGTTGCGGATAACCGATACCAGCTGATTTATCCCAGATCAGTATCAGGCTGTAGGCCTCTTCACCCATTGCGCAGCCCGCACTCCAGCTGCGTAACGTGGTGTCACCGGCAGCAATCGCAGCCTCGGCCAACTCGGGCAGTACTTCGGTACATACATGTTCGAGAACGACCTTATCACGATAGAAGCGGGAGACCGTTACCCGGCATGAATGATCGAGGATGCGCCATTCATCTGCATGGGTTAGCAGGTATTGGCGGTAGGCATCGACATCCGTTAACTCCAGTTCACTGATGCGTCGTTGGATGCGTTTACAGACCTGCTTGCGTACCTTGCGAAAACCCTGCCAACGCATATGCAGCTGTGGCAGCAGCCACTGTAAAAACCGGACACATTGGTCATCTTCCATATAAGTCATTAATGTAGCCCGGATGAAGCAACGCGTAATCCGGGATTGTTTGTAATAACACCCGGATTACACTTCGTTTCATCCAGGCTACAGGCACTTGACCGATAAATCAGTCGATGCTGGAGGTTTTACAACCTGTTTTCTCGCAGAGGCGCAGGGAACGCAGAGGTTAGAAACCTTTTTTTACAAATACAGTATGGTCTTTTATATTTTCCTCTGCGCCTATGCGAGAGTAAATATCTATAACCTCCCCTGCACAAGCAATCCCGGGTGTCTGGCTAAAAATCACAGAGTGAATAGCGCGCCTCATTGCGCGCTATTCACTGCCCTATCCTGCAATATGATGCTTGCCCATGCGTTGTACCGAACTCGCCTGCGGCCCCTCGTCGCCCAGCTCTTCCGAGAAGCGGACCTCGGTGCCGACATCAAGCCCGGAGAATTCATCGTTGAGTACACTGTTCTGGTGAAAATAGACTGATCTGCCGTCCGCGGTTTCAATCCGGCCGTACCCTTCTCCGGTAAACAGCTCGGAGACGCGTCCATGAGGCGGCACCTCATGGGCCTTCACTTTCTGGTGTGATATCCGTTGGTGGTCCTGGAGCTGCCTGCGGGCTGCGTTGAAAGAATCGCGAATGGCGACATAAATATCTTCATGAGAGTGATCAATACCATGATCACAGCTCACCACGATTTCCTTGCCCGGAACGGTCAGGTCAATTGAAACCTGGTACAGGGTGCCCTTGTGCTGATGCTTGTTGATCATTGCCACCACAACTCGACAGCTCATGATTTGCGCGAACTGGTCCAGCTTTTCTGCCTTTTCTCGAATAGCTTTTTCAATCGCATCCGAGTGTTCTAAATCGCGAAAGGTGATCTGTAATGGTATTTGCATATTCTACTCCTCCGTGCAAATTGAGATGTTTCCACAATTTCACAATATCATGACGCAGTTTTATAAAAACTGACATAAAGCAATAAAAACGTCACTGTTTTTACTCGAAAATCATTGTGTTTCCGGGGTTTGTCGGCCCTGCCCGCGACAGCTTGTGTCAAAATTCAGTCGGAATAAGCGGGTAACAGATAAATCACGTCCGTGGCTGCATGACATGCTGTAAATATGCACGTATTTTCAAAGCGTTACAGGCAATTTCCGGTATCATATATGAAATATAATGTCTCCAGTCCCGATTAATTATTGCCAACACGCCAGTGATCGAAAAAATGACAGGTTTTGTGATTTATGCTGTATTTGGCCTGCTGCTGCTGAATGGCCTGATGTATTTCCAGCAAAAGCACATGATTTTTTACCCGATGAGCAAGCTGTATCAAACGCCAGCCCAGTGGGATCTGGATTATGAAGATGTGACACTTCAAACGGCGGATAATGTTCAACTGCATGGCTGGTATATCCCTCATCAGCAGTCTGAAAATGTGCTGCTGTTCTTTCATGGCAATGCCGGCAATATCTCACACCGCCGTGAATCGATAGAACTGTTTCATCACCTTGGCCTGAATGTCTTTATCATAGACTACCGTGGTTATGGCCGAAGTGAAGGAAGCCCGAGCGAACAGGGCTTGTACCAGGATGCCAACGCGGCCTGGCTCTATCTCACCGCAGAAAAAGGCTTTGATCCTGAAAACGTCATCATTTTCGGACGTTCCCTCGGTGGTGCCGCGGCAGCGAAGCTGGCATCCGGAGTTCAGGCACGTGGCCTGATACTGGAATCAACCTTGAGTTCAGCCAGGGATTTTGCCAGGGCGGTATTCAGGATTTTATCCCGCCTGGTCGTAATGCGTTATGACTTCAATATTGCGCAGTACATCCAGCGTGTGAATTACCCTGTGCTTGTGTTGCACAGTCCGGAGGATGAGATCATGCCGTTTCACCTGGGTGAGAAGGTTTATGATCTGGCGAATCAACCAAAACACTTTGTACGCATGCGAGGTGACCACAACAATGGCTTCCTGCTGAGCCAGCCGGAATATCAACAGGAACTTGATCGCTGGCTGAAAACCTTGTGAACCGGCGGCGGATATTGCCTTTGCTTTTCCTTGTCCCTCGTTACTCGTCCCTTGTACCTGTAAATGACTGGACCAGGCTCTGACACTCCTTTTCCAGTTCTGCACAGGTTAGCGTCACATGATTATAGTTCGCATCACTCGCCTGGGTGTACATCTGACGAGCGATTTCGGTGATTTGAGGAAATCCCATGGCGCCGCCAATACCCTTGAGCTCATGTGATTTGTCTTTTACCCGCTCCCAGTTTTCCGTACGCACGGCTTCGGAGAGCTCTTTTACCATTCGAGGCAATTCCTGTTTGAAGCGCTCTACAATAGCGAGATATCTCGGGCTGCTGTAGAAGCTTTTGCTCTTTTTGCTGGCGTCCATGTCGGTCTCTGCAACAGGTGGTTGTTTAGCCTTTTCATCAGTCATTATGCTATGGCCAGACCGTCAATTACCGCATTAAAGGTGGCGCTCGGGCGCATGACTTTCGATGCCAGTTCCTTGTCCGGCCGGTAGTAGCCACCGAGTTCAGCAGGCTTGCCCTGCACCTCATTCAACTCTGCGACAATCTTTGCTTCATTGTCAGTGAGCTGCTGTGCAACAGGCGCAAATAATGCCTTTAACTCCGCATCATCATTCTGTTCAGCCAGGGCCTGTGCCCAGTACATGGCCAGGTAAAAATGGCTGCCGCGGGTGTCGAGTTCGCCGGCCTTGCGCGAAGGCGATTTGTTGTTGTTCAGGAACAGGCTGTTCGCTTTATCGAGTGCGGCCGCGATCACACGTGTTTTATCACTGCCGGTCTTCTGCGCCAGGTCTTCGAGTGAAACAGCCAGCGCCAGGAATTCACCGAGTGAATCCCAGCGTAAATGGTTCTCCGCCAGCAGCTGTTGCACATGCTTGGGTGCAGAACCGCCAGCGCCGGTCTCGAACAACCCGCCACCGGCGAGCAATGGCACTATCGATAACATTTTTGCACTGGTGCCCAGTTCCAGAATCGGGAACAGGTCGGTTAAATAATCACGCAATACATTGCCCGTGACTGAAATGGTGTCCTCACCCGCTTTCACCCGTTGCAGGGTGTAGCGTATGGCCTCAACCGGCGACATGATGTTAATTTCCAGGCCGCTGGTATCGTGGTCTTTCAGATAGATTTCGACTTTATTGATCAGGTTGGCGTCATGCGCACGATTTTTATCCAGCCAGAACACTGCGGGCTGGCCGGTCAGTCTTGCGCGATTAACCGCCAGCTTGACCCAGTCCTGTATCGGCAGGTCTTTTGTCTGGCACATGCGCCAGATATCGCCCTGCTCGACCTTATGTTCCAGCAAGGTATTACCGGCCGCATCGCTGACACGCACCGTGCCATTGACGGGGATTTCGAAAGTTTTATCATGCGAGCCGTATTCTTCAGCTTTTTGCGCCATCAGGCCGACATTGCTGACATTGCCCATCGTGGTGACATCAAAGGCGCCATGTTGCTTGCAGAAGTCGATCACAGCCTGGTAAATACCGGCGTAATTACGATCAGGAATCATCGCCTTGGTGTCATGCAGCTTGCCATCAGGCCCCCACATCTGGCCGGACGAGCGTATTGCAGCAGGCATCGATGCATCGATGATCACATCGCTGGGTACATGCAAATTGGTAATGCCCCTGTCCGAGTTCACCATCGCCAGTTCCGGGCGTGTCCGGTATACCGCCTGGATATCGTCTTCAATCTCCCTGCGCTGGTCATCCGGCAACTCCGCAATTTTTGCGTACACATCACCCAGGCCATTGCGGGTATCCACACCCAGTTTTTTGAAAGTGGCTGCATGTTTGTCGAATACATCCTTGTAATAAACACGTACTGCATGACCAAAAATAATCGGGTCGGACACTTTCATCATGGTCGCTTTCATATGCAAGGAAAGCAGTACACCCTGTGCTCTGGCATCCTCTGCGGCCTGTTCAAAAAAAGCACGCAGCGGCTTGCAGCTCATCACGGAAGCATCGATCACTTCGCCTTCGAGCACGGGCACTGCCGGTTTCAGAACACGGATATCACCATCATCGTCCACCAGCTCAATTTTTACCTCGCCGGCTGATTCAATAACGGCAGATTTCTCGCTCGAATAAAAATCACCGTCACTCATGGAGGCAACATGTGATTTCGAATCCGGCGACCAGGCACCCATCGAATGGGGGTGTTTCTGCGCATACTCTTTCACCGGGCCTGCCACGCGACGGTCCGAGTTGCCTTCACGCAACACCGGGTTGACGGCGCTGCCCAGAACTTTAGCGTATCGCGCCTTGATGCTTTCCTGCTCTGCATTGGCGGGTTCCTCGGGATAATCAGGGATGTCGTAACCCTGTTGCTGTAATTCTTTGATCGCGGCATTCAACTGGGGGATGGAGGCGCTGATATTGGGCAATTTTATGATATTTGCCTCGGGTGTTTTCGCCAGTTCGCCCAGCTCGGCCAATGCGTCGCCCTGTTTTTGCGCTGCCGTCAGATTATCCGGGAAATTAGCAATAATCCGGCCTGCCAGGGAGATGTCACGGGTTTCAACAGCAATGCCGGCCGCTTTTGTATAGGCCTGCACGATGGGTAAAAAGGAATATGTTGCTAAAGCCGGTGCTTCGTCCGTTTCGGTGTAAATGATTTTCGGTCCTGGCATTGTCTGGGTCCTGGAATGTCGTTATTAGGGGTTTGCCCGCGAGGGCGCACATTATATTTCAGATCTAGAATGGGTTCACTATCCAGTGTCGCCAGCTGCTGTCGCGAGGGGACTGATCCTCTATTCACTGTTAACTGTTTTTCTCCAGGTCCATTGCCGTATCGATATCAACCAGTACCCCGGCATCATCGACAGCGATTGAAGTCAACCGGTCCGCATTCTGCTCGAGGATATTGCGTGCACCGGTATCACCATCGAGTGCGCAGAGTGCATCTACAAACTGTATGCTGAAAGCAACCGGATGACCTCGCCGGCCCTGGTAACAGGGTGCCGCAAGGGCCGCACCGGACCGCAGCGCATCGACGAGCCGCGACGTGGTCGAAGCCATGACGCAGGGCATGTCCGCGGGCAGCAGGCACCAGCCGTCGCTGCGTGACATTGCATTGACCGCACAGGCAATGGAATAGCCTATTCCACGCCCAGGCTCCGGGTTGAGCACGCAGTCGACACCGAGTGTGTGCAACACGCTTTGCAACGCCAGGTCATCAGCACGCACTACTGCAACAACGCGGTCACAGGGAGACAGTGCTGCCGCACTATGGGCGATTATCGCCTGACCATCGATTTCATGAAGGAGTTTGTGGTCACCAAAACGGGTGCTGAAACCGGCTGCGAGCAACACACCGGTAATATCAGCCATGCTGTGCTTCGGCCCGGGTCAACTGCTGGTCACGACTGTTGCGTGCCTGGATCAGGGCCGCGGTGATCGCAATGGCGATCTCGGCCGGGGTATGGCTGCCGATATCCAGTCCGACCGGCCCATGCAAGCGGGCCAGTTGCGGGTCATCCAGACCGAGCTTTTGCAGCCGCCCGATTCGTGCGTGCTGGTTGTTGCGAGAGCCCAGCGCACCGATATAAAAGGCATCGGTATTCAGTGCGGCGGCCAGTGCCCTGTCTTCCAGCACCGGGGTGTGGGCCAGCGCCAGCACAGCGCAGTGCGGATCGGGTGCGAATTCGGCTATCAACTCGGCCGGCGGCATGGAAGTAAATTCAGTGCCGTCTACCTCCCAGCCGCTGGCATACTCGGGGCGCGAATCACAGATCGTTACCGCGTAATCGAGCGTCAGTGCCAGCTGGGCCACGCGGCGGGTCAGTTCACCGGCACCGATAATCAGCAGGCGCCAGCCCGGCCCGAACACCTTGACCAGGTTGTCGTCATCAAACTCGAAATCATCACTGAAGGCTGCGTTGTGCAAACTGGACTCGCCCGTGTTCAGGCATATGCGCCGGCTGATACGCTGGCGCGCATCCATACTATCAAGCACACTGCGCAGTGGCGGCGCAGCGTCGATGTATTCAACGACAAGCTGCAAACGCCCGCCACATGGCAGACCGACACGGGCCGCTGTTGCGGTATTTACACCGTACTCGACAAGACGGGGAGTCTGTTGATCGAATTCGCCGCGCAGTGTGCGCTGTACCAGGTCATCCTCGACACAGCCGCCGGATACGGAGCCCACGAAGCGGCCATCCGCATGAATAACCATCAGCGCACCGGGCCGCCTGGGTGCCGAGCCCCAGGTGCGGGCAACCGTTACCAGGATGACGGCGTCGCCTTCTTCAAGCCAGTCAACGGCAGCACGCAGAACTTCGCTGTCGGTGCTGCGGTCCATCAGCTACCGATTTGTAAGGGCAGGCTGCGCACCGGTTTGCCGGTCAGGGCGAACACCGCGTTGGCCACGGCAGGCGCGGTGGGCGGAACGCCGGGCTCACCTACACCGCCGGGCGCCTGTTCGCTGTCGACAATATGCACATCGATGTCCGGGCATTCTTCCAGTCGCAGCAATGGATAGTCATCAAAATTTCGTTGCTGTACCTGGCCGCCGGCTATGGTGATCTCGCCTTTCAGGGTGGCGGTGAGGCCATACACGATAGCGCCTTCCATCTGGGCGCGTATGCTGTTCGGGTTCACGGTCATGCCGCAGTCGATAGCGCAGGTCATGCGATGCACGCGCACGGCGCCGTTATCGATGGAAACTTCCGCCACCATTGCGACATAACTGGCGAAGGATTCAGCAACGGCAATACCCTGTGCATGCCCGCTGGGCAGCTTTTTGCCCCAGCCTGCTTTCTTCGCAGCCAGTTTGACCACGCCTGTATGACGCGGCTGCTCTTTCATCAGTTCGAGTCGTGCCTCGACCGGGTCGCGTCCGGCCAGTTTTGCCAGCTCATCGAAAAAACACTCGGTGACATAGGCATTCTGCGAACTGCCGACCGAGCGCCAGAAACCTACCGGCACCGGCGTGTTCGACATGGCATAGGTCACGCGCTGATTGGCGATGGCATAGGGGATATTTTTCGCGCCTTCGGTGCTGGACCAGTCGTGCCCGTCACCCTCGCTGCCGGAAACACGCGCCATAATCGACGGCCCGGCAATGCGGTGCTCCCATGCGACGATGTTACCCCTGTCATCAACACCGCCGCGCAGCAGGTTATACGTGGATGGCCGGTACTGGTCGTGCATGATGTCGTCTTCGCGGCTCCAGATCACTTTGACCGGCTGGCCGCTTATCTTCGAACACTCCACCGCATCGGCAATAAAGTCCTGCTCCGAGCGTCGGCCAAAGCCGCCGCCAAGGAAGGTGGTGTGAACCCTGACTTTTTCACGTGGCAGGCCGGTTATGCGCATGGCCGTGTTCTGTGTGGACGTCTGGCCCTGGGTCGGCGCATAGACATCGCAGCTATCGCTTCGTACATCGGCCGTGGCGTTCATCGGTTCCATGCACACATGCGCCTGGTAGGGTACGGAATACACCGCTTCCAGGGTTCTGGCCGCATCGGCAAGCGATTTTGTGATGTCTCCGTCGTTGCGCTCGATCAGGCCGCTGTCCACGGCAGCCTTGAATTGTGCCTCGATGCCTGCCGAGTCCAGGCTTGCATTTGCGGCAGTATCCCACTCGATATCGAGCGCATCACGCCCCTGCTTCGCCGCCCAGTAGTGATCGGCAATGATCGCGACTCCGGCACTGATGGCTTCGACCCGTTTCACCCCGGGCAGTGCAAGCGCTTTGACGGCATCGAAGCGTATCATCTTGCCGTCTTTTACCGGGCAGCGCGCCACGGTGGCGGTGAGCATGCCGGGCAGGTCTACGTCGATACCGAACACGGCCTTGCCGTTGACCTTGTCCGGGGTATCCAGCCTGGGTATCGATTTTCCGATCAAAACAAACTCGTCGGGTTCTTTCAGAAACACGCTGTCGGGTATCGGCAGTTGCGAAGCGGCATCAGCAAGCTCACCGTAGCTCAGGTTATGGTGGTCACATGCCTCGTGGATGACTGCGCCGTTGCTGGTATGGCAATCATCAGGATGAACATCCCATTGCAATGCGGCCGCATGCATCAGCATTGCGCGGCCAATCGCGCCGGCCTTCAGCCCGATGG
>Ga0209536_100000866_pt1 | contig 50117 bp, 55 predicted proteins | sample DeeMarSeWOR28_12_FD_187461 | JGI IMG/M metagenome (GOLD analysis project Ga0209536, IMG submission 187461) | Marine sediment microbial communities from White Oak River estuary, North Carolina - WOR-2-8_12 (SPAdes) (version 2) | ecosystem: Environmental > Aquatic > Marine > Intertidal zone >...
AAACTATTATCCGCAAATATCTGGAAGCGCACGCTGAAAAAAAACCTGTTCCCGATGACTGGCTCTATGTCAATAATTTCAATGACAGTGATACCCCGAAAGTACTCCGGCTGCCGGCCGGGAAAGGCCAGAAATTCAGGGGAGACCTGGATCAACTGGTGGAGGAGCTGAAAACAGAAGTTCCAAAGGCATTTGAGAGCAGCGAGTACCAGAAGGAGCGCCAGGACAGTAAGCACCTGTTTAACCAGAGAAGCCAGGAGCTTTTTGCAAAACTGGAGGAAAAGGTAAAGAAAGCTGGTTTCCGGCTGCTGCAAGGACCGGACGGTATCGGCATCGTTGCAGTCGTTGAGGGCGAAGCCCTGACGGCCGAGAAGATGGAGCAATTGGATGAGTCCACTCTGGCGGAAATACAAAAGCGTGAAAAGCAGCTGGAGGAGGAAGTCCACAATACCATGCGGCAGGCGCAGGAGCTGCATAAAGAAGCCAAACAGAAGATGCTGGAGATCGACCGCAAGGCCGTTGCATTTGCCATCGACCATCTGCTTGATGAATTGAAGGAAACATATAAAGAGTTTGAAAGTGTTGTCGCCTTTCTCGTTGAGGTCCGGGCCTTCCTGCTCAAGCATGTCAACTCCTTCAAGCAGTTGAAGAAAATGGCAGAGGCATCACCGGAGCAGCAGCAGTTCCTGGCCATGATGCAGGAACAGCAGGTCACCTTTGACGAGTACCGAGCCAACCTCCTCGTGGACAACAGCACCACTAAAGGCGCCCCGGTTGTTTACGAAAAAAATCCCACTGCGACAAACCTCCTGGGCCGTGTTGAATATGTCGGGAGGTTCGGTGCTCTGGTTACTAATTTCCGCATGATAAAAAACGGTGCTCTGCACAAGGCAAACGGCGGTTATCTTCTGCTTGACGCCTTTGAACTGCTCACCAAGCCCCTTGCTTGGGAGACTCTCAAGCGGGCCCTGAAGAACGGTGAGGTGGTCATCGAAAGCCTGGAAAAGACCCTCGGCTTCATGACTACGCGCACTCTGGAGCCGGAGCCGATTCCCCTTGACATCAAAGTGATTATTGTCGGCGATCCTCTCCTTTACTATCTTCTCTATAATCTGGATCAGGATTTCCCTGAGTTGTTCAAGGTCAAGGCCGACTTTGATTTCCGTACCCCCTGGACTGAGGAATCAGGTAAACTCTATGCCCATTTCATCGGCAACATCTGCCGGGAGGAAGGGTTGAAGCATTTCAGCCCGGACGGGGTCAGCAGGGTCATTGAATACAGTGCCAGGCTTGCAGCCCATCAAAAAAAGCTGATCACTGTATTCGGCGATGTGGTGGATATTATTCGTCAGGCCTCCTTCTGGGCGGAACAGGCCGGCAACGACCTGGTGGCTGCAAGTCAGGTTAAGAAGGCAATTGACGAGAAGATCTTCCGTTCCAACAGGATTGAAAAGATCATCCAGGAAATGATTGAAGAGGAAACAATCCTGATTGATACCACTGGCAGTGTGGCCGGCCAGGTGAACGGTATATCGGTGCTGCCGCTTGGCGACTACAGTTTTGGCAAGCCTTCACGCATTACAGCGAGGACCTATGTGGGCAGTAAGGGTATTCTCAACATCGACCGCGAAACTGAGCTTGGCGGGCCAATTCATAACAAGGGCAGCATGATCCTGGCAGGGTATCTCGGGGGCAGATATGCTGAGGATATTCCCCTTGCCTTTTCAGCCAGTATTACCTTTGAGCAGCTCTATGAAGGTGTTGAAGGTGATTCAGCTTCATCCTCTGAGCTGTATGCCCTCCTTTCAAGCCTTTCCGGTTTCCCGATCCGTCAGGATCTGGCGGTCACCGGTTCTGTAAACCAGCGCGGTGAGGTGCAGGCCATCGGCGGCGCCAATGAAAAAATCGAGGGTTTTTTTGCCGTCTGCAAGACCAAGGGACTGACAGGCACCCAGGGTGTTATTATCCCGGCAAGCAACGTCAAGCATCTCATGCTGCGTGATGAGGTCGTGGAAGCCGCACAGGATGGCAAATTCCATATCTACGCGGTCTCCACCATTGACGAAGGGATTGCATTGCTTACAGGCAAGGAGGCGGGTGAGAAAATGGAGGACGGTTTTTATCCCGAAGGCACGGTGAATTGGGCCGTGCAGCAAAAAATTTGGGAACTGGCGGCCAAGGTCCGTGCGTTCAGCGGCAACGAGGAAGAATCGGAAGAGAACAATGCAAGTTAAAACGATCAAGGACTGAAGCTTGCACCATGATGACAGATAATATTGTAGAGGAAATAATGAAAGAATTTGCCGGCAACACCGGTTTGCTGGCAGAAGGCGGAGCTCCGGTTCGCCGCTACCTGTGGACGGATGCTTTTGCCGTCTGTAATTACCTGGCACTCTATAGACAGAGAGGGGTAAAGGAGTATCTGCATCTGGCCCTGAACCTTGTGGACCAGGTGCATGAGATTCTTGGCCGCCATCGGGATGATGATCCCCGCAGAGGCTGGATAAGCGGACTTGATGAAGGGGCCGGCAGGCTGCAGCCAACTGCGGGCGGACTGCGGATCGGCAAGAAACTGCCTGAAAGGCAGGAGGGGGATCTGCTTGATGAAGGGCTTGAATGGGAACGCGATGGCCAGTACTATCATTACCTGACAAAGTGGATGCATGCTCTCTGCTGTGCCAGCAGGGCCATTGACAATCCGGTTTATGCCGCCTGGGCCGCAGCACTTGCCGTCAGGGCGCATAATGCCTTTTGCCATAGTACCAAAGAAGGTGTAAAAAGGTTGTACTGGAAGATGAGCATAGATTTATCCCGGCCCCAGGTGGCTTCGATGGGACATCACGACCCCCTGGACGGCTTGATAACCTGCATGGAAATCAGGGAGCAGGCTGCCGGGCAGCCGAAGATTATTGAAGCGGATCTTGCTTCTGAAGTTCTGGACCTGGCGGAAATGTGCCGAAACGTTAACTGGGCAACCCCTGATCCACTCGGATTGGGAGGCTTGCTGACAGATGCCTGGCGCCTGGTGCAGCTGCAAAATGCACAGGTGCAGCTCCCGCTGCCGGGGCTTCTGCAAGACATGCTGGAAGCGGCCGTGGTCGGTCTATCAATTTTCACGCAAGACAACAGCCTGCATCTGCCAGCAGCTCAACGCCTTGCCTTCAGGGAGCTGGGGTTAGCCATCGGCCTGCAGACAATTGACAGGATAGAAACACTCGTTTCCAGACGCCCGGACCGCAACAATGAATCGCAGGTGTATCCCTTGCTGAAGACTCTAAGGAACTATCTGCCGCTCCAGGAGCAGATCGAGGAATTCTGGCTCGATACCCGAAGCAGGGAAACCGCCATTTGGGAAGATCACGCTGACATTAACATGGTGATGCTGGCCACGAGCCTGGCGCCTGAAGGCTACCTCGACTTAAATACAGAATAGAAACCGGTAAATAATGAACGGCTAAGGGCTTAAGAGTAAAAAAGTTAAACCCTGTAATAGCCCTGTTTTTGAAAGCGCAAAAAATGACCTTGGTTATGGCGCTTTTCCATTCTCCTTTGACATTTCAATAAGACATGGTCATTAATATACACCAAGAGCCGCCAAAGAATATTCCCCGGCTCCGCTGGAATTACACCAGCGCTTCCCTTTTTTCTCTGGGACTTGTCGTCTGCGCGCTCATCATTGGCATCTTTAGCATACTTTCTGAAACGGGGCCTGCTGATATTCTTGAGAACACCGCTTTTGTGCTCTTTGTGATCTCAGGCTTTGCCTTTGTTTATTTTACGGAAAAGCTCCTTGAATTCAGAGGGCTCGGCCCAAAGCGGCAGGAAAAACTCACTGCCATGATGTATGAATACGCGGAAGTTTCAGAATATTGCCGGAAGGTGGCTGAACAGGGCAGATATCTGGTTGTAATGGAATTCGATGCCCTTGTCGCCCATGTGCAGAAAACAGAGGAGGAAAAATCCAAACATGATCTTTGAGCGACTTCCTGTGTATAAGTATAGTTTGTTATCTGCAGGTGGTAGAAAAGCTGTTCAATTTAAGGTGATCAGGTTTTCCAGCAGCGGGAATGCTGCGGCTTTTCTTTCTGTATTGCACTCTATTTTTTACTTCTTATTTCTCACCAATTCGCCCCTCCCATATAATCTGCGCAGTTCATCCTTGGCCTGTTCGAGGATGCGCTTCTGTTCCGGATCAAGCGTGGAGCCCGCCCGGTTGATATAAAAAACAAGCATGGACATAGCAGACCGGAACGGCGTTGATTTCCGCCTGGTGCTGGTATCTGCTGAATGTTTCAATGACCGGGCAATTTTCATGGGATCTTTCCAGGTGAATACACCTTTTTCAAGATCCAGAGCATCGCTTGACAGGGTGATTTTTGCAGTCCAGTTTTTGGGTGCTGCAGTGTTAGATTCAGCCGCCACTTTACTCCTTGCCCTTTTTTAAAGCAGCGGCGGGCTGTGATGTACAAAGAGCCGCAAGGGTCCGGTTCCGGTATTGCGGGTTCCATGCTCGCCCTGTGCCGGGATAAAGAGGTAATCGCCTGGTTCGATAGGCTGCCAGCTGCCGTTGACATAGGTCTCTCCATGTCCCTGAACGACAAAGATGGAATCTGCCTGTTCTTCGTGTGTATGGATGGGGGTTTCCGAACCGGGAGCTATCTCGATCAGACAGACACTGGCCATATTGGACTCCTTGCTTGTGATAAATATTGCAGCCTTGACATTATCGAAGGTTGGATGCTTGGTGAAAATCATTTCCCGCTGGGGATAAAATTTTGTCTCCATGGTTCACTCCTTATGGCTTGGTTTTAGTGAAAGCTGCATCCTAGAATAGTTGTCATTCATGTCAGGACATAGTAGCACGCGCATTAAAATATGCCACAGCTGAAATTTGCAACAGGAATGTTATTTCGCCATGGTGGGATATGGAGAACGCGTCTATAGAAAATATAAGAAGCAAGGGGGATTTTTCAAGAGACGTATATGCTTATATGGGAGCAATGATAGCCCCTGCTTTCCTCAAGGTTGGCAAATCATGGAAGTCAGCTATCGTAGCAGGTTCACAGCATTTTGGCCGTTCTTTTTTGACCTCCAGCCGCACAATGCATATAATATAAGTTTATACAAGCATCAGCAGGAATTGGGACGATGCCTACTATCTCAGCATGCAAATTGGATTTTTTAGTTGATGATGAAACGAAGCTGATCGGTTTCATTGCTGCAGTACTGCAGATTTCCGAGTACGAGCTTTTCCGAATAGCCTACCTGAAGTGGTTTGACCACGCGATTTCCGATAAAAGGCTGGATACCCTGTTCAAGGAATATCTGGAAACAGGCGAGGCGCCATTCTGGGTCAATGATTTTGCCCGAAAAGCCCATGAGAAATTCAAGGCCGGTGAACTCAATTACAGGGACTATGGCATTAGACGACGGGTCTGCAACCGCAGGACAAAGATAAAAGGCTGGATCATTATCACCTTGCTGTTAATATTCTTGTCTGCATACAGCTATGTGATATCCCGGTACGCTTCTTACTGAATTTGTGCAAGGAGTTCACAACGTCCTTAGCACCTTGCAGTCCATGCGCCGGTGTATAAATTCTATGCCGCCGCCAGTGCCTGGTCAAGGTCTGCCTTTATATCATCGATATGCTCAAGGCCGACGGAGAGCCTGACAAAGTCAAGGGGTGCACCTGCTGCCTCCTTCTCCTCTGGAGTGAGCTGAGAGTGCGTAGTGGAGGCGGGATGGATGGCCAGGCTTTTGGCATCACCGATATTGGCCAGGTGGCTGAAGAGTTTCAACCCGTTGATAAACGACTTTCCTGCTTCAAGGCCTCCCTTGATGCCAAAGCCGACAAGGGCTCCGTAGCCATAATGCAGGTATTTCTTTGCCAGTTCGTGGGTGGGATGCGAGGCGAGTCCCGGATAGATCACCCAGTTCACCTTTTCATGATTTTCAAGATGTTTAGCCACAGCCATGGCGTTATCGCAGTGACGCTCCATCCTCAGGGTCAGGGTTTCAATGCCTTGGAGGATCTGGAAGCTGTTGAACGGAGAAATGCAGGCCCCCATATCCCGCAGAAGGATGGTGCGGGCCCGGATAATGTAAGCAGCATTCTTGACAGCATCACTCCAGACAACACCACCGTAGGAGGGGTCAGGTTGGGTGAACATCGGGAACTTTCCTGAGGCAGGCCAGTCGAACCTGCCACTGTCTATGATGACACCGCCGATGCTGGTGCCATGGCCGCCACAGAACTTAGTCAGGGAATGAACTGATATGTCGGCACCGAAATCAAAAGGCCGGCACATGTAGGGGGTGGGTACGGTATTGTCGACGATCAGAGGAATATTTGCATCATGGGCAATACGGGCAATTTTTTCCATGTCCGGGGTGTCAAGTCGGGGATTGCCTATGGTTTCGATAAAAACGCACCTGGTTTTGTCGTTGATGGCGGCTGCAAAATCTTCCGGACTGGAGGCGTCCACAAAGGTTGTCTTGATTCCATACTGGGGCAGAGTGTGCAGAAAGAGGTTGTAGGTGCCCCCGTACAGGCTGGCCGAGGAGACAATATTGTCGCCAGGGCGGCAGATGTTGATGATGGCGTAAGTGATGGCGGAAGAACCTGAGCTGGTTGCCAGGGCACCGACACCGCCTTCAAGATGCATCATCCGTTTTTCCAGGACATCAGTGGTGGGGTTCATTATCCTGGTGTAAATGTTGCCGGTGGCTTCAGGTCCGAAATCACCTGGCCGCAGTCCATCCTGGTCCAGGTTAAGCCTGGGTGCCCATACTTCCGGCTTCAGTGAAAAAAGCTGGGCAGCATCCTCGGTGTCTGCAAACACATAACTTGTAGTCTGGTATATGGGCACAGCTCTGCTGCGGGTAGTAGGATCAGGTGTATGGCCGGCGTGCAAGGCAAGAGTTTCTGGTTTCCAGGACATGTGCTACCTCCAGTAATGATGAAATACCATAACGGCTGACAGGGGACCTCTTTTGCAAGCGGGTCCAGGTTTCAGAAGACTAATTGAACTGACTAGGAAAAATGCAATGTAAAGTCAAGGGAAAATATATGTCCGGAAGGTATGGATAAATACGGAAGGATCAGTCTTTGAATGAATGCAACGCCACATATCTATAGGAAATCTGAACTTCTGCTACAGGGTGTGCCAATCATCGCGAGTTAAGCCTTTGAGAAACTTCTCAACAATATCAAGCAAATCTTTTTCTGCTGCATATTTAATATGGTATTTGAGTCGTAACATTTTTTCATGGTCAGAAGTATTATCCCATTGATCAAAGATAAGAGGCAAAGGAGGATGCCAATACCCACCTCCACCATTCTTGTCCGGCAACAACTCCCACAGTTCATGCCATTTGTTTTGGTGCGGACAAATACGGCCATCCTCGCAGATATAACGCAACAAACTGCTTAACTTATCGTTTTTCAAGGCAACTAACTCCCAATATATTTTGCAAATCTCAGATCATATTTCACAAGTGCATGCAAAATTCCGCAGCCAATAATATGCAAGAAAGAAGCCATTGTGGCAGAGAATAAATAAAACAGAAAATATCCTTGTGTATGGAGAGGCTTTTCCGGATAACAATGAAACAACTGGTAAACTTCAAGTTCTGTAGAATAATCACAATATTGGCATTTGTGACAATAAATGTCACTCCAGGGCCGTAAATTTGCTTTACATTCCAGAATACACGGATGCCACTATTTCCTGAATTTACTCGTTTGATGTTGCAGATGGCGTGGCAATGTTGGCTGTACGGGCAACCATCTCGTTCAGCAGCAAAATTGGTGAAATAATCAGATTGTTGGCTATATCACCAAGCCGTCTGTTTGCATCACCAGGCCCCGCGTAATGCAGATTTTTGCATAACTATATGTAAAAACTAAATATTTTTTCTTTTTGGCTGCGAGTGGCATGTGATTTGCTTAGTTTAGTACACGCTGTCAGCTTTCTCACAGGATGGGCAACGAGATGGGGTGTTTTAACGATTACAGATGCGGGAGGCAAAAATATGGCAGAATACACTAAAGAAATTGACAAAAAGGAAATGGATACCCTGGACAGGGTTTTCATGGGATTTCTTATAGGGATTGTGGCTATATTAAACTTATGGTTCTTTAGTGGTTTACTCTATGTAATTTTAAAATGATGGATTAATTTTAGAATTACATTTTAAATACCGGGCTAAGCGGGTGAAGTCCATTGGTGAGGGATGTGTATCAAATATAACATCCCTCTTTTTAGGCGAAGGTAAAAAAGACGAAGTACTTTTTATCAGGATAACGACCGATTACAGGATTAGATGCACAGTGCCGGATGAAAGTTCTATTTTCCTGCCAGAACAGAAATTCTTCAACCAAATTTCATAGTATCATGCTAGTGGTCATGTTAACTGTTTGGCCAAGCCCTTTCTCTTAACAGCAGCTGTTCCGGCGACTCTCCAATAAAAGGCTGAGTCAGAAGAATGATCCTGCCTACACTTTTTTCCCCAAGAGGCTGATCCTGCAATCCGGGAAATCAAGGTCATACAGTTCATCCAGCTGTTTCTCAAAAAAATCCTCCTGTCTCACTTTGCTTTGGAGAGTCTTCCTCACTGAGTCAACAAAACCATCCTGCCAGCCCATTTTATACATCAGTGATTCCTGTTCCGACAGATTTTGAGTTTCTGATTTAAATAAATTCTCTACATATTTCTTTTTTATTTTGCCGTTCGTTCTTTTTCCATCAACAAGGCCTTGTTCATATCCTGCCTGCCGGTAATATTTCTCAGTTTTCATTGATCCTGCCCCATTATTTGATGGAAAGAAGTTATAAAACAAAGGCCCCCATCAGGAATAAATATTTCCCCAAGGGAGGCCTTGAAAAGACTTTTATGAATCACCTCAGACATTGGATTCAGCTCCTGAAGAGGTCATATCCTACACCGTATAACAGTAAAAAATTTATATAGTCATTATGCAAGAAAAAATCAATATTTCCACGAAATTTCAACAATATACTACAAAGTAGTATATGCGTTTTAATATACAGGAAGGCTATCCTCTTGTTTTATTAAGCAATAAAAAAAATACTTGCGTGATTAGAAAAAATTTCTGCAATATATGCCTTATAAAATGTGAGGTTTTTGGAAAAAATACCTGGCAGTTGTGCTTTTGATTATTCGGGGAAGAGTCAAAAAACTTTGCCACAGTCTTCACTTCTCCATCCCTGCAAGCAAGTAGGTTGCCAGTGGATATGGCAACCTTGCAAGAACGGTTTATACGGCAATAAATAGAGCGGATATACTTATTTTTATTTCTTCTTATAATATTCCGGATAAAGTTTTTGGGCACAATCTGGACATATGCTATGCGTAAATACTGCCCGAGAATGTTTACTTATGTATTTTTCTATTTGGTCCCAATACCCTTTATCATTTCGAATCTTTTTACAGGAAGCACATATAGGCAAAAAACCACTAAGCAGGTTAGCCTCTTTTAATGACTCCTCAAGATCTTCAATAAGAGTTGTTTTGATGCGTTCCGCTTTTCTGAGTTCTGTAATATCTTGAAAATACTCAATAATGCCAATCAGTTTTTGATTTTCATCAAGAAGTGGTTTTGCTGTAACAATGAAATGATACAGTTTGTCATTATGGTCTTTTGAGGGTTCATAATTATATTCATCAGCCCCATTAATAATTTGAACCAAAGGGCAGTCTTCAGTTTGGCATGATTCACCCGGTCTACTCTCATAGCATTTTATTGTTGAGTTTCTCAGATTTGGCTTGCCCCAGAAGTTCCAATAAGCATCATTGGCTTCAATTATTTCGAAATTTGTGCTTGTTAAACAAATGGGAACGATATGATTAAAAACCTGCTGCAGAATAGTTTCTGTTAGGTGCTTCTTTTTATTGGACAATGTGAAGTCTCCCGGGGAAAAATCTTCATTACGATACTATCCAGTTGCCATAAACTGAACTTCTAAGAATTCCAATGAGCAGTCAACAATGCTTGCCGACATTTTGAGTTTTGGCAGCCAATTTTTGACTCAAAATGTATGCTGGATATCATAAGTAAATTATTGATGATAAATGGGCTCGCTTTTAATCAGAAATTGAATTCACCGGGATAAGTATCTCATTACGTCGTAAAAACCAAAGTGTGAAAGGGGGATTATATCGAGCCCAAATGGGGTCGCCCAAAATGGTCAAACCCTCTTTATTAATCCATTCTTCCAGTTTATTTTTGTATCGCATATACTTTTTTTTACTCCAGAAACCAGAATACCGAACTGCGGCCATTCGACGGGCTGGCACCTGACGCAAAATGATTCCAGGGTCCTCAGGTTCTGGAAGGGTTTCGAGGGTATAGGAGGCCGGCATCATAAAACTGACAGCCCATTGCTCTTGGGCTGGCTGAATGCTAACCGGAGCTGTCATTTTAATTTTTTCCCCTCTGGGTTCCTGGGATACAGGCGCTGTCATCTCTATTTTAGCACGCGAGCGATTGTCACCAGAAATATAGCGGAAAAGCCTGTTAAAGGCTTTATTCCCTGCTTGTTCAATATCGCCCGCCACAATTATTTCTGCAAGGACATGGGGGGCATAGTCCCTAATCTCAAACCTGTCGTTTTTTTTCAATACACTATACTCAGCCTCTTCAACTGCCATGACTTCCGTTACTCCAAAAGTAAATATCACCGTTAATAGTATAATCGGTATTGTAAACTTCATGGTTACTTCATCAAACAATGTACATGTCAAGAGTGTCATTTTATATTGTCTCGCATGGAAAACATCAACTCATCTCTTTTTTATCAGGGTTGTAACATAAAATGATGAGAACCACTTGCAGCAGAGGTATGAACCCAAACGGATATGCAAGGGGATGTTCCATCTTGGCGCCTGAAATCATCTAAAAGTATTTGATTATTCTATTTATTAGAATACCCTATATGAGTTTACACTTCCCCAAAAAATAATCAACACAGGGCGTAAGAATGGATATAATTCGGTACCAACCACGTACAACTATGAAAATAAGTATCACCTTATGTTTCATTATTGGGCATTTTATTTTTGCCGGCTTAAGTATTGGCCAAGAACATCCGGGCCAAAATGGCTCTCATGAAAAAATGGAGGCAAAGTGGTCAACATTTTTCCGGGGCGGTTATGTTCACCAGTTTAATACTGATATTGACAACAACAATGGCAATTTTACGTCAGACCGGTTTTTTGTTCAGCCTGGGATAATGTATACGCCGGACCATACACGCAGTTACTCACTTGTAATCGGATATGGTTATGATGGGTATGATTTTACAGGAGAAAATGGTTTTGCTGCCTTGCAGCCATGGGACGATATCCAATCTTTTCGCTTAAGCACCCCAATCAGGTTCACCAAAGGTCAAAATTGGTCATTTTTTATAGCGCCGACACTTCGTGTTACAGGGGAAAATGGAGCTGATATAAATGATTCTCTAACAGGAGGAGGGTTTGCAGGCTTTGCCTACAAGCCTAATAAGCGCTTGACCATAGGCCCCGGTATTGGCATCATTTCTCAGATTGAAGATGATGCAAGCATTTTCCCTGTACTGATCATTAACTGGAAGGTTACTGATTCCCTCAGCTTGGAGACAGGGCGTGGGCTTGGAGCCACATTGGGGCCAGGCATTTCCCTCATTTGGCGCCTGACGGAACAATGGCATGTTACACTGGGTGGTCGTTATGAAAAATTACGCTTCAGGCTGGACGAGAAGGCAGAAACACCCAGCGGCATAGGTCAGGATAAATCTATCCCAGTATTCGGTGCAATTACCTATAATTTCAATATGTCATCCAGGGTAAGCCTTATAGGAGGCCTAGAAATGGCAGGAGAACTTCAACTCGAAGATCAAGAAGGTAATGTGTTATTAAAGCAGGATTACGAGAATGCCCCATTTCTCGGATTCAGTTTTTATTGGGGTTTTTAGACAAGACAGTATGAAACTTGATGAGTTGAGTCTTGCGATACAAAAACCTCTTGATGGCAAACTTTCAAGAGGTTTTTGGTTAAGCTGAGAATGTAATGCAATCCTACCGGCGCGCAGCCCAATTATGCTGGCTTACACCATACAGTTAGCCTTCTCTTCTTCAGGCGGTTAAGTTGTAAAAAATCATACCATATAACAATCACCAGCTATGCCCCGAGGATCCAGGGACATAGCTCACTGTGAGCAGGGGAGCCGTCCTGGGATCGAAAGGAAGATCCTCAATGCCTAAAAATCCCACATTGGTTCCGAAATCGAGAACAAATCGCACCTGAAAATCCGTTACTCCGAGGCGCTGCGCTTCCTGCATCAACGATGTAACATCAATCGACACAAAAGTTCCCAAGTCCGAAGCAAAGAAATTCAGCGATTGCGACAATAATGGAAAAGAATCGAAATCTTCAACCCGCAACCCGGTGATGGGATAGGAAACAAGATCGAGCAAGGTTGGGATTATGGGAGCAAAACTCACTTCGTTAATGAAGACTTCTAGCGTTGCAGAAACTATTCTGGCGTTTAAAGGGATAACTGCCCCACCGGTAGAACCGTCAAGCGGAAAATCCAGAAAAGCACGATATTCAGATAAATTTTGGTCACTATCGTCAATGCCAAAAAAGATGGTTTCAGGTCCATTAGTGATCGTAAAGGATTCCAGAACAGGATCAAAGGCGATATCCCCATCCGTTGGCTGATCACTGAAGATATCGACCACAATTACTGGTGGCGGATCACTCCCTCCTCCTGAGGCAATGATGGAGACTATTCCTAATATAAGGAATGTTGTGAAGGAAAAGATTTTAACAGCTGCAAGAGATTTCCTTTTCATATCGCCTCACTCCGCAAAATTTTTGTCTTGCTGAGAATTATATATGCAAAGACAGAACCAACTGCTATTGACAGCAAATCAAGATAGTCGAATCGACCGTGCAAAAAATAATTTTTTATCTTCTCAAGAAGAAATAAATCTGAAAACCGGTCCGCAATTCCCTGCATCATCTTGTAATTCAAAACTTGGCCAAGCTCGAAGAGCGCATCAATGGTAAACCAAAGAAAACACACAATCCCATATTCTTTTTCATTACTAGCAAAGAGCCCCGCAGTCATGAGAGTGAAGGCGAAGACATGTATAAATGTCGGCAAACTGTTTCCTAATGCGACAAGCAGAGGAGGCAAAATATGTTCCAGTTGCGGAGTATTCGCAAAGAATTTAAGAAAATAGGTATGATCAGCAGTACGGAAAAAAAAGTAATAGAAAGCACCAAGGATTAAAATAATCAGGCCTGCAGAAAATTGTCGGATGTTGATTCCTTCTAGCATTTTCTTCTTTCTCGCATTGTTTGTTAGAAACTGTATAAGTTTATCACGCTGCATTATGGTCAAGCCCTAAACAGAGAAATTTTATTGGCTATATTGTCTACAAGTAATATAGCCTCTATACTCATTTCACATCATTTTATCTTGCCGTGATCTTGAGTTTTGTCATGCAAAATCTGATGCAACATGTGCGCTGGAATTGTAACTTGGTTAACACTACATTTAGTCTTAATGCATGCTCCCATTATTTTTTAAAAAAAGAGTAACACAATGGATAACAAGTTTGAACGTATTATATTATTAACGGTGTTTCTATTCTTCCTGGTTTCCTGCAGGCAAAGTGGAATAGGCGAAAAATCCACTGAGGAAAAAGCTTTTGTCAAGGGTAACTATAGAATCATTTTATCCCTGCCGGGAGACGATTTTGCATCAGCAGCAGATCTGGAGCAATTATACACTCTAAAGGAGATTATAGTAAAACAGGGTGCTGGTAAACCTGTAAGCACAGGGTCGGGAATGGGGAATATGGTATTGGTTGTAAACGTCAAAAGCAAAGAAAAATTAAACACCATACAAGGTATCATTCGCGATAATCTTCCATCTGCAAAGTATAAAATAGTATATGAACAGCCCTTGTAAAGTCTGAAGGGCACCTGAACAGGTAATCCTTTTTATTGCAGATAGCGTGCCGGTTATTTGGTCGTTGTGGTATTCATTTTTTTGTAGGTTAAAACTTCTTTGTCATCGTCAAGTGTAAGTATCAAGCCATCGTCTAGCACTGCAAAGCTTCCAATAATTACCTCATCAGAACTGTTTGGGTGCTTAATTTCAAACCGAATCTTTTCATTGGCCAGAATGGTGTAGTTACCACTTACAGTCATTCCCATTTCGTCAATAGCCGTGAAGGTACCATTCCGCCCAAATTCTATTGAAGATGTTGTTCCTGGTTCTTGCCACTTCCCAGCAATATTGGGCGTATGCGAACACGAAACAAGAAAAAACATCATTAGCAGAGTAAGTTTTGTCATGTGAGCCTCACTGTTATTTGTGCAGTTACAAAAGCGCTTGCCAATATCTTGATTTTTTAAACTATCAAAATGAGTTAAGATTGCCAGTAGAAATATTGCCTGGCAGTAATCCTCTTTGCAGTCAACATTTCGGCAGGACATCTGAATTTTGCTATGTTGGGATACTATATGAGGTGTCAAGTGGCTCGTGCGGTCAAATTACTACAAACAATGCAAGGATGTATGAATGTAATTTTATTGTCACTATACAGCATACGACAACCTTGCTATAAATTACCCTGTTACAGCTTTTTGTCTTAATTGTGTCTAAAACCACAAAAAATGACTTTAATAAGTTGTTTAACGTATGGCCGATTATGAACGCTATACTCATGCATAACATTAATATCCTGGCCCGAATTATTTTTTATAGCCTGTGGGCCTGGATTTTTTATTTTGACGGCCTGCATCTTTCTGTGGCCATGCAAAGTTTTCTGAATTGCCTTGTCTTGGCAGATATTGTCACCTGGCTGATGTATCAATTTTACCTTTTACCTAGGATGGTGGTGCAGTTCAGCATAGGAACCGTTGTCAATGTGGCCGTGATGATCCTGCTGATCGGAGACGCGAAGTCACTGGTGCCGCAATCGGCGGACATGCAGGCAATGGCGATTATGGTTTTTTTCTCGGTTGCTGCGGTAAAGGGATTTTATTATATACTGATCGAGATGGGCTATTGAGGCGCTTTAAGAATACATGCGAGAAAAGGGGGCAAAATCCGCTCCTTTTTTTCCAAGGCAATTTCAAGGGCATTCATGCTGATATCCAGGGTGAATGCCTTTTTTCTTAGTTGACATGTTTAGAGGCCATGTTAATTCATCTAAAAATGACGATAATGGCAAGATACACTGTCTGAAGTTATTGAGCTTTTCCTAACAGAGGACGGCACGAATGGACAAGATTATTCAAAAGCTATTGAGGCAATGGTCATAATTCATCTCTGTCTCACGGGATGCTTAAGAACTTATGGCCTGTTGCTCCAGACCGGTATTGAGCAAATCTTTGATCCGGCATTTGCAAGAGTACAGGGTTGCAGGAAGCTATAACTGAGTATAAGTCCTGTTGTTTATATGGGAGTAGAAAATGACCTTGATTTCCTGGCTGACTCTTGTCGGGATATGCGCCATTGGTGCCATGTCTCCAGGGCCAAGCCTGGCAGTTATTCTGCAGAATCGAGTGCAACGCAGTCTCAGTGAGACTTTAGTCGCCTGCTGGGCACATGCTGCAGGAATTTTTTTCTGGGCCCTGGCTGCCAGCACCACTCTCGGCACCTTATTCCAGCGCATTCCCAGGGTTAAAACCTCTTTAACATTGGCTGGCGCAGCTTTCTTGATCTATCTGGCGATCAAGTCCTGGGAGAGTAACAATAGTGATGACTGTGCTCAGAACTCTTTGTTGCCAGCAGCCTGGCTTAGCGGTCTCAGTATCTCCCTGCTTAACCCCAAAATTTTTGTCTTTTTCACTGCACTGTTTTCACAGTTTCTTCCAGAAGAGGCCAGCCTTATTACGCAATTGGGCATGGCGACGGTTGCAGGATTAGTTGATGGAATCTGGTATAGTTGTGTTTCTCTGCTCGTGGGTCATGTCGGACTTGAAAAGAGCCTGAGCCGCCACAGGGTTATATTGAACCGGGCCTCTGCAGGTTTTTATCTGATCATCGCAGGCATCTCCCTGGGCAATATCTCGGGCTTGCTGGCATAACTGGTCCGCATCTGATTCTGGGAGTTTTTGCATCCTGTTTTATTCCCCTGTATCTTTATCAAGCATTTGCTGCAGGGTAACTCTCCAGTTTCTCCCAAGGCACCCAGATGCCAGTGACTTGTTAATTCATTCTGGATGCCCCAAGGTCAAGATTATTCCCAAGAAATGAGGACGTTGGCAAATATGCCGGAAAAAAGGTTGTTGGACTTCGCCCCACAAAAACTAAAACTGTTTCTCCTCTATATTTTTTATTAGTTGGGCAATTTCCAATCCAAGGGACACGCACTGTTTATCATCCATGCAATCCTTGGCATCATGCTTGGCAAGATGATGCTGTAATTTATGCTTACCTTTTTCCAACTCAACAACCCAGGTGTTCTTGGCCGTGCTGTAAAATGCATCAACAGCAATTCCCTGGGTTTCAAGATCCGGATAGAGTTTGGTAATTTTCTGGCACAATTCTTTTTTATCTATCATATAGTTCACCTCCGATGTGTATTTACATGATTAGGCTATTGTATAATTTTCAAAAAACATTTCAATCAATTAAATGTTATGAATATTCTCCGCATGTAAAACTGTTGCACAATATGTTTGCAAAACTCTCGGCGACAACTGCACATTGCAGCAGAGAATCAGCATCCAACAACAAAGTTGCTATTGCGGCAAGAACCGTTGACTTTTAACTTATTCAGCCAATAACGGTCCTGACAAATTTGTTCTTTTCGTTGACTTTAAATTATATATTGTTTTTCATATTTATGTATCTGGTTTTTTAAAAAAGGTGGTTCATTTTCAGCAAATGATAAAGCCAAACCCGCTGTGAGGCAGGGACGGAAAGCCACGGGTCTTTTAAGATAGCCGGGTTGCCTTGAAAGAGGCCGCTCGGCCTTTTTAATCATACGGGTGGGGAAAAATGATTACAAAGCTGCAATCAGGGTCTGTAGAGGGATTATTACGGTATGTTCTGACAGGACTTATCTGCGCAGTAAATTTTACTGTTTATCATGCCGATTTTGCTACTGCGACTGAACTTTCCTGTAGCGGCGACCCGGTCCTGTTTGATGGAGAACCTTATATCTTCATTCAGAATGCCTATGATGCCATCCCTCAGGGAGGAACCGGCACCATTAGTATGCAAGCGGTGGAATTCGGGGAGAGTTTGGATCTTGATCGGGATGTTACCGTAACCTTAAGAGGCGGCTACGATTGTGACTTTAACGAACCACCATTTTCATTTTCTATTATACATTCGATGTTAATTAACAATGGCACTGTCATTGTTGAAAATATAATCTTAAAAGATGTTACTGCCGGGTATCCTGCTACTTTGCCTGACACAGGGCAGCAAACATCTCTTACAGATATATTTGGCGAAGATCACGACTACACCATCAATCCGCCTTCCTATACATTAAACGGCGACGGTACAACCACTGATAATGTAACAGGCCTGATGTGGCAAAGCAGTGCTGACGATGCATACTTTAACTGGTATGAGGCAAGTGGCACACCTGATGCAACATATAACCCGGGCGGTGTTGTTGATGTGTGCGGGGGTCTCAGCCTGGCCAGTTATAATGATTGGCGCTTGCCCAGCGAGAATGAATTGCAGGGAATCGTAAATTATGACCGTAACTCCCCTTCTATAGATCCTGCCTATTTTCCTGGCACTTCTAGCCATGGCTACTGGGCGTCTACCACCCACGCATTATATGAGGAAGAGGCATGGATTGTAGACTTTGGTTTCCCTTATTATCCGTATGGTTCTGTCAGCTATGAGAGTAAGATCCTGCCTAATAAAGTGCGGTGCGTTCGTGGCGGACAAACTGGTCAAGCCTTCATTGACAATGGTGATAACACAGTAACAGATATGGAAACAGGATTAACCTGGCAACAGGATGACGATAGCATAATCAGGACCTGGGAAGAGGCGTTAATTTATTGCGAGAGTCTGGAATTGCCTGCAGGGCAAATAGACTGGCGTCTTCCGAACATCAAGGAACTGCGATCACTTGTCGATAATACCACCCACAGTCCGGCAATAGACCTGGATTATTTCCCTTCCACTAATTTCGGCGACTACTGGTCATCCACGCATGGGTGGAATTATTCGCATCACGATGGAGAGTATAGCCCTTCGGGGGCATGGTCCATCAGTTTCGGTATAGCTGAAAACACCCACGATGACGGTTACATCAATAAATCTCCCACGAGTAATAATGAGTATGTTCGGTGTGTTCGTGGCGGCCAATGAGCTGGGTTTATCTTTTTAATGCGTCAATTAATTCTTGTGCAAAAAGCATCGTAGCGTTACGCAGGCTTAGAAATGATCCTGCCTGCTTAAGATTTTCATTTCCCCTTTTCTCTTTTCCCTTGCACCTTTTCCCTCGCCTCTTTAATCTTTAATGTATGCGTCATATCTGGATCAGTATTTTTCTCCTGCCGTTGCTCCTGGTCCTGCTGCCCTTGGTCGGGGTTATGGTCAAAGGAGAGGCCCTGGCTCCTTATTTGGAGTTCCCGCCTCTGACCCGTTATGTCCCGCAGGCCCCTTTTTCCTGGCCGGCTTTTATGCTTCTTGCGCTGCTGCCGGCTTCGGTCTTGAGCATACTGATCAGGCGCTATACCCAGGTTGACGCACCAGGAGTTACTCCCCCTCTTCAGAAGTATTCTTTTCCCTGGTGGGGTTACGGGGGTGTCATGCTGACAGGGGTCTCCTGGTTTCTTGCCTGGAACCGGTTGCAATGGTTTGCGCCCCTGCAGGACTATACCTTTTTCCCCTTGTGGCTGGGCTATATCCTAAGCGTAAACAGCCTGACCTATTTCCGCAGGGGAAACTGCCTGCTTACGAACCGGCCCCATTTTTTACTGGCCCTGTTTCCCTTGAGCAGTATTTTCTGGTGGTTTTTTGAATACTTAAACCGTTTCGTGCAGAACTGGCATTATCAGGGTGTGGAAAATTTTTCCTCAGCTGAATACATCCTCCATGCCAGCCTATGTTTCTCTACAGTGTTACCTGCTGTCCAAAGCACTGCGGAATATCTGGCATCATTTCCCAGGCTGACAGAGCCGCTGAAAAACTGGCGACCGCTTATTATCCAAAAGCCGAAACAGTGGGGCTGGCTGCTTCTGATCTTTGCTGTTCCAGCCCTTGGCGGTATCTCAATTTATCCAGATTACCTGTTTCCCATGCTGTGGGTGGCGCCATTGCTGGTCATTACCGGTGTCCAATCAGTTTGTGGTGAGGATACTATTTTTCGCGATCTTCCGAACGGTGACTGGCGGAATGTCTGGCTGCCGGCCCTGGCAGCTTTAATCTGCGGTTTTTTCTGGGAGATGTGGAATTTTAAAAGCCTGGCCCACTGGGAATACTCGGTCCCTTTTGTCCAGCGGTTTCATATCTTTGAAATGCCGATTTTAGGCTATGGCGGCTACCTGCCGTTCGGATTGGAGTGCATGGCGGTAAGCAGGATGCTTGCCCGGGTTTTGGGTTCAGATGTCTATGGTTAGGGACTAAATGGGTATATCCCCTGAACTTTTCTACCCCGCTGGCCCGCATCGGTGTTTCATTAACCGGATGTTTTTGCCACACACACTCTGAAATTTTTTACCGTACAATATTCACCCTGGCCGGACCGCGCTGTACTGTACGATGGTATTCTACCGCGGGTTCACCAAAAACCATGGCATATCCCACGATGTGATTTTCAGGAATTCCGACCCTGGCGCTTAAGGAGGGGATGACGGCAAGGGCCATCATGAACATGCCGTCCCAGACCGTTCCTATGCCTCGGGCATGCGCTATCATCTGGAAGGTGGTCAGGGCGATATGGGTGTCCTGCACCGGGCAGGGCGCGTCTTTCGGGGCACTCGTAACAAGCAGGTGCGGCGCTCCCCTGAAAATGATATCCGTACCATCCTTCTGCCACGCCTTGACAGCGCCGCCGAGATACTGGCCGGCAAAGCCTGGAGGCAGCGAGCCCTCATTCTTGAGCTTGGCCAGTTGCTCCATGACTTCTGCCCGCAGCCTATCCATGGCCGATCTTTCCCTGACCACTGTGAAAAGTACGCTCTGAGCATTGACACCGGTCGGGGCATGCCAGGCAATGTCCAGGAGTTCATCGATCAGCGTCTGGTCCAGTTCCCTGTCGCTGTAACGCCGTACTGACCTGCGCCCCTTGATCAATGTTTCCAGCCTGCTTGCATCCGGCATGTTGCCGGTCAGTTCAATGCTTTCATCGGGATTCCTGCCGAGGATAGAAACGGCGCCGGTCGGGCAGACCGCAAGACAGTGCTGACACTGGTAGCACCCCTCCTCATTGGTGATTGTCGGGTAGTCTTCCATACTGATGACTCCTGCCGGACAATCTTCTGCGCATTCGCCGCACTGAATGCAGCGCTCCTCGTCAATTCGAAACTCAATCATCGGTTCTCCTTTTCCCTATGGGGTTATATGCCATTCCTGTATCAATACAATATTTCAAACAAAGAGCAAAGAAGTTGCAAGATATTTATGTCAGTCTGATTGTGAATGGAGCCCCAAAGACAATTTTTGGCCGGTTGCGGTTATTTTTTACAAGAAACCATATTTTATTTGGCCCCAGAATTGACAGGAAAATGAGAGTGTCTGCGAAGTCACCTGACGATTTTGATATTTTTGTACAGTGTGAGAATCCCGAGAAGAAGCAGATAGACCAGGACTGGCGGTCCAAGCAGAAAAAAGAGCACAAAACCTGTATAAAAAAGCACCAGTTTGATGGTGCCTCTCTCCTTGGCTTGGATCCTCCGTTTTTTTATCTCCTTTGCTTTTGCCTCCACCACATGGGAGGGCCAGGAAAGACAGTCATCTTTTTCCAGGCCGCTGCGTCTTCCTGATGCTCCGCGGCATTCGGCGCTGAGTTCCTCAAGAACTCCGTCTCTTATCCGTCCTGCATCAAGCTGTTCAACAAGTCTCCTGTGCTGCCCGTTTATCCTGTCGAATTCGTTCGAGCCCACATGAATTATCCAGCCCATATAGACGAGACAGCAAACAGCATAGATAATCCGCCATTTCGGGAAATTTTTCATAAATTCCTACTAATTTTGATGGCCCGGGGACATCAGCCGACAATGAGCTTAACCCGCCCAATTTCACCGGTCTGCAGCCGGACCTTGATGCCATGGGGATGAGCCGCTGATTTTGTCAGAATGTCTTTGACCTTTCCTTCTGTCAGCTTTCCTGTACGCTGGTCTTCCTTTAATACGATGCAAACTTCTGTTCCGGGCTTGATGTCAGAACGTTTTTTCCCATCTGGATTGTATCCCTGTGTCGCCTGTGTTCTTTGCCGCTCTTTTTCGTCTGCCATCTGCCAACTCAACACTGTATCCTACGCATTTTCTTTCTCCCTTGCCCCCTGGATGCCTTTCTCTTCAGACTTTCACGATCCTTTCCAGCTGGTCTGCCAGATCTGCCATCTCGGTCTCCCAGTATTGTCGGGAGCCGAAATCCTCATCCACCCTGGTTTCACCATCCTCGGCAAACTGGTAAGCACACCAGGCCGTGTAATGTATATAACGCATGGCCCGCAGCGGTTCGATCAAACGCAGGCTGGACATGTCAAAATTCCTGAACATCTCGTAACCTTCGAGGAATATATTAATTTCAGCCAGCGCATCTTCACGATAACCGGGGAGGAGCATCCAGAAATCCTGCACCGGCGGGCCCACGACCATATCGTCAAAGTCGATGAGAAAAAATGATTCATCCGGCCGGTATATGAGGTTGGAGAAATGGCAGTCACCGTGGATGCGGATCATCTCGGTATTATTGAACATAGGGGAAATTTCATTTATAAGGATATCAGTCAGGTCTTTGAAGCGGCTCAGCATGTCGTCAGGCATGAAGCCGCCTTTGAGTATATAGTCAACCTGCTGCCGGGTTGACCTGTCCGGGGCCATGGTAAGACGGTCCTTGGGCAGATGCATGGCTCCGATATTGTGGGCCCGGCCCAGCAGGCGGCCTAGCTCCAGCCACTGGTCATCATTGTATTCATCAAAGCTGCGGCCGCCGGTTTTGGGAAACACGGCAAAAAAAAGATTGTCATGGCTGCCCAGGCTGGAGCCGTTACGGAGCATGAGCGGTGCGATAACCGGAATTTCATGGCCGGCAAGCTCGAGGAGGAAATCATGCTCATCCTGCAGACCGGCCTGCGACCAGCGCCCGGGACGGTAGAATTTGGCAACCAGGCCGCTGCCGTCCTCGGCCTGCAGCTCGTAAACCCGGTTGATATAACTGATCAGGGACCGGCAGAGATTTGTGCAGCGCCGGCCCAGCCCTTTCTCCACCAGGGTAATAACCATGTCAGGGGTCAGGCTGTGAAAAGCAGTCTCTTGTTTCGTTTTTCCGGATATATTCATTTTTTTCTTTGCATCCTGAGTCTATTCCTTAACTCCTCACTTTCAGCCTCACTTTCAGCCTCACAGTCCCAGCCCTCAGCCCTCAGTCCTTAGTCATTTTAATTTTACTATACTCGTCACGGAGAGTTTCTAATTCCTCCCAGCGGCCATAAGCTTCCTGCAGCTGCTGTTCCAGCTCACGCAGCCTGGTAACTGCCCTGGCCGCTGCATTGCCTGAGTCCCGGTAAAAGGATTCATTAGACATGGCTTCGTAGAGGTGCCGCTGTTCCTGCTCCAGGGTCTCGATCCTGCCGGGGAGGTCTGCCAGTTCCCTGGTCTCCTTGAAAGTAAGCTTGCGGGGGCCTGCGGGTTTTTCTCTAATCCGCTCCCTGCGCTCTTCCCTGATTGGGACTGCCTTTTTCTGCAGTACCGGCCGCTGCCTGAGCCAGTCATCATAACCGCCGGCATACTCCTGTACCAGGCCTTCCCCTTCCAAGACCATGGTGCTGGTCACCACGTTATTGAGAAAAGCCCTGTCATGACTGACAACAAGCACTGTGCCCCTGTACTCCATGAGCAGTTCCTCGAGAAGCTCCAGGGTTTCAATATCCAGATCATTGGTCGGCTCGTCCAGCACCAGAACATTGGATGGCCTGGCAAAGAGTTTTGCCAGAAGCAGACGGTTCCGTTCGCCGCCGGAAAGGATGGAAACCGGTGAACGGGTCCGGTCGGGGGCAAAAAGAAAATCGCGCAGATATCCGATGATATGGCGGCGCTGACCGTTGACTTCAATAAAATCACTGCCGTCGCCCAGGTTGTCGATAACAGTTTTTCCATCATCGAGCTGGGCCCGTTGTTGATCAAAATAGACCGGCAGCAGGTTAGTGCCCAGGCGGATCTGGCCAGTTTTAGGCTTAAACTCACCAAGCAGAAGGCGCAGAAGGGTAGTCTTGCCAGCACCGTTGGGCCCGATAATGCCGATTCTGTCGCCGCGCAGGATCGTGGTGGAAAAGTTCCGAATAACGTGGTTGTCACCAAAACTGTGAGATACATCCTTGAGCACGGCAACCAGTTTGCCTGAAAGTCCTGCCTCGGTGAACTCCATGCGGACATTTCCCACCTGCTGCCGCCGGGCCTGGTGCTGCCGGCGCATTTCAACCAGGGCCCTTACCCTGCCTTCGTTGCGTGTCCGGCGGGCCTTGATTCCCTGCCGGATCCATCTTTCCTCCTGGGCCAGTTTTTTGTCAAATCGGGCTTGCTGGTTGTTTTCTGCAGTCAGCATCTCCTCCTTGCGGCGCAGGTAGGTGTCGTAATCGCCGGGCCAGCTGCTGATGAAGCCGCGTTCCAGGTCCAGTATCCTGGTGGCCAGTTTCCTGAGGAGATCGCGGTCATGGGTAACAAAAAGGAGGGTAAAGGAGGAAGCCAAAAGAAATTTTTCCAGCCAGTTTATGGAGTCGATATCCAGGTGATTGGTGGGCTCGTCCAGGAGCAGCAGGTCAGGCTGGCAGACCAGGGCCCGAGCCAGCAGCACCCTGCGCTTCATGCCGCCGGAGAGTTCGGCAAAATCCCTGTCCGGGTCCAGCTGCAAACGGGAAAGTACTGTTTCAATCTGCTGATGTACCTGCCAGGCCGCAGACGTATCCATCTCGTGCTCCACGGCCACCAGTTCAGCCAACCGGGACTCGCTGCCATCTGCAGCGAGGCGGCTGCTTACCTCCCTGTGGCGGTCCAGCAAAGCCATGTGCCGGTCAATCCCGCCAGCAACAATGGTAAAGACAGTACCAGCTAAGGCGGTTTCCATTTCCTGGTTCAGCAACCCAATTTTTACTCCCGGCTGCCTGATGATACGGCCGCTGTCCGGCGGCTGCCTGCCGGCAATGAGACGCATGAGGGAGGATTTGCCTTCACCGTTGCGGCCGACCAGGCAGATCCGCTCGCCAGCCTCTATCTGCATGCTGATGCGATCAAGGACCGGAGGACCGCCAAAGGCGAGCGAAATATTCTGTAAACTAATGAGAGCCATTATTAAATGTTCGCGGTGGTACCTGCCATCATTATTTGTAAAAATTTCGGGAACACAATGCTATCTGCATAAAATAATAATCCTGCCGGTTTGGGTTCCCATAATCATTCCGGGAAAGGGGAGGCCATCATAACCCTAAACAGAATGATTAGGGCGGGATGTAGATTTTGATTTTTTCCGGGACGGGCGCGATTTTCTGCCTCCGCCGCGAGGCTTACCGCCAGGGTGTCTGCTTGAACTGCCTGTACTTTTTCTTGAGGTAATCTTTTTTAAATCCGGTGGGGTGCCGTCCCAGTTTGCCCGGATTCCCTTTTCTTTGATCAGACGGTTGGCCGTAAACAGATCCCGGTCGGTAACAAACGAGATCGCAACGCCTATCCGGCCCATGCGGCCTGTGCGGCCTGTGCGGTGCACGTAGTTTTCAGGTTCCCTGGGAAAATCATAGTTGAAGATATGGCTTACCCGTGAAAAATCCAGGCCGCGGCCCGCAACATCGGTTGCGATGAGCACCCGTATCTTGCCCTGCTTGAAGCGGTTGAAGATCGATGTCCGCGTCTGCTGGTCCAGGCCACCGTGGATGTATTCAAGGGAGTCCACCGTACTTTTCAGTTTGCTGTATAGAAGAGCGCCGTTTCTCTTGGAATTGCAAAAGATGATGGCCTGGACTGGATTTTCTTCTGCTAAATAATGCTTGAGGGTCTGCAGCCGGTATTTTCCAGTGATAAATTTAAATCGGTGAGTGATGGACTGGGGTGAGACATCTTCAAGGTTCAGTTCTATGCGGGCCGGGTCTTTCAAAAAAGAATTGGCCAGTTCCTCAACATCAGGGGCCATGGTTGCAGAAAAAAGGAGGGTCTGGTGCTCGTTCATGATGCACGAGAGGATGAATTTGACATCCTCGATAAAGCCCATCTTGAGCATCTCGTCGGCTTCATCCAGCACCACTATGCGGACCTGCTCCAGGGTCAGGGTGCTGTTGTAGAGATGATCGATGAGCCGCCCTGGCGTGGCCACCAGGATATGAACCCCATGCGCCAGCTTGGCCTTCTGAATATCCATGGAAAAGCCGCCGTAAATGGCAAAGGGTGCAATACCTGTATGTTTGCCGATGTGGCTAAGCTCGTCCACATACTGCAGGGCCAACTCCCGCGTAGGGACCAGGATAAGGGCCTGCATGCCCGGAATTCCGGGGTCAACCATCTCGACGAGCGGGATGCCGCAGGCGCTGGTTTTGCCCGAGCCTGTTTCGGCCAGGGCTACAAGATCGCGTCCTTCACGGATAAGGACAAAGGTCTGCTCCTGGATGGGCGTCAACTCAATAAAGCCCATCTCGGTCACAGCCTTTATCACTTCGGGACTGAGCCCGAGTTCGTCAAATTTCATGGGAAGGATATACCTTGGGTCAACAAGGAGGTCGTTTTACGTTATTCTCTTATTTTCTGTTTATATAGATATTAGTCACAAAAAATATATATGTCCGCTTTTTTCTATGATTCAGGTCAAACATGGGCTGCATGGGCAGGTATTTATGTAAGAAGAGAGAGAATCCAGGATATAGAAGCGCTGTTGAAGGTGGGCAGCATTTACAAGAATTCCTTAAGGTAGCAGTTTGGCCCTGACCCACGAGACAACCCTGCCAGGCATAACATCACGGTTCTTCTTGGTCACCTCCCAAAGCTCAACACCGTGACGGTTTTTCACTGCAGAAACAAATCCCCCGCCTTTGAGGGCAATGGTTGCAACAACAGGCGTTTCTGAATTGATCAGGGCAGAGATTTTCTTCATAAACAGCTCAGAGAAGCATTCCATTTTGCCGATTTCATCAATGATGAAGAGGTCCGGATTCCGGTCTTCGGTCAGGGTCAAGGTTATAACTCTGTCAATTGCTGCAACATCAACCCCGTATTTACCAACCCGGTAAGCAGAATCACTGTCTGCGTGTGCCATAACGTAACGTTCGCCCTGGAAGGTTACCAGATTAAAGCCTTGCCGCACGGTATTGATGCGGATCTCTTCTGTATAGAAACCCAGGATATTGAGAGCGCTGAGAGATGAAACGACCTTTTGTATAACGGTTGTTTTCCCGATCCCGGGTATGCCCGTTATGAGAAGAATATTGCAGGAGGCAGACATTGTTATATTTATTCCAACACAGAGTTCAATAAACAGATAATAATAATTTTGAGTCTTCCGCCTTTAGCCTTTTTGCATATTAGCATACAGTTTCCAGGTGTTTTCCCTAACGGCTTCCTGCACCTCTTCGCGGGAAATATCCTTTATTTCCGCTATGGCATGCAATGCCACGAGGGCATTGGCCGGTTCGTTCCGTTGTCCTCGATCAGGGCCCAGTACAGGGCTGTCGCTTTCCAGGAGCAGACAGGAGAGGGGCAGCTGTTTTACCAGCTTCTGCTTCTGGCGTGACCGCACTATTGAGGGGGGGATGGAAAAGAAGTATCCGGCCTCGACCGCCGGCAGGGCGGCGGCAACCTTGGCGTCAAAAGCATGCAGTTGCACCCGAATCGCCCTGTTTTCAAGAAGCATGGCAACTGCATGGCGGCCGGCAGAGCGTGAGTGGACATTAAGCGGCAGGTCAAGCTCCCCGGCGATCTTGATAAACTGTTTGAAAACTTCCCGCTGCACTTCCCTGTCTGCATCCGCCTCCGCAATCCAGAAATCAAGACCCACCTCTCCTATGGCGTAAAAGTGCCCGGGCATACTCCGGATAAACTCTATTACCCTGGCTGCCTCGCCAATATCAGCATATTCCGGGTACAGGCCTGCGGCCGCTTTCAGGCAGGAATATTCAGCAGCAAGTGCGACATTGCGCCTGGCATCCGCCAGGGTTTCGCCGACAATGACTATGGCACCGAAACCTGCCTGCTGCGCCCGGTCGATCACCTCCGGCAGATCATGATAAAATGCCTTGCTGCAAAGGTGAGCATGGGTGTCAACAAGGAACGGTCGCATATGTTTTTGGCATTGCTTTGCATGGTAGACTGTGCTGACCTCAGTCCTCAGTCCTCAGTCCTCAGTCCTTAAGTTTTACTCCTCATTCCTCACTTCTTTTACCCCCGGCAGAACACCAGTTCCGCAGCAGTGGATAAACCCGAGTTGAAAGTATATCCCTCGCTGGCAAAACCCTGCAGGTCCTCTGCTTTTCTCAGATGGTTGCGTACCACATAATTGACCATCAGGCCACGGGCGCGCTTGGCATGGATGCCGATCACCTTATATGTGCCGTTTTTGTTTTCCTTAAACGATACTTTAAGCACCTGTCCGGTAAGAGTTTCAGGCCGTATAGCCCTGAAATATTCATCTGATGCAAGGTTGACAAGTACAGGCTGCTTTTCGTGCTGCAGGTCTCTGTTGATGGAGGCTGTCACAAGCGTATCCCAGAATTCATATAAGTTTTTAGCGCGGCCGGCGCCAAACTTTGTTCCCATCTCCAGGCGGTACGGCTGTATCAGGTCAAGCGGCCGCAAAACACCATAAAGGCCGGAGAGGATGCGGACATGGTCCTGAGCAAAGGCGATATCTTCAGCATTGAAGGTTTCGGCAGCTACGCCGGAGTAGACGTCTCCCTTAAAGGCAAAGAGCGCCTGCCGTCCATTGTCGGGGGTGAAAGGCACTGAAAAGTCCTGGTAGCGCTGCCAGTTAAGGCGGGCCAGTTTCTCGCTTATCCCCATCAGTTCACCAACCTGTGTGGGCGTAAGTTTTTTCAGCCCCTCGATCAATTGCCGGCTCTGTTTCAGCATTTCCGGCAGGGTATGGTTTGGGTATTGCTGTCCCTGAAAATCCAGCGTTTTTGATGGTGAAATAACCAGTATCATATCATGCACCCAGGGTATTTTTTTTGTGTAGATTGTTAATAATGGTCACCGGCTTCCCGCACATATCACAGCATTTTTACATGTTGGCTCCTGGAAATCCTCTGCAGCTGCTCAACAAGTAAATCCTTCATCCCCTGTTCCGCCTCGGGGTCAGTGATGTCGTTGCTACGGGTTGCCTCTTTGAAGAACGCGGTACATATGCCGCGGACATCGGAGTCCCATTGCGTTGTGTAGCCCCTTAGCTCCGTATCTGCCTTTTGCTCTTCCTTGACAGCTTCATAATCTCTGCGGCCATGGGCCCAGTTGCTGATATGTCCATAATAGAGGAGGCTGCGGTCCAGCAGAATATAGAGAAACTGAATGTTTTTGACCGGGCCGATCTGTACTTCACGGCCACCCAACGGTATGCCAAGGATCCTGGTCTGTGCTATACCTTTAGCGCCCAATGCCGCCCATGTGGCACCGGCAAGACCGCCCAGGGCGGCAAACAATCCGAAACTTGTGCCGGCTGTGGCTGCATCCAGGGCGACAGCGATGCCTGCCCCACTGATACCTGCAGCGGCAATCTGCTGCGTCCGGCTCAAGCCGAGAAATTTCCAGGTCGATTCGCTGAACAGATCTTCATGCAGGATGGACCGGGGCGGCAGGTCGAAGTTGAAGATGTTGTGCTTAAAGAGGTTGCGGATCTTATGATGCGCCCGGGATTCAATTTTCCTGATATTTTTTTCATAGGTGTCACGCATGTCCGTTTTCAGTCTTTTCTCATCAGCACCATCTGCAAGATTCCTGACAATTGTATGCGACAGGCACTCCAGCAGCATTTCCGTAATAATGCCGGCACTGCTGAGGTTGCGCTGGGCCCAGTCCTCTTTGAATGCCCCAATGACGGTGTCAAGGGTATCGTGCCAGTCCGGGTCAATATTCTTCAGGCTTTCCAAAAGCTCCAGCCGCTGGGTATAATTCGCCGTGTGTGCATTAAAGATACGGAAGACATTGAAGCATTTGCGGAACTCCTCCTTCCACTGCTCAAGAAAATCAGTCCTGGCGTCCTTGCTGTTGAGAATGGCCATGCGGGGCAGACCGGTGAGCCGCAGAATTTCCATCTCGGCCCTGTCAACGCTGCGGACAGGCCTGGAACCGTCAACAACGTAAATGATGCCTGCCCCTTTGGTGATGGGAAGCAGAAGCTCACAGTCCTCCCTGAATTCCGGATTGGAAAGATTTTTTTCCCTGAAGGCAGCAATTATATTATCCGTCGAATCCGGGAAACTTTGCAGCTGGTGCAATATCTTCGTGGGGTTCTGGAATCCGGGTGTATCTATGAAGCGGATGATTTCCCGGCCGTCAATGATTACGGGAAACTGCTGGCAGACAACGGTTTCGCCGGGAGTGGCGCTTATCCGTACACTGTCGTCTTCGGCCAGGGTTGAGAGCACCGAGGATTTGCCCTCGTTGGGGTGGCCGACAATGGCAAATTCTGGGATAGCATCAGGTTGCATTGTTCACCAGTCCCACCGCATAGATACAGGGATCCCCAAGAGCGGTAATTCTCCGGGTCCAGATTTTCAGGTTTACTTCCTGTACCGGCGTAAAAATGGTATCCGGCAGCGGTTTGCCGATAAGGCCGAGCCTGATGCAGGGGCCATTTCCGATGGTCTGGCGCAGATTTTTAATGAAGGAGATGTACTCCGCAATCGGCGGCTGCCATGCCTCCTGGATGAGCAGGATATCGGTGTCCGCAGGCCGGCTGCTTTTTCCCAGGGCTGCGGAAATGTCTACATCCGTCTCATAATTGTTATTGATTCTTATCAGCTGCGTAGGGGAGGAAGCAAATCTGCCCAGGACAGCAGACTCTATCTCCTGCCGTGAACAGGCATTGGAAATATCATCCGGGATCAAGACAAGGAGGTTCTTGCGGACACCCGGCTTATAGGTTTCTCCAGGATCCTTGGCAACATAATCCGATTCAGGTTCTTTTACTCCAGCAGCCGCATCATCAACCATGCGGCCGCGGGTGGATACCAGAGGGGTGGTCATGCGAAGCAGCAGCTGTTCATAGGTTCCCTGGCGAAAATCCAGCGCATTTAGGTGTATGCGCTGGGCTGCAGAGGCCCCCAGGAAAAGGAGAAGACGGGGCAGCAGTCCGTAGAACAGCACGCTGAAACAGAGAAAAGGCCACCAGGAAGCAAGGTCCGGCGATGACAGGTGATAGATCCCTTCTTTTAGGATGATGCGGCTGCCTTCAATCTGCGCAAGTGACGGGGAGGCAGCATCTCCTGAAGCCAGCCAGGACCAGGGCAGGGCGATTTTTTCAACCAGGGCGTGCACTGCCGTGGAACTTAACTGCAGAGTCGATTGCCAGCCAAAGGCGATATCGGCGGTGATGACTTTAAATAAGGTCGTGGCAAGCAGCCCCAGGTTAAAGCCCATGGCAAAAAGCTGGGTCAGGATAAAGATAGGCAGGAGAAAAAAAATACCATAGGTGCGTCCTTTGCTCCTTATAATGCCCAGGATGGCTTCGACCCTGCTGCGCGGGTCCGCCCCCACTTTATCGGAAACCCGGTTCCTGGCCCAGATCACCGTCCTGATCATGAATCTGCCTATAGCCCTGTACAGAGGGCAGGTAGACAGAAAAGCCCCCTTCTGCAACCGGTATATGGCAAGGAGAAACAGGAGTAGAAGCAGGAATACCTGGGAAAAGACGAAAACAGCGAGATAGACAAAGACGTTTACGGGCCGGTCGCCCGTATAGGTCAGAAATGACAGCCCGGCCCCTCCGCCGAGAAAAAGACCGGCGAGAACAAAGAGAAAGCGAAATGAATCGTACAGGCTTTCAAAGCCCTCACCGGGCAGAACAGCTTGTTCTGCTGCTTCCTCTTCCCGTCTCCGGTTCAGCCAGGCCCGGATTATGAACTGCCGGGCCGGTGTTTCACCTTCCTTAATGCCTGGCTTGACGGAGTTGAGAAAGATAGTGCGGTCACGTTCATTCAAATACTGGTGGTCCTCAGCAGATTGGGAAACAGCATCCTTGTGAAAGAAGTATTCCAGATCAATGATGTCCCTGATGCGCCACTTCTTCACTTCATGATTTCCCAAGTTTATTTTTTGAGGACGGATTTTTATCTCGTTGCTGCTGATTCTGCTATACCGGCCAGTGCTTTTTCTATTTTTAAAATTACCTCTTCACACCCACTGATATTGTGCCTTTTTTGCAAATATTGCGGGTCGTTATAGGATATCCAGACCTTCGTATCTTCATCTTCCCAGATTAAGGCTTTCTGAGGTAAGTCAATGGCAACATTTTGTTGACATTTCATTAGGGGGCTTCCCACTTTGGGATTCCCAAATACTATTAACTCTGTATTCCGCAGTTCAATGCCGACCCCGGTGGCAGCCTCGGAATGCTTTATCCTATTGAATATTGTCATTCCCTTTTCCTGTAGTACGCTCTCCAGGCGGTCTGCAGTTTCTTCAACATTAAAGGCACTTTGAACATTAATCACACCATCGGATGCCACTGCCGGGACAGCAATGACTACTAGAGCCAAGACCATGAGAATTGCTTTTTTCATTTTTCCCTCCTTTATTCAGGTGTAATACGATGGTGCCACCGGTCATACCATCTGACTCAGGCACCAGCCTGCAATTATAAGTGATGAACCAAGCATCAGGAAAAGCACACAGCAGCCGCTCTTGTTCCTGCTGCCGATTTTTCTGTGCTTCTCTTCTTCCTCAAGAAGACCCATTTCAACGGCACCGTCACCATCGTCGTTGAGCAGGTCTAAAGGATCGCCTGGATCTTGCATAATGATTTCACGAAACCATTATCTAGGGTCGCGCTTCCTTCACAATATAAAAGCCATCTTCAGGGAATATCTCCTGATTAGTCTCGGTTTGGTCGATTTTGACTACCGCACGGTCAGGGTCCGAAAAGAATTCTGCCGGCCCTCTCCCTGTATTGCCGAGAGGGGATTCTGCTCCCTTCATATACAAATAATTTGCAGGTTCTGAGCCATACAGGTTGATGACATCTTCAACAGAGATTTCTCTGCTTGAAGCAATCCTTTCTGCCTGTGAACCTTTGCGCACATAAAAAATTGTTGCCATTGCAGTTCTCCTGTAGAAATGGGACCTTGTTTAAATATTACCTTAAGGATTCGAGTCATTGTTTGACTTTCATAATAATCACTGGGCAAGTTTGATGCCATAGCGTCAATTCTGATAAGCCTTTTCGCAAGGGTGCTGCCGTGCAGCGGGTCTTTGAGCCTGGATGCGCCTATAGTGCTTCTGGTCATGGATCTGTCTTGGTCTGAAGATCCCGCGACTACTTCCTGGAGGCCTTCTTGGCTTTTTGGGCAGCCTTTTTTCCTTTTGGCGACATGGCCGGCTTCTTCTTCTCCGCCTTGATATTTTTGTGTTCTATGCTCATATTTTCCGCTTCTGATAATTAGTTAGTCATTTGCGGTCAATTAATGGTCAGCCCCGGAAGTCGGGCCTGATCAATGATGTCCAGTGCTTCACAGAGTATTGGATATCGAATCCGTCCATATTAAGGCAGTTTGCTTTTTTTCGCCACTCCAGTGTACGAAAGCCATGTTGGTCAAGCAGCGGCTGCAATATGCCCGTCTTCATGTTTCCGGCATTAAAAGGAATCTGCGGCGCATAAAAATTTCAGACAGTGCCGGCAAAAAACGGAGCGTGGTTCGAGGTAAAGTGCGGTGGATCGCGCCGCAGAATGTCTGCCACGGCAGGGTGCCGTTTGAATTCCCGGTCAAGAAACCTGCGGATGGCCTGGCGGTCCCAGCCAAGCGGGTGGACAAAATCGGTATATAATGACAGGTTGCCCCCGGAAAAACTGGAGACCTCAAGGGTGGAAACTTCCTGGCTGCAGACCGGCATATTGAAAATGGCCAGGTTCAGGAAGGTTATGGCATCAGCGTGGTCCACAACAAAATCCAGGGTGTGCCGGGCTTCAGTGATTGATTCAGAAGGGGTGCCGAAAAGAAGATAGACATAGGTCGCGATCCCGGCATTTTGCAAGGCAGTCAAGACGTCAGCAACCATGGTAAGGTCAATGCCTTTGTGCATGGAGTCAAGAACATCCTGATTCCCTGATTCCAGGCCGAGCTTCAGCATGACACAGCCTGACCGGCGTAAAGCATTGCAATAATCCGCATCCGCAAGGGCAGGATGAATACGGGCAAAACCGTACCAGTCAATATGCGGCGGATTGGATGCCAGAGACCTGAGCAGGGCGGGGCTCACTGCATTGTCCAGGAAATGAAGCAGGGCCGGGTTTGTCTGCTGGGCCAGGAGGTCAATATCGTGCAGCACCCGCGCGGTGGACGTTGATGTATAAGGATTTTTCTCCGCCTGTTCCGGGCAGAAGGAGCATTTATTCCAGTAACAGCCGGAGGAGGCTGCATATGGCAGAATAAAGCCGGGTGCCAGGTAATCTTTAAGCGGCAGGCCTTCAAAATCAGGCCGGTGGTGCTGCAGATCATCATGGCCGTCCAGAAGGGAAATGAGTGCTTTTTCGCCCGGACCCGGAACAAGGTGATCAATGAGCCCGCCAAAGGGGTTTTCCCAGGCAGGGTTGCTGAGCCATGATGTCACCAGGCCGCCGCCGAGAACAACTTGAAGCGCCGGGGCAATCTGCTTGATAAAGCCGATCATGGCAAAGGCTGTTATTGCCTGGCTCAGGTAATTGAGTGAAAAGCCAAGCAGGCCGGGCTTCTCTTCTGCCAGGAGTTCCTGCAGCCGTTTGGCAAAGTAAGCAGAAAAGATGTTTTCTTCAGGGTGTTCGGCCGCCCGGAGCAGATCTCCACTCTCAAGCGGAGATAATGCAGTGTCCTGGTAGTTAGCCAGGCTGAGCGTGATATTTTTTTTCAGCCCGGCAAGCTCCAGCATCCTGTTTACATCTGCCACGGCCCGCTGGTAACGGTCCGGGTTTGTATAGAGGGCTGGGCTGCGCAGAGCTGCAAGGTTGGCTTCCAGGCTGCGGTAGGCACGCCTGCCCCATGTGTCCTGCGGCTGGTCTGCTGTTGCAAGTAGAAAAAGCAGCCCTTCAAGATTTGCATCCAGGAGCGTGCAGGGGAGACCGTTGCCCCGGAGCACCCCTGCCAGGTGGGCTATGCCGGCCGGTGGTTCACAGGGCTTGGCAACAGGCGGATAAATGAGCAGCATATAAGGTTATGGCACTGTCTGCTGTTTTCTACCTGTTCACATTTGCTTCCAGCATTTTGTCCGAATGCATGATGTGGCCATACAGTTTGCTCCAGCCGCCGTCGGACTGTTTGTCCTTTGCAATATGCAGCGTGTTAAGCATGACCTCGTTGTTTTGCTTGGTGGCCACCTGGGCGTTGATCATGCGGGTGACCCGATGCCGCAGGGCGGTGTTGGTGGAATCGGTGGATTCGATTACCGATTCCTCCTTCCATTCATCCTTGTATACAGAGATCCTGAGGATGGCGGCGCCTGGTTTTTCCTTTTTAACGATACTCTCCGCTTTGGCCTGGATATCTGCAAGGTCGCTTCCCTTATAAATTTCCGGCCGAACTCGGACCCGTTCCTGCCAGATTTTCCGATGTTCCTGGTCCTGTTGAACGATTTTTGCCTGTTTAGCCTTCAGTGCGGCCAGCTTCGGGTCATCCGGGGCCAATACGGTGTCCAGGTTCTTGATGAGTCCATCTATCCGTTCCATCCGGTCCTTGCTGATCATCGGAGGCAAAGCCTCAGGGTCTGTTTCCCAGTCTGTTCTGGCCAGAAAGTCAAGGGCCTGGTCAACACTGGATTCGGCATCGCGGGCATAGCCGTCCATGGCGCTCTGGTAGGAACTCTCATAACTTTCCAGGGCATACTTGAGGTCTTTGGCCGCCTGTTCCAAGTCCCAGGGGATGTCGGAGGATGCAAGTCCGGCCTTCTCGTACTCGGCGTAAACGGCTTTGGCCTCCTCATAAATTTTCTGCATTTGTGGAATTTTCTCAGGGTCAGCAGTGCCTGGGAAAATCAGTTCCTTGTCCGGTTTATGGCCAGGCGGCAGATAAGAGGCTGAAATATAGTGGCCAAAACGGTCAATCCATTCTTTTGCCATGGCCTTATTGGCCTCTTCAGCCTTGGCAGCATCGGCTTGGGCCTGGGCCTCGGCTTCAGCGCCTGCCTCAACCTTGGCCTGCACTTCGGCATATCGCTGCTGGACTGCCTGGTAGTCAGGATTGTCTGTGGAGAACTGGCCGCCGTACATTCTGTCGATCTCCTCAAAATAGCCGGGGACCTTGTCAAGCTCGTAGCGGGCATTCTTGATCCTGTTGCTGGATAGCTGCCTTTCTGCCTGGTTTAATGTTCCTTCGATGTCTTTCAGCCGTTTTTTGACGCCGCCGGGCAGTTTGGTCCCCTGTTCTGATCCTGCCTCTGTTTGGGGTGCGGCAGGGCTGGCGGAAGAGGGAGCCTGGGTCTGCGGTTTGGGTGGCAGCGGCCTTTCGGAGCTGGTCTTGGTGGTTTTTCCCAGTCGTTTGTCAAGCGTTTGCCTGGTCCGGTTGTATTTTGATTCGAGTGATTTGAGTTTCGTGTTGCCGGGATCCATGGCTTTCAGATCAGTTATCATGGCACCGGCAGCCTCAAGTTTCTCGTCGGCCTCTTCTTTCTTGCCGTTGAACATCAGCCGTTCGGCGTCGCGCAGTTCCTTGTCGATGGTTTTGGCCATGGTGTCGGCCTCGGAGGCTGCCGCTGGTGCGGGATGAACCGCAATTGTTGTGGTAAAGCAGAAGATCAGCAGCAGGCAGAAAGCGGCAAGGGCAAGACGGCAGGACAACTTACAGAGGTTTTTCATGACCATTTCCTCACTCTATTGGGTTGATATGGTGTAATTCCGAATCCAGGGGTAAGATAAGCAAGTAAAAAATATACTAAATTAAACCTGACGCATTGCGCCAGCAAAAAATCATACCGACAATTCGGGATTGATGAAGAGAAAACCTCTCCTCATTCGCTGATTGCAGCATCGATGGATCGTCTGTTTTTAGTATTCTGAATTATTCATATTTCATTTACATGTTGCTCGCCGGCAGCTCTTTCAAGAAATGCCGGTGCCTTTGCCTTTGATATCCGGGATAATTTCCGCATCATGTCGAAAGACACCCGGCTTAAGCCGAAAGTATCCTTGACCGCGGCAATCATGGCAATCCAGAGATGGCCTGTCATTTCCGCATCCGCCAGCGCCCGGTGAAAGGTGCCATTGGTATGAATGCCACAGTAGCGGACCAGTGTCCTGAGCTGATGGTTCGGGGCATTTGGATATACCCGGCGCGCCGCCAGCATGGAGCAGGCCATTCTGCTGCTTCTTGATTTTCCGATAAACCCGAGTTCGGCATCAAGAAATCTTCTGTCAAACGATGCGTTATGGGCGACAAGGGGCAGACCATCGATAAATTCGGCAAACTGCTCCATCACCTCTTCGCAGGGCGGGGCTGCCGCCACCATGTCGTTACTGATGCCGGTGAAAGATTCGATAAAGGAACTGATCCTGAAGCCAGGATTCATCAGGCTTTGAAAGCGCCCGGTGACCATGTTGCCTTCTATGCGGACCGCACCGATCTCAATAGCCCGGTCACCGTAATGCGGCGAAAGACCGCTTGTTTCGAAATCAAGAACAATGACGGGAGTATCGTTCATAGAGTTTGACAGCATTATTCGATCTTCATTCACGCTTCTTTAAGCCTTATAAGCAAGGATGACCACATCCGCTGCCTTATCCCTGACAGGTATCAAAGACTGGTATTTTTTTGAACCGAACCAGGTATCCAATGTGGATTGATCAGGAAATTCGATAACAACCGCGAGGTCATGTTCGTGTTGTCCGGCAAGAACCTCGGCCAGCTGACCCCTGAAAATAATCCGGGCATCGAAAGGGGCGAGTGATTGCTGAACGCCGGCCACATATTCCTGCCAGAGGCCGTCATCTTTTACCGTGATATGTCCTACAAGATATGCTGCCATTTGTCACTCCAGTATGTCATTCCCTGCTTCGCGTTTTTAGGATTATGCCTGGTTATTTACTCTTCATATACAATTGCTTCTGTTGAAAAGCCCAACTCCCTGACAATTGCATTTACAGCCTCGACAAATTTATCCGGCCCGCAGATATAGACGTATTGCTTCGTGTCGCTGAGAATCTTCTGCAGATATTCCCGGTCGATGCGGGTATTTTCATAGCCAGTGCCTTTTTCCCGGGTGCATATCAGATGACAGCGGTTGCCGAAGTAATGCCGCAGTTCCTTCTCGCATATGATATCAGCAGGAGTTTTATTTGAGAAAATGAGGGTCTGCCCGGTTACGGCACCCTCAACGCCCAGCTGGCGGAAGATGGCCAGAAAAGGCGTAATCCCGGCGCCGCCGGCGATAAATACTCCGGGTCCCTTATAGGAAATAGTGCCGAAAGGATCGCTCATCAATAAATGGTCTCCCGCTTTAAGGGTGTGGAGTTTGTCTGTAACACCTTTATGTTCGGGGTAGCCTTTGATAGTAAACTCCAGTACCTCATCAGTCGGCAGGCTGGTTGGGGTGAAGGGCCGGCCTTCCTCCTCCCGCCATTTTTCCAGGTCAATCACAAGTTCAACGCCCTGGCCGGGGATAAAACTGAAAGTTTCGGGTTTTTTTACTATGAAACGCTTTACATCATGGGTAACAAACTCAGTCATCAGGATTGTTGTCCGGTGTTTCATAATCTTCCTCCAGGTTTTTTTTCCGTAATTTATCAAGTTCTGCGTACAGCCAGTCTGAACTGGTGATACCCACGCCGTTACATTCGACCCTGTAAGGTTTACCGCTCATGGTGCTTTTTGTGGCAGAGTACTGGATAAACTCTTCAGCGGTGTGTATCCGATCCTTAAAGTAATTGTACTTCTTTTCAATATGCCTGCGGGCCTCGGGTGCATCGTAATGCTTGCCGTTCCTCATAAAGGTGCATTCCGACTGTTCAACAAATAGGAGCAGGGATGCTATTTCTTCGGGTGCCCCGGCAAAACAGGAAAGGTGGAAAGCGAGTATCATGAACAGGAAAAAGAGACCTGCTGCAGCCCGGTGCAGTATCATGGGCAAAATTTTTTGCAAACAATTACGCATCATCTGCCAGCCTGAAGGTTACCAGCATGGGATTATGGTCTGAAGTTCTCACCTTTTCCGTCAAGGCCTCAAGAGGCACAAGCTTCCTGTAGAAAATATGATCAACCTGCTGCCCCATGAAAGTTGCCCGGTGGTCTGTGTCAAAAACAACTTCCTGCGCACCGAGTTCCTGTATGATATCGGCAAGGATTTTCATACGTTCAGTATTCCAGGAATTAAAATCCCCGGTGATAATTAACGGTCCCCGGTGCTGCGAGATCACCTCTGCTGTTTTTTCCAGTTGCGCACGGTAGGCTGAGGGATCAAGCGCGAAGTTAATCATATGGATATTAGCAATGACAAGATACTCATCGGTGCCTGAAAGAGGATAACGCGTGACCAGCACAGTTTTGGGGATGCCGCTGAGCGGTTCGGGCACCCTGAATGAACATAAAAAATCAGGTTTGATTCTGGAGGCGGTCAGCACTCCGGCATAGATATCATTATAGGCAAATGCCTTGGCAATATCCCAGTTATACTGTTCTTTGTTGAGTAGGTCCTGCAGGTCGTCAGTCAGGTATCCTTCCTGCAGCACAACAAGATCACTAAGGCTGCTCAGCCGTTCAAGATCTTCCTGCCAGATTTTACTGCTTCCCTTGTAGCTGTTCCAGTTCAGCACCCTAAAACCCTGGGAGTTCAGCCTCCCAATCTGTTGTACTGCCGCTGGGGTCCTGTACGCCAGGATGGTGTCTTCCGAGAAGCACTCCGTATTGCTTGCGCCTGGCCCGTTGTAATTGCCGGCCGTGCCATGCTGCTCGGGTATTCTGACACAAGCGGCCAGGAGCAGCCCGGTTGCAATAATGTGGAAAAGAGTAATTTTTGCCATAATCAACCGTAATATTCTAAGAGCTTCAACCGGGTAAGTAAAGGGGGAGAAGTCTCAGTCCCCTGTTCAGGGTTGGTTGCACAATTCACTATCATTTACTCTTTCCTCCCCGACTCCTTGGCCCCTATCTTCCCAAAACTCCTTCTTTTTTGACCGCGGAAGTTTTTTTAATCGGTACTCTAATTTGGCAGCAGCTGACCGTGACCCCGCCTGTTCTGCATAGACCAGCTTTACCGGTCTTCGGGATCTCGTGTACCGGGCTCCGTCCTTGTCGGAATTATGCGCTTCGATCCTCTTTTCAAGGTTATTGGTAATCCCTGTATACAGGGTCCCGTCACTGCAGCGGACCATGTAAACATGCCAGATGTCGTTCTCCGGCTCTTTGCTTTGTGCCCCGGATACTGCGTCTTTTATCCTTTCCATTTACAGCTGTGACTCGATCGGGAGCATCCCCATGAATCCCAAACCCAGGCGTCGCCAGAATCCGGTATACGGATCAACAGTAAAGATTCGTTCCTCCCCGTTTTCATAACCGTGCCAGAGCAGGCCTCTGCTACCATCCTCTGCTGTCTTCAGTTCGAGCCGGAATGCTGACCGTGCAATATTTTCATCGAATTTCTCTGCCATATACCGGGCAATTTCCGGGGATGTTATCACAACCCCGATCTCTGTGTTTTCATAGACCGAACGGGGGTCAAGGTTGAATGAGCCGATGAATACCCACTTGCGGTCAAGAACAAATGTTTTTGCATGCAGGCTTGCCTTGGATGAGCCCTCCTTCCCCTTTTTCTCCTTGCGTTCTTCCCGGCTGATCTTCTTGTTCAGTTCATAAAGTTCAATGCCGGCTTGCAGCAGGTCCTTGCGGTACCTGGCATAACCGGCATGGACAACCCCAACGTCTGTGGAGGCCAGGGAGTTGGTCAGGATGCGCACCTTGACCCCGCTTTCCTGCAGTTTTACAAGGCCTGCCACACCTTGTTTTCCCGGGACAAAATAGGGGGAGAGAATGATTATTTCTTTTTCAATTCCTGCCCAGTAAGGTTTAAATTGTGCTGTCAGGTGAAGTTCCGATTGGTCCCGTGCACTGATAATTTTTTCAGGGTTATCGAAGATGGCTTCTGCTTCGCCCCAGAGCATATCAACCTGTTGCTGCCTGATCTTCTTTGCCAGGTCAGAACTGCGCAGGGCCTTGAGGTATTCCCCATCGTATTGTCCGGTGATAAATTCCTGCAGTTCCCGGGTTTTTTCCTGGATTTCATAGGGTGTAGGGGGCCTGGCTATCAGAGCCTTGAGCGGATACACCACGTCACTGTTCCAATAGGTGTCAAACGAAGCGGAAACATCATCGACCACAGAACCTATGAGCAGGACATCAAGGTCTGCAAAGGCAATGTCCGGGTCAGCTTCAAAATATTCATTGCCTATGTTGCGGCCCCCGAGGATCGTTGCCTGGTTGTCCACAGTAAAGGATTTGTTGTGCATGCGCCGCGTTACTGAACCCATCCGGGTAACGAACTGTGAGATTCGGCCGGTATTGCGGCTGAATGGATTGAAGATCCGTACTTCAATATTGGGATGGCTGTCTAAAACCGAACCGCCAAGGTCACGGCCTGCAAGGCCCATGTCATCGACAAGCAGCCGCACCCTGACACCCCGGTCAGCAGCTTTGAGAAGCTGATACGTCATCAGTTTTCCGGTAAGGTCATTATGATACAGGTAATACTGCATATCTATGCTGCGCTCAGCTCCTTCAGCCAGGAGCGCCCGGGCCACAAAGGCATCCAGACCGTTTTCCAGTAATAAAAATCCTGACTTGCCGGGATGGACCATTCTTTCAGCATGACGGGCTTTTCCCCAGAAGGTATCGTTGGTGTCGGTTAAGGCATAGGATACAGGCCGGTCAACATTCTCGGGCAAGGTGGCGCAGCCGGAGTTGAGCACAAGAGCAAGCAGGGAAACAAAGGGAATAATCTTGCCTAGGAGGGACATTAAATACTCCTTTGGGGAAATTTACGTGATTTCAGGAAACGTTATCGGGCTGTTTAACTACTTTACCATTTTGGGGATATTTTTCCGCCTGAATTTCAGAAAAAATAAAAGGATATTTCCCCTGTTGTCAGCCATCACATCCCTGATGCTTTGATTGGTGGGGCCGTTAGATTTTCTGCGGCATACCGGGAGCAGGCCTGGATACTGCGCGGCTTGCTTTTCCCCGGAGGTTTCCCTGGTCGTCAAACCGGAGCGGATCAATACAGATGATGCGATTCCAGCCCCGTGTGCCGTTTTTCTGCTGGTGGTATACCAGCCATAACTCTCCATCAGGGGTTTTTGTCACACTGCCGTGCCCCGGGCCAAAGATGTTGCCGCCCTTTTGGATAAGGGGATTATTGCCGGATTTACGAAATGGTCCAAGCGGGCTTTCCGCGGTCGCGTAGCCGATGGCATAATCTTCTGTATCAGCGCCGCTGGCGGAGTACAACAGGTAATAGAGACCGCGGTGCTTCAGCATCCATGGGGCTTCGGTCAGGGCGGTCTGTTTCATTTCCCAGGCATCGGTTGCCTGGATGAGCAGGACAGGGGCGCCTTTCTTCTGCAGTGGGGAACCCATGGGCTGAACATGGATCCTGAACCCAGGATACTCTACATAGTAAAGATAGTATCTCCCGTCTTCATCAAGGAACATGTGCGCATCTATCGCATTTTCAATCAGTGTTCCCTGGTCCTGGAATACTCCGTCGGGCCGGTCCGATATCGCTGCACCGATACGCCCGTTTACCGTGTAGTAAAGATAAAACGTGCTGTCCCTCCCATTATAAAAAACATCTGGCGCCCAGACACCCGGCTCGGAAGTCTGAAATACCCTGGGTCCCTTATTCCAGTTGACCAGGTCGCCTGATATGTAGACATCGTAACCGTGGTTGTCACCGGTCGGATAGAGGTAGTATTTTCCAGCATGGAATATAACAGCCGGGTCCCCGATGCCGAGCACACCTGAAAAATTATCGGGCTTTTCCCTCTGAATTATATGGGTCTCGACCAGGACAGGATTTGAATAGGTTCCCGTCACCTTTGCACCCGGTGCGGCAAGAATCATGACCCACAGCAGGCAGAGCATACCGGCGCCCATGAGAATAGAGAGAATGTTTCTTTTGCGCATGATTCAGACCATAGAGAAAAAAACAGGATAATAATTAAGGGGCAATTCTTTATTCCAGTATTCTTGTCTTACCCAGGTAATTGGCCTGATAGTATTTGCCGGCCCGGATATCCAGACAGGTCAGCCATTGACCGCCGTATAGATAGGTATCGATGCAGACTGCATGACCAATATCTGTGGGCAGGCCTGAGACCTGGGGTGTATGTGCACAGATTACTTTCTTCCCTGACCTGTGGGGTTTTTGTGATATGTGAAACCGGGCCCAGTGCAGGTCATGGGGTGATTGTTCCGCCAGTTCCAGGTCAGGATCGAGTTGGCCGTGGACGAAAATGTAATCGTCTGTTTCGTACCAATCAATACAATTTTCAAAGAAATCCCAATGGACCTGTGGGATCAACGCACATGCCGCTGCATGAAATTCCCCTGTTCTGGTGGTGCTGAAGCTTTTCCAAAACATCTCTATCAGCCACCTTTCGTCACCCTGGCAGTAAGACCTGAGGGTAGAAAGTCCGCCATTGGCCCACCAGGTGAGTGTTGCAGTATAATTATTTTTCCGCCATTCCAATACCATTTCTTCATGATTGCCGGCCAGAGACACTATGTGCAAAGTTTCATGAAGCCTGATAAGCCTGTCCATCACGGCCTTTGAGTTCGGTCCGCGGTCAATATAGTCGCCCAGCATGATCACCAGGTCATCCGTTCCGGGATTGACAGCTTCGAGCAGTGCCTCAAACGCCACTGCACAACCATGAATATCTCCGATAGCCAGAAGCCTTTTTGCATCATCGCTTTTGTCTTGTCTCATTAGTCGGCCCTGACAATTTACTTCAAGTCCATAATCCTGACACTGCTGGCTTGGGGACCTTCATCTCCCTGCTCCACGACAAAGCTGACCTTGCTACCCACCTTCAGGGTATTAAAATCAGCATTCAATATGCTGTTTCTGTGAAAGTAGATATCATCGCCGTCGGCAGTGATGATCCTGCCATAGTCCATCTCCGGGAATAGGGCTGAGATCCGCCCCTCAGGTTTTGCTTCATGAGTCTTGACCTCGCCCTGCCTCCGCTTGCTGCGCTGCTTAAGCTGCTTCTCGGCTGCAGCAAAGGCATCCCGGATTGAAACGTACACATCTGTCGAACTTTTGTGGAGATCTGGTTCCCGGTTGACCACAATGTTTTCCGCGGGTAGACTGAGCTCAATCCTCGTGTGAAAAAGTCCCCCTTTTTGCTTGTGTGCACGCGGGGCTTCCACAACAACCCGGCAGCCCAGGAGATTCTCACAGCTTCGCTCAAGTTTTGCCACATCCTGCTTAATCCTCGTTTCCACTGCTTCCGAAGATTTCATATTCCGAAAGGTAATCTGTAACGGTCTCTGCATAGCTTCATCCCTCCTTAATTACAGCATGACAAAATGAATAGGCACCCGCGCCACTCCTGTTCATTTTCCTAACGGCTCCAGGTGACTCGAATGCTTTTCTCCGCATCACCGTATGTGAAATCGAGGTCTCCCTGGTATGCATGGACCAGAGCTTCACCAATGCGCCGGGCCAGGTGAATGCCGGTGGTGGTTACCCGGGTCTGCTCTTTTTCATCAACGATGTCCATGAGTCTCTCCAGTGGGCGCTCTTTCTTCTCCAAACTTTCGGTATTGTTGATCAGGTTGATAATTTCCTCCCGGTGTTCGGCAAAGAACAGTCCCTTGATCAACAGCTCCCCGGCCGGATAATTATCGGCAATGCGCTGACAGGCAGGACAGCAGATTTTATACGCATATTCCGGTGCTTCCTGCCAGGACCATCTGCCATTGGCAAATAACGCCCTGCAATCAGTACAAACGGTAGGTTCCGGCCATTTTCTCCGTTCCTCGTATGTATCATGACGTCTTTCCTTAACCAGTCGATCTATTCTCCCATGTCTGCTTTTCTCCATGATTTCACCCCCTCGTCTCTCCTTGCAGCGCACCACAGAAAATCATCTCTGCCTGCCAGTATCTTTACAGCCTGGTTCCTTCCTCTGCCGCCCGGGCACACCTTTTACAAAGACGGGTTGCCGGCAGGGTCTCGAGCCGCTTCGGCGAGATGGTTTTCCGGCACTTTTCACAGACTCCGTAAGTGGCGGCGGCCATTTTTGTTAACGCCAGGTCAATATCTTCTATTTCCTGTTTTTCCAGGTCATCCAACTGGCCGAAAAGGGCTGTCAGATCTGCCTTCTGGGCCTCTTCCTCCCGCTCGATATCGTGTGCGCTCAAGATCTCCCACTCTGATTCGAGCCCCTGGACCCGCTCAAAAATCTCCCGGCGCTGCGTCAACAGTAAATCCTTTAAGCGTTTCAGGTCTTGTTCTTCCATGTCTCTTCCTCCAAAATGATAAAAGTTGGGTGCGGAGAATAACACCCCATCCGGGCATGACACCTGTTGCAAGATCGAATAGTGCCCTGCAGGGAACCGCTCATCAACGCCTGCAAAAATTATACTTGTCCATAATTAAAAAATAAGAGTCCTTTGCCTTATATTCAACAGTTGTTCGCTGGCCCGGGTGTGGAAAAATGTGTTTTCGAGGTATGACAGGATTTGTCCCTGTATTTTTCTCCGTGAAATCCTGATCCGTTTATCATCAGTACCCCTTTCTTTTTTCCTTGACTTTCAGACAGCTCTTATTAAGTAAAAAATATTCTCTTTGATAACCTGGACGGCCATGTCATTTCTGAGGAAGAAGACCGGACAAGCCCGGGAGGTATGGGGCGTGATCAGGGGCTTTTTATGAACCAACTTTCAAGGGAGGGAAAAGATGAAGAAGCGTTTACTGCAGGCGGCAATGGTATTATTCTGTACACTTTTACTGGCTGGAGCTGCGGCGGCCCACTGTGAGATCCCGTGCGGGATATATGATGATGAGGCGCGTGTCGCAATGCTCCTCGAACATGTTGCGACCATTGAGAAATCAATGAACCAGATTATCACCATTGAAAAAGAAAAGGAACACAACGCCAACCAGCTGGTACGCTGGGTAATGAACAAGGAAAAGCACGCCGACGAGCTGCAGGAGATTGTATCCCAGTACTTCATGACCCAGCGCATCAAATTGGATACCAAGGAGTATGACAAAAAGCTGGCACTCCTCCACCAGATGCTGGTCTATGCCATGAAGTGCAAGCAAACCACGGACCTTGCCCACACCGCAAAGTTGACTGCGGTGATCAAGGAGTTCAAGGAGCTGTATTTTGCCAAGTAAAATAGTGTCAACGTATCAGCTGTAAAGGATAATCAGCCGGGGAGGCACCTACAGCAGAGTGCCTTCCCTTTTTTATTAACGGTTATGTGTATGTGGAATTCATCCGGAAACAAGGATAAGGATTTGATCCCGAAACCGCAGCTGCTGGAGGTCCCAGAAGAAAAATGACATTTCAGGAAAATCTGCTGCAAAAAATCGAGCTTGACAGGCTCGCATCCCGTGTTGTTGCATCCATCGGGACAGCAGACCAGGCAATGCATCATATTGACAAGGAGTCCATGCGCAGCCTTCTGGAGTTAAGCCCTTACCGGTATCAGCAGGAACGCGACCTGGATCTCTATGTCAAGCCGGCCGAGGGAGAGCTGCAAATGATCCTGGTCCTGGACAACGAGCTGCCCATTTTTCGTTCCACCGTAAAGGATGTAGTCACCCGCAGAAGCCCGAGGACCCTTGAAATGTGGAAGATCAGCACCATCCGCCGCATCCTGGTTGATGCCGATATCAAGATCAGCACCAGGCAAGATTCCGTTGCAACGGTCCTGAAGGATGCGGTTGCCCAGCTTGACCTCACTTACACTGATACGGATATTGAAGACCTGGCCCGGGAGGGCATGGCATGGCTGGCCGGCAAAGAAGCCCAGGGCGTCGGAAAAACACTGGCCCTGTTTGCAGAGTTGCTGGGATATAAAAAACCGCCGAAATATTTAGGGCTCGATGCTACAGTATGTTATGGGGTAGCAACCCCGGGAAAGGGTAAGGACACGGTTTTTGGGCCCCTGTTCCTGTACCGCCCCGAAGACAACACCCTGCTCTGGATTGACAAATCGTTCTCACGAATCGACAAGCAGCAGATGGAATTCCTCCGTGCAGTTGCAGGCGGCCAGGAGTCAGTGCCGGTAAGAGGCGATGCGGTCTTTGAAAAGCTCCGGTCAGATGTGCTGGCACAGCCCGGCCGTGAACTCCCCGTTTGAGGGAAGTTCGCATTAATAGTCCTCGGCCCTTTTCCCTCTTTTTCCCCCTTCCTTATTCTGCACTCTTAATGCTTCATTTTACATTTTTAAAACCCTGCCCCTGTTTTCGGCACCCAGAATGGAGGAAACAGGTTTAACTCCCTACCCGTAAATTTCCAGTGTAAACATTGGTTCCACGGACTGGAATTTATCGTAATGGGAATTTTTTTTAAAAAATAATTGTCCGAAAATAAACAGGCCGTGGCTATTCCACCACATCGATTTTTCCTTTATTATCAGATAGTAATGCGCATGGTAAGCATCCTGGATTTTGCAGGGCCTACCCATTAGTATTCCCGTTTTAAAAAGAGGCATATTTTTTGCTTATAACAGGTTGCGTAATAACCAGGCAAAAGGCATATACATGAGACTCTTTAGAATTTTACTCATTTCAGTAATGGCGCTAGTAATTGTTTCAGCGGCTGCAAACGCAGGTGATTTTGGCTGGACCAGGAATTTCAACATCCAGGCCAAAGCAAACCCGCCGGAATTCAGAGCAAAACTTGCAGCACGATTTAATCTCAGCGATATGCAGGTCATTGCTTTGCGCAATATTTTTGCCAGCCCGGCTGACGCCTACATCATGCTGAGGCTTGGTGAAATACAGGGAGTGCTCCAGACACTAACCAAAGAACAGGGAATGGAGGCGATTAAGAAATACAGAAGCAACAAGTGCAAAGGCTGGGACGTACTGGCTGAGAGTTTAGGGGTAGAGGCGGGATCAGAGGAATTTCTTGCCCTGAAACGCGGCCATGATTTACACACTAATACTAATTCCGATCATGTTGCTTCCAGCGGGTTTGATCGTGGCAATGCTAGCTTTTGAAATGAACTGAGAATCCAGATCCTTCCTTTTTACCTCACAAAACAATTCATCATTCTGCATTTAGAAAGTCCTTCCCAGGTTTTCTGCCCCCGGTTTCAATGATAAAGATCTGACTCAATATTTACCGGATTTTAAACTTTTTTTCTGAAACAGAAGGAGGCCGAACCATCCTTTATCATCTGTATAGGTTTTTACAGGTTCAAAACCATAGGACTGGAGATTATCTTTGACTTCAGGCAAGTGGAATTTCCGGCTGATCTCAATCTGCAGCATCTCTCCCTGTGCAACAGAAAAGGTCTTTTGCAGGGATTCTATATGGATTTCCTGTGCTTCCGTAAATTCCAGAAAGATCTCCATCCGGCTCTTTTCAGGATTGAAGAAGGCCACGTGCCTGATATGATCGAGATCAAGGGAGGAGCCTAGTTCACGATTCATTCTGGCAAAGTAATTTCTGGTAAAGGCAGCTGTTACCCCTGCTGCATCATTGTACGCCGCCTCCAGAATTGGAATGTCCTTGACCAGGTCAACTCCAAGCAGCAGGTAATCTCCGGTCTGCATGTGTTGCGAGATATCAGGCCAGAACGCATGTTCCTCTTCCTCGTTGAAATTACCGAGAGTACTGCCAAGAAAAATAACCAGTGCCGGCGAGGTGCAGCTGAACAGCTGGAAAGAATCATTATACGTGCCATGGATGCCGACAACCTGCACATCAGGCCTTTTGGTAATTATGGCCCTGCCTGCCAGTTTTAAAGCTGTGGCGCTTATATCAATAGGGGTATAGCAGACAGTTGCATAGTGCGCCTGATAGGCAGAGAGAAGATAGTCTGTTTTTACCGAACTGCCCGATCCCAGTTCAATAAGGTGGCAGGGTCCGGTTTCCCGGCTGATCTCGTTGGCATGCTGTTGCAGGATCGATGCTTCAGTCCGGGTCAGATAATACTCGGGCTGACTGCAGATCTTTTCGTAGAGTTCACTGCCCTGGGCATCATAGAGGAAACGGCATTCAAGCTGTCTCGGTTTTTTCTGCAATCCTTCACAGACTGATTCGGCAAAGCTCTTGACAGGATCCTGCAGGCTGCCGGCCTGCAGGACTATATTCTGCTGTTCCTGTAATGCAGCATCGAATGTTTCGCGCAGACAGTCATGATTTGAATATGCCTCGTAGAGCATAAGAAACTCCCGGAAGTGATAGATGGAAAATGTATATTTTTATAAAATATGTTTACTATTTGGTATCTTGTATCAATTAGACTAACAAATACGAACACGACGTCAAGCAGTTGAGATAAAAAATAATGCTGTAAAGTATAGGTATGAGCGCATCCCCTGAAAAAAGATCGAAGCGGGGCATCTGCGGCATTTGCTCCGCCGGCTGCTGGGTCAAGGTCACATATGATGACAATGGCAGGATCGCATCAGTCAAACCGGATGAATCATCGCCATTCGGCATGCTGTGCCGGGCCGGCCAGGCTGCCCCTGAGGTCATCTATTCGCCGCACCGGCTCAAATTTCCCATGCGCAGGAGAGGGGCCAAGGGAACCTTTGATTTCGAGAGGATATCCTGGGATGATGCCTATGGCATAATTACAGAGAACCTGCAGCGCATCAAAAAAGAGTCAGGACCTGAAGCCACGGCTGTTTATACAGGCAGCGGCAGTTTTGAATTGGCGCTCTGCGATGTTTTTCAGCCAAAAGATGTGGCTGTCTCCTCGGCATCCAGCGTCCTTTTCCCCTTCGGCTCACCCAACACCCTGGGCGTCGGAGCACTCTGCTATGTCTCCTTTGCCATGATCGCCCCCCATGTGACCATGGGTCGGATGTATATCAATACCTACACAGATGTCGAAAATGCCGAGTTGATCCTGGTCTGGGGAAAAAACCCTGCAGCCCATGCACCGCCAACCGATTTCATCCGTATCCAGCAGGCCCACAGCCGTGGGGCAAAGATTGTCGTCATAGATCCCCGCCGCACCCTGCTGGCAAAGTACCCCGGTGCCGAGTGGATACCGATCAGGCCGGGAACCGATGGCGCCCTGGCCCTTGGCTTATGCAATATTCTGATTGCGGAGGAGTTGTATGACGAGTCCTTTGTAGTAAACTGGACCACCGGTTTTGAGGAGTTCTCCACATATGTTCAGCATTTCCGGCCCGAGGTTGTTGAACAGATCACCGGCATACCTGCTGAAAGGGTTGTCAGCCTGGCCCGTCAAATAGCAGCTGCAAACGGGGTTGCACCGGTCATGTACAGCGGGCTTGAATACAGTGACGGTGCCGTGCAGGCGATCCGGGCAACCTTCGTGCTGTGGGCTCTTGCCGGTCAGCTTGATGTGCCAGGCGGCCTCTGTTTCACCATGCAGGAAAATCATTTTCCCGTCAATCGTGCAGGACATCTGGCAAATCCTGCACCGCGAAGTGGTGCAGGGTATAACGATTTCCCTGTATATACAAAATACCGGGGTGAGTTTCATGCCGGGGTTTTGCCCCGGGCAGTGCTTGAAAAAAAGCCCTATCCCATCCGCCTGCTCATAAGCCTGGGAGCATCCATTATCACTTCATGGCCCCAGTC
>Ga0209536_100000869_pt1 | contig 50032 bp, 45 predicted proteins | sample DeeMarSeWOR28_12_FD_187461 | JGI IMG/M metagenome (GOLD analysis project Ga0209536, IMG submission 187461) | Marine sediment microbial communities from White Oak River estuary, North Carolina - WOR-2-8_12 (SPAdes) (version 2) | ecosystem: Environmental > Aquatic > Marine > Intertidal zone >...
CCTCAAAGGTGGCGTAGGCGCCGACGACCCGATACGGCCCTCGCTCGATGATCCTGGGTTCGCTCAGTTCCAACATGGCGTTTCGTCTCCTTTTTATCCGGCGGGCAGGCCCATTGTCTCAAGGGCGCGCTCAATCTCGTCGCAGCGTTTCCCAACCCCGGAAAACACGATCTTGGCCGGGTTGCCGCCGGCTGCCAGCACCCGTTCCAGCTCACCGATCGAGACGATATCGAATCCCGAGCCCAGCCGTGCGAGCAGGTTCAGGATAGCCAGATTGGAATTGGCCTTTACCGCATAGCAGACGAGGTGGGGATGCCCCGCGAGCGCCTGATCAAACGCCTGCCAGTGGCGTTCCAGGGTGGCTCGGGAATAAACATAGCAGGGCGTGCCAAATGCCTCCGCAACCTCCACGACCGGAACGTCTTCGGCATACAGCTGTCCGCTACGGTAACTGAAATAGTCCATCTGAGGTCAGGAGTCGGTGAACTTCGGGGCTTGCCCGTCATCCGGCAGATAGAGTTTGCCCTTGTTGCCACAGCCCGAAATCAGCAGACTGCTGGTCAGGGTAAGGACCGCAATGATCCAGGCGAGGCAGCTTGGCCACTTCATACCGGGGTCCCGGAGGGTTCTTGCTTGTGAAGGCGGACAGTAACGCAAAACGCGCGGGAAGGTAAAGCGGGTTCGAACTGGGTGAGAATACTGCCGGGCTCGGCACAGGGACTCCCGCGACCATGCCGCTGCCGTAGCGCAGCCGCTTGAAATACAATGCCTGTCCCGGCGTGGCTGGCTGCGGCTTGAGTTGACCCGATGTCAGGGCTCTGAGCCCAGTGAGCACTGCCTTAGGCGCGCTGGACAGACGAACACCGACAGCTACCAGGTGTCAGATGCTCGATGCCATTGAGATGAATCCGGACGGCGAGATACGCGCCAGCGTTATCTGGCTGCACGGGCTGGGTGCAGATGGGCGCGATTTCGTGCCGCTGGTGCCGCAACTGGGACTGTCCGGCATGGGCGTGCGGTTTGTGTTCCCGCATGCCTTCGCGCGCCCGGTGGCGATCAATGGCGGTTGCCGCATGCGCGCCTGGTACGACATCCGCTGGGCCGATCTGCGGCGTGATGTCGATGCGCCCGGCATTCTCCAGTCGGTATGCGAGGTGCAGGAGCTCATCGAACGTGAAACCGCGCTGGGCATTCCCGCCAACAGGATCCTGCTCGCAGGATTCTCCCAGGGCGGCGTCATCGCCCTGCATGCCGGACTGACCCGGCCGTCGCCGCTCGCAGGTATTCTGGCGCTGTCGAGCTATCTTGCCCTGCCCGCCGTGCTTGGCCGCGAGGCAAGCGAGGCGAGTCATGGTACGCCGATCTTCATGGCGCACGGGAGCGAGGATCCCGTCGTCCCGCTGGCGCTGGGCGAAGCCGCGCGTGATTACCTGATCACCTCGGGCTATGTCGTCGACTTTCACCGCTATTCTATGCCCCACTCCGTCTGCGCGGAGGAGGTGTTCGATATCGGAGCCTGGGTGCAGGCGAGGCTCGGTCCTTGACGCAGGTCAAGGTATACATTAGCGTATGGTTATACGCTAATGCCTTCGCCGCGAATATAGGCTGTCTTTAGAGAGAGATGAAACATCGCTGTCCCCAATGGGTGTTAATCCTGTGGCTGGTCTGGCCAGGGACGGGGGCAGCCGTCGAGGATGGCGCCCGACTCTATGAGCGCCATTGTGCCGCATGCCACGGGCTGGATGGGAAGGGTGGTGTGGGAGTGCCGCTGGCACTGCCGGCATTTCAATCCACCGTATCGGATCACTATCTCGAATCGACCATCCGCAGGGGCCGGCCTGGCCGCGTCATGCCGGCATTTTCCAGCCTGTCCGATGAGGATGTGAAAGCCATTATCGGGCGGATCCGTTCCTGGTATGAGGGCCCGGTGCCCGCTGACTCAGGTGCGCGTGTGGCTGGTAATCCGGAGCATGGTGGTGCCCTGTTTGCAGAGCACTGTGCCGGTTGCCATGGTGACAAGGGTCAGGGTGGCCACGGTACCGGCAAGACGTTTTCGCGCCCCCGGGACTTCCCGATCATGGCGCCTGCGCTGAATAATTCCGGTTTTCTCGCCGCCGCGTCAGATGCCATGATCCGCGCTACCCTGATTCAGGGTCGTGAAGGCACGCCGATGCCTTCGTTCTTGAAGCAGGGGCTTGCGGAACAGGACATTGACGACATCGTAAGCTTTGTCCGTGCTTTTGAATCGTCAGTACCGCCGGTCCCGGAGGCAGACGCGGACGCGGAGCCGGCTGTTCTGGTTGCGGAATCGCCGTACGACCTGAAGGCAACAGTGGAGAATGTCCGACGCGCCGTGATCGGCAAGAATTTCCGTTTGATTCGCGAGCAGTACCTGGAAGACGGTTTTATGCCCGCCGGTAAGGAGAACAAGAACCAGATTGTCGTCTATTTCTGCAACTTCAAGTTTCTCTATGATGCGCTGGCGCTGGATCCGCGCATCGGCATGTTCCTGCCTTGCCGCGTTACTGTGGTCGAGCAGGACGCGCAGGTGAAGGTCATGACGGCAAACCCCAAACGACTGAGTAAGCTGTTTAATAACAGTGAACTGGATAACGTCTGCGAGGAGATGTACCGGCTCTACAGTGATGTTCTTGAAGAGGCAACCCTGTGATGAGGCGGCGGCTGGGTTCACTCCTGATTGCGCTGAGTATTTTCGCGGGTTCTCCGCTGAGCCTGGCCGACGAACTGCTGATGGTGCGCTCCCCACTACCCTTCGCCGAAACCATGCTTGCGCTGCAGGACGCGATTCGTGAGCATGGCTACCAGTTATCGAGGGTCCAGCGTGTCGATGTCGGCCTAACCGCATCCGGTTTCGAAACGGACAAATACCGGGTTGTCTTCTTTGGACGTCCGCAGGAGGTGCATGAGCTTGCCGTGCACTATCCGGAGTTGATCCCTTACCTGCCAATCAAAGTAGCCATCTTCGGTGAGGACGAGGAAACCGTACTGGTGACGCTCAATCCCCGGGGATTCCGGGGCTTCTACCCCGAACCCGAGCTGGGACCAGTGTTCGATCGCTGGGAGAAAGATCTGCACTCGATGTTTGATCGGATCCGAGGCGCTGACTGATCCGCTTATAAGACATGTTCTTCGGAGGCCTCCTCGAGCCCGGCCAGGGCATCGTTGAGGTGTTGCTCTATGCGTTTCTTGTGTTTCAGGAAGTGGACGGTCTGCAGTTGATCGGGATTGCCGCCGTCCAGAAGGCCGCGGGGAAGGTCAATGTCCGTGATGTAGATCGGATAGGGTTGTCCGCTCGGGCGCTGGCGAAGAATGTGTCGGGCGACTTCTGTGAAGAGCTGCTCACCATACTCGAGCGTCGAGAACTCTTCATCATTGCAGTAGACGTTGAAGACAACCTGATCAGTGTCGACGATTTCACCAATCACCTGGACCCCAAGGTAGTGCTCGGGATGCTGGAACGGGTTGATCTGCTCGTCTTTGATCTGCACCTGTCCCGCCCGGTTACTGATGATCTGATAATAATGGACAGCGTCTGTGCACGCGGTGGTACCGTCCTCCTGCAGCAAGAGGTCACGGCGACGTTGTACCGACTCCAGAAACTGCTGATACTGGGCCAGCAGCGCATAGTGGTCATGGAAGGCAACCTGCTGCTGAAACAGTGAACCAAGTTCATCCAGTACGAATACCTCTGCCTTGTCTCCGCATACCTCATAGAATAACTGAATCTTTCCAGCCTGGTTGGCAGCAAGCAGCAAGGGAATACGTGTTTCGGCCAGCGCATGCTGGTCGAGAATGATGGGGCTGAACGTTGACTGCGGCAGGCTCAGGTGTTTCAGCAGGGCTGAGGAAGAGGCGATGTAGGTGTAGCGTGGCACATCATTTTCGGGCTGCAGAACGTAGTAGCTGTGGCCCACCTGGACCACATAGCGAGCGCGTTCGCGCCATTCATTGTGATAGAAGCACTGAATCACCTGCGTGGCCAGATCCTCAATGCGATGTGCAATGGGTGCGCCGCGTGTCGACGAGAAACTGAACACGGCCGGTGATGGAGGTGCCTCACCGGCAGACTGTGGATACCACGCCAGGTAATCGCACAGCCACTCCATCAGCGCGTGTTCACTGCGGTACCGGAATGTCAGCACCTCCTGCCAGGAGTTGACCAGAATCTGATCGAACGTGAGCGCCAGGTTTTCCCGGCATCCTCCATAACTCAGGGCATCGGTTCGATTACTGACGCGCAACAGCCCTTCCCGGTTGATACTGGAAAGCGGGTCAGTGCCGATATTGATGAACACGACGGCCTTTTGAAGGCGCGCACTTCGGGCAAGGTCCTCGAGGGCGGTCTCATGGACGCCGAGATCAGAAAACAGATCCTGCAGGCAATCCATGATCGACCGCAGCTCCCATACACTGACTCCACAGTCATCCGGGTGCAGACTGACCATCGTGGCGACGGGATGGAGCAAGCCGTTGAAGTGGCACCATGCGATGATCTCGATGAGGCTGTGTCCACGTTTGAGCGGGGTGTGCTTTTCGGCATCTTCAGGTCGGACATCACCGCGGTAAAGGACCCAGCCACCCTGCCGGGTGCCGAGCTGATGCAGAGACAGCCGGTTCTCAATGAGGTTTCCGGAAATTCCCGGGTTGATGATGTCGACCTTGCCCGCTTTGCGCTCAAAGGCCGTATACAGGCGCCGACCGAGAAGGTTCAGTTCACGCGGATCGATTGTCTGACTGTCTGCATACTCGCGGGCAAAATCGGAGAGCATCCGGTAACTGTCGCTCAGTGCCTGGACCAGCGTCTTGCGTTCTTCGAGCACACGAAGGATCTTCCAGGACGGACGGGAATCCAGCGTCAGCAGGCGCGACTGAGACCAGTTCCAGGTATTGACGAGTTCGCGCATGAGTTCGCGTCGCCAGGTAATATTGCCCCGCCGGTCAGGGCGGCTCATCCGCTCTCGCACCTTGAAATAGAAGCATCGTCGCGCCAGGTCGAGGCGTTCGGTCTCGCCGCGCGCCGTCAGGTAGGCCTCAACCCGGTTGCACATGGAGACATACGGGTCGAGTTCGTCGAGTCGTGTTTCTCCACCATGAACTGCCTGCTTGTAGTGGAGGCTGAGCATGTTGGTATCGGGGTATTCGGCGGCATATGCCTCCATCAGCATCAGCTTCAGAACCGATTTGTACGGGGACGAAACCCCCTTATACAGTTGCCACAGGGTTGCACCGAAGAACTCGCCCGGGGGTATGTGCGCAACCCCGCCAAAATCGACGGTTTCGTGAGGAGCGACGAAGCGCTTTCGTTTCAGCTCGCTCACGTAATAGTCGTAGTCCGACTCGTAGTGTGGCGGTACCAGCCACCAGATGGGATAACGCCCAGCGACAAGAAGCCCGGTTCGGTAAAATTCGTCGAGTAGCAGGTGATGCTGGGCCGTCCCGCTTCCTTCCTCAGAAATGTGATCGAGTTTGCCACTGCGAAAGGCTTCATCGTTCATGAGGAAGAAATGGACTTCCAGATTCAAAGACGCTGCCCAGCTCTCGATTCCTTGTGCCTTGCGCCTGAGCGCAGCCTGTTGGGCCGGAGAAAGGTCCGGGCGTACACACAGCCAGATGTCAAAATCGCTGGTCGCGGAATAGGCGATGGTTCCGCTGCTGCCCATGATGAAGATGGCATGTATATCAAAATTCCGTTTTGCCCTGCGACGATAGATAAAGCTCTGGGACAGGTCCTTGCCCGCGGCAACGCTGCGTCGGGTCGGCGAGTAGTCCGAGATCCCGGCCGGCGTCTTGGCGGAAAGGTAACCCGGCAGCATCGGGTGATTGATGTGAAACAACAGGGGTAGAAGATCGAGAAAGGATTTCTGGCTATCCCTCAGGCTGGCATGCACGCGCTTGAGTCGATCGTGGTTAATTGTCAGGAAGCGCCGCCGCACCGCACGCAGATCGACACCGTCAAAGTCGATGTCCGATTGTGAGACGAGATGCATTGGAATGCTGTCAGCGGTGCCTTTACTTGCTGTTTCTCGCGAAAACGCCGGACCTTCTTGTCGCTACTCCAGGCCACGACTGGAGCGCGGGACATTCTGTACGAAAAATAACGGCGGCGCCGAGGGTGGCTTGAGCCATTGCCGCTGCTGGAGTAAGAACAACGGCCAGGAGACTGTGTGGGCTGGTGAGCACTGTCCCTGTTCAGCCCAAATAACGTGGCTGGATTTGTCACTCGCCTGGGGGGTATTCCTCCGCGCGGCGGGCATCACCGCGCACGCGGTCGACAGGGTAGCGTTGCTCGTTAATCGCTATTTTTTCGAGCACTGCACTGGCCAGATCCACATCCAGCTTGTCAGCGATCCTGATCAGGTAAATTAGGATGTCAGCCAGTTCAAGGCGCACCTCGGCAAGCTTCACTGAAGGCAGCTGTTGGCTCTGTTCTGTGGTAAGCCACTGGAAATGCTCGACTAATTCGGCTGTCTCGGCGATCAATGCCATGGCCAGATTCTTCGGGGAGTGAAACTGGTCCCAGTCACGTCGCGCCGCGAAGTCGGCCAATCTGGCACGCAAAGTGACGAGGGTGTCGGGTGTGGGTGTCTCCATCGCTTCTGCCATTGCGTATTTGCCAATGATATTGGGGCCATTGTGATGCAAACAGGCAACTAAAACATACCCCCAGTATGCCGCTAGGGAAAAAAGGGACTTGCCGTTGCTTATGCATTACTCGGCTTCAGGATTATGACCAGGAAAGTTGCCCGCCAGTTCAGTCTTGCAGGATCTCCCCCGTTGTTTCTTCTTCTTTTGTTGGCCGTTCGTATAACGGCTGTTACGGGGGCAGAGGTGCGGGGGACAGTGAAGCTGGAGCATATCGGGGTGTTTGGTCAGGCGCCTACAACACCGGAGTCGGGTCCATTGAGTGTTGCTGTTTTTCCGCTGGAGCGTGGAACGCCGGCATCCGGTGAATCAAAGACCCACCGGGTCGAGATCCGGGATAACCGGATCACGCCAAACTACCTTGCGATCACGCGCGGTGACCGCGTGCGATTTGATAATCACGACGATGTATACCATGAACTCTTTGCCGTTTCGGCAGAGAATCCATTCGTGCTACGGCTCGGAAAGCAGAAGCATGGCGAGGTCGGCAGCGGGGAGGTTCAATCCGAGCGTAGCACCACTTGGCATGTTTTCTGTCGGATACATGCCAGGACCTATGCGCGGATCGATGTGCTGGACACACCTCACATCAAAATGCTGACGCCTGGAGAGCCCTTTGCATTCCGCAAGCTCACTCCTGGCCGCTGGCGGGTGAGGATTGCCACGCCGGGTGCCGAAACACGGACGCTGGAAACACTGGCCCGCTCCTCGGCGCCGGCATTGAATGAGACCTTGACGGTAAGAAGGGATGCGCCGGGGCTGCAGGAGACTTCGGCGCAACGGATCGGAATTGCAGATCTTTTCCCGCCGGAGCCGGGCTTTTGAGCACGTGACGATGGACATTGCCCAGAAAAACACCCTGTTTGTTGTATCGCTGCTTACCGCGGTACTGGTTGCCCTGGGGTCGTCGGCGTATTACCTGGTTCGCAATCACGTCAACACTGAGATCGACACGGACCTCAGGCGGGCGCAACGTGTTTTTGCGCAGGCGCAGCAGAGCGCTTTTGAGCAGATGCTGGCGACGGCAGGCGGTCTCAGCCGTGAACCGCCTTTGCTGGCAGCGCTCCTGACGGGCGACCGTGATACCGTGCGGGGGGTGCTCGAGGATCTCTACCTCCGGCCCGGTGTTGAAGTGCTGGCGCTGTATCGGGGTGTGGATCCCGGCGACGCGGTTGTCGAAGGGCGCAAACCCCATTTCTCATCGCCCTACCTGGTCTCGTCTCCGCCACTGCAGGCCGTGGTGCACCGTGCGGCTGAAACCGGTGGAGTCGCCTACGGCAACGCCCTAATCTTTGACACCCTGCTGTCACTGGTGGCGGTCCCGATTGAAAGTCCGCTCGGCGGTTCGCTTGGTATCTTGGTCAGCGCGGCTGAACTCGACCCGGAGCGGCTCGCCGCGTTCAGGCAGGTGGCGCACACCGAGGCGGCACTATTCGCCAATAACGTGGTGCTAGCGTCCACCATTCCCGGTCTTGGGGTGGCATTGCCGGACCTGCGTTACCCAGGGCCACAAAAACGGCCGCTGCGGTTCAACGCAGATGGCACCGAATATGTCGGCCACGTCTACCCCATTCGTGCGGGTGACGGGGAGACCCGTGTTGCCCACGTCCTGCTGGCCCATACCCTGGCCAGCTATTGGGAGCCCTACCAGTTCCTTGCTGTCAGGGCGCTGCTGTTCTCATTGCTGATCCTGCTGCTTGCTGCTCTGTTCGGTATCCGCATCAGCCGAGCAAATCTCACACGCCCGATCACGGCGCTTGTCGAGGCAACGCGGCAGATCGCGTCCGGGCAGGTGGGTCATATGGCGGACTTGAACCGTGCCGACGAACTGGGTGAACTGGCCTGTTCCCTCAACGGTATGTCGGCGGACCTGAGCGCATCGCAGTACGAACTGGAGCGGAACCGGCAGCGCTTCCACGACTTTGCAGAGAGTTCCTCCGACTGGCTTTGGGAGACTGATGCCGGAGGGCGTTTCACCTATGTCTCGAGCAGTGTGTCGGCATTCCTTGCACTTGAACCGGAGGTCTTTATCGGCCGTCGCCTGGCTGAGATCTTTCCTCGCGACAACTTGTCCGATATCACGACCCGCCTTGGCGATGGGGCGGACAATGCTCGCGCCTTCAAGGACGTGGGATGCATCATTACGGTGCCCGACGGCGCACGCCACTATTTGAGCCTGAATGGGATACCCATCGTCGAGGGTAAGCAACTTCTTGGCTACCGTGGCACTACGCGCGATGTAAGCAAGGCCAAGCGTGACGAACGGCGGCTGATACTGCTTGCCAACCAGGACCACTTGACGGGGCTGGCAAACCGACGTCGTTTTCTCATCGATCTTGCCCACGAAGTGCGGCGTGCCGAGTCACTCGACCGCGCCGGCGTCCTGATGCTGATCGATCTGGATCACTTCAAGCTCGTCAATGACTCGGCCGGACACTCTCTTGGGGACCAGATCATCATTCAGGCAGCGGGTAATCTGGCGCGCCTTTGCCGGACAGAGGATCTGCTGGCGCGTATTAGCGGTGACGAATTTGCAGCTGCCTTCCCCGACATGACAGAGGCACAGGCGCGGGATAAAGCCACGCAGATATTGGCGGCGGTTAACGCAGTGCGCGCCGTTCATCGGGGGCAGCCCCTCAATATAACCGCCAGTATCGGAATGGTGCGGTTTCCACAACATGGCAGAGACGCTGTGGATCTGATGGCCAAGGTGGATGCTGCGATGTTCGCGGCCAAGGATCGCGGACGTGGACGTGCCGAGTTCTTCGAAGAACATAACATGGCGCGCGAGCGCATCGGTAGCCAGCTTGCGTGGAAAAACATGCTGCTCGAAGCGCTGGAGGACGACTCGCTCGCACTGGTTTTCCAACCCATCGCAGCGGTCGTGGATGGGACGGTTCATCATTACGAGGCCCTGGTGCGCATGCGGGACGAAAAGGGCGTGCTGCTCAGCCCCGACAATTTTATCCCGATGGCGGAACAGTTCGGTATCATTGGTCGTATTGACCGGGCCGTAATCAGCAAGGCTCTTCGTCACCTGGCGGCGTTGCCGGAACGCTACAGCCAGGCCGGTATTGCCATTAACCTTTCCGGCCTGTCGGTGGGACAGCAAGACGTGCTGCAGTTCATCGAGTCCGAACTCGAGGCCAGCGGGGTTGCGCCGGCGCGGGTCACCTTTGAGGTCACGGAGACTGCCGCTTGCGAGAATCTCAATGAGGCATCCGAATTCATCTCATGCATCCGGCGACTGGGCTGCAAGGTTTCTCTGGATGATTTTGGCGCCGGATTTTCCTCGTTCTCCTACCTCAAGCATTTGAAGGTCGATACGTTGAAAATCGATGGCAGTTTCATCCGCGAGATTGACAGCAGCCGTTATGATCAGATTCTGGTCAAGGCCCTGGTGGACGTGGCGCGTGGTCTGGGCATTGGGACAATCGCGGAGTTCGTGGAATCGGAGCAGGCGTTTGAGATCCTGCGGCGTCTGGGCGTGGACTATGTGCAGGGCTACTTTGTCGGCAAGCCAGTCGCCGATCTAAGTGTCCAGCGCATCGAGCTGCCGAGGTCGGTGGCGCGGGAGTTTCATTCCCAACCCATCGCGAGCTGAGCTTGTCTCACAGCGTCAGGATTCTTTCATGCGCTTACGGGCCCGAGCGATGGCAGCCCGCACCTGCTCCGGGGCCGTCCCACCCAGGTGGTTACGTGCGGCAATCGATCCCTCGGGAGTCAGTATCTCCAATACGTCGGCCTCGATTGCCGAAGAAAACCGGCGCAGGTCATCAAGGGACATATCCGCCAGCTCCTGTCCCGATTCGATTCCATGTCGTACGGTTTTTCCAACGATTTCATGCGCGTCTCGGAACGCAACTCCCTTGCGCACGAGATAATCCGCGAGATCCGTCGCTGTTGAAAATCCGGCCGCTGCCGCTTCGTGCAGGCGTTCACGGTCAATTTTCAGCGCGGGGATCATGTCGGCGAAAACTCGTAGACAGTTCCGCACGGTATCCACTGAATCGAAAAGAGGTTCTTTGTCCTCCTGGTTGTCCTTGTTATAGGCGAGGGGCTGGCCTTTCATAAGGGTCAGCAGTGCAACCAGATTGCCATTGACACGCCCGGTTTTGCCGCGAACCAGCTCCGGCACATCGGGGTTCTTTTTTTGGGGCATGATGCTGGATCCGGTGCAGAAGCGATCGGGCAGATCTACGAACCCGAACTGTGCCGAGGTCCAAAGAATCAGTTCTTCCGAGAAGCGGGAAAGGTGGGTGAGCAGTATGGCCGCCGCCGCACAAAACTCAATCGCGAAGTCCCGGTCGCTGACCGCATCCAGGGAATTCTCGGCGGGGCAGTCGAAGCCGAGCAGCTCGGCGGTATAGTCACGGTCAATGGGGAAAGTGGTACCGGCCAGGGCAGCAGCGCCCAGCGGCATGACATTAACGCGTTTCCGGCAATCGAGCAGGCGGCCACGGTCGCGTTCCAGCATCTCGAACCAGGCAAGCATATGATGGCCAAAGGTGACCGGCATAGCCACCTGCAGGTGGGTGAATCCCGGCATGATGGTCTCGTTCTCGCGTGCGGCAAGTTCCAGCAAGCCGCTCTGCAGTCGCCGAAGTTCTTCGACAATCGCGTCTATCTGATCGCGCAGGTACAGGCGCAGGTCCGTCGCAACCTGGTCATTTCGTGACCGCCCGGTGTGCAGTTTTTTGCCGGCCTCGCCGATACGCTCGGTTAGGCGGGCCTCGATGTTCATGTGCACGTCTTCAAGGGGGACTGACCAGGGAAGCTTGCCTTGTTCGATCTCGCGCTGAATGCCCTCGAGGCCGTCAACAATGGCCTCCAGTTCGTCGGTGGTCAGGACACCGACCTTGCCCAGCATGCGGGCGTGGGCAATCGAGCCGGCAATGTCGTAGGCATACAGTCGCTGATCGAATGTTATGGATGCTGTGAAAGCCTCGACGAAGGCATCGGTGGACTCGGTAAAACGCCCACCCCAGGGCTTGTCACGGGACTGCGGGTCTTGGGACATGGCGGATTTTCACCTGACTGATCGGGGCATGCTCGCAGTATAGCGAATGAATCCCCGGGGGTGTCCGCCAACTATAAGGGTAAGCCGCATTTTTACAGCCACTGGAGTGATGCACATTCAACAAGCGGAACGAAGCAGGCCTCGGGATGGCAGATATAATACAGGATCCAGCACATAGCGGTCATGGCGACAGACTGTTTCTGCCCAGTTTTTGCGCCGTCCGCATGGTTTTTGCGGTGGTACTGGTCGCGCAGATTCTGTCCTTCATACTGGTGCTGGCACCGCTACAGACTGGCGGTGAGCGCTGGCGCGACCTTGGGGTGGTCTCGCTGTTTGTGCAATGGGTTGCCCTGTCGAGTGCGGCGGTACTCTGCCTGGTGCGGCCGCTCCTGTCACGTTTCAGTAACGTGGCCGCTGCCCTAATCAGCTACTTGCTGCTGCTGCTAGTCACAGCCGTACTGAGCGAACTTGCCCATTACATTTTGTATCGCGACCCAACGCTGGCACCACCTACCGGCGACCACTTCAGCTTCCTGGCCCGGAATATGGGTCTCAGCGCGTTGATCAGTGTCGTGGTGCTGCGCTATTTCTATATGCAGCACCAATGGGCGGAACAGGTGCGTGCGGAATCCCAGGCACGCATTCAGGCGCTCCAGGCGCGGATTCGACCGCACTTTTTGTTTAATAGTCTGAACACCATCGCCTCACTTACTGCCACGAATCCGGTACAGGCCGAGGATGCGGTGGAGGACCTGGCCGACCTTTTCCGGATTACCATGCGCGACTCCGGCGGTCGGATTTCGCTTGCGCGGGAGATCGAGATTGCCAAGCGCTACCTGCACATAGAGTCGCTGAGGCTGGGCGACCGTCTCCAGATTGAGTGGAATCTTGACGCCATCCCGGATGTGGCAGTGCCCGCTCTTATCCTGCAGCCCCTGCTGGAAAACGCCGTATATCATGGGGTTGAACCAATGCCGATGGGTGGAAGGATCCGCGTGTGTATCGCGCAGCGGGGAAAACGGCTGCAAATGCAGGTGGAAAATCCGGTACCCGCCAACAGAAGTTCTTCGCATCATCGCGGCAATCGTGTCGCACACGAAAACATTCATGAGCGGCTGCGACTGGCCTTTGGCCGTGCTGCACGGCTCGAAATCGATGACCGCGGAACCACCTACTGCGTGTCTGTTCATCTGCCCGTGGAACAGTCCCCATGAAAGTGCTCATCGTCGATGACGAACATCTCGCGCGCAACCGCCTGCGACGCCTGGTCGACGGGATCGGTGGTTATTATGTCTGTGGAGAGGCAGCTACGGGCCGCTCCGCAATCGAGCAGGTGGACAGGCTGCAGCCTGACGTCTTGTTGATGGATATTCGCATGCCCGACATGGATGGCCTGGAGGCCGCACGTCACCTGGGTACTCTGGATTGCCCCCCTGCCGTCATTTTTACGACCGCGTATGCGGACCACGCACTGTCCGCCTTCGAGACCCAGGCCGTGGATTATCTGTTGAAGCCCATCCGGCAGGCGCGTTTGGCAGCGGCACTGGCCCAGTCGCGCCGTTTGACACGTGCCCAGGTGGAGGCGTTCGACGTGGGAAAACAGCCCCTCATACGTACCCATATCTGCGTACGCGAGCGCGGGAACCTGCAGCTGGTGCCCGTGGCAGAGGTCCGTTTCTTCCGGGCAGAACACAAGTATGTCACGGTCCACGCGGCTGAGGGCCGGGAAGTGCTGATCGAGGAATCCCTGAAGTCGCTGGAAGAGGAATTCGGGGACCGCTTCGTGCGTATCCACCGCAGTATTCTCGTCGGGCAGGCATTCATTGCCGGCCTTGAAAAGAGCCCTGATGCCAGGTGGCAGGTCCGGCTGAGCGGGATCGATGAGACCCTGGAAATCAGCCGCAGGCACCTGGCCGAGGTGCGGCATCGCATAAAGCGAAGTACCCGATAAGCCGCTGATCAGCCCGGAGACGGCCGCCATCCTGACCACCAGGGGCAGCCGTGCCGTCGGTTTCCGGTGTAGGTTTGTTATTGCCCGCCTCACGCGCGTCTAAACTGGTACCAGGCGAGAGCCGGCTGGCTTGCCAGCGGCTTTGCGCAACCGGTATTCTGCAGTTCCTTTCGCGAAAACGGTATCGGTTACGGTATGGCTCAGGAAATTCTCCGCATTGCGACCCGAAAGAGCGCACTGGCCTTGTGGCAGGCCGAATATATCCGCACAGGTCTGATTGCGGCGCACCCGGACCTTGAGGTTGAGCTTGTGCCCATGAGTACCCGTGGTGATCAGATACTGGACAGCCCGCTGGCCAAGGTCGGTGGCAAGGGGCTCTTCGTCAAGGAACTCGAACAGGCCATGCTCGACGGCCGCGCCGATATTGCGGTTCATTCCATGAAGGATGTGCCTGCCGAACTGCCTGCAGGTCTGGCTATCGCGGTCATCGGCGAAAGGGAAGATCCGCGTGATGCGTTCGTCTCACCTTGGTACAGCGGGCTTGATGATTTGCCGTCGGGTGCGCGGGTCGGCACCTCGAGTCTACGCCGGCAATGTCAGTTGCGAGCGATGCGGCCCGACCTTGAGATGGTTGACCTGCGTGGTAACGTCAACACGCGCCTCGCGAAGCTGGACGCAGGGCAGTACGATGCTGTCGTGCTCGCCTGTGCGGGGCTCAAGCGACTTGGCTTTGGCGATCGCGTACGTGAAGAACTGGGTCCTGAGGTAATCCTGCCGGCGATCGGACAGGGTGCGATCGGCATCGAGTGCCGGGCGGACGACGCCCGGGTCAAGTCAATGATACAGATACTGGCAGATACCCGGACGACACTTTGCGTATCTGCGGAACGCGCCATGAATGCACGCCTCATGGGTGGGTGTCAGGTTCCGATTGCGGGCTTTGCCGAACTCGCAGGCAGCCAGCTCGTACTGCGCGGCCTGGTTGGAGCGCCGGACGGTCGAGAGGTACTGCGCGCGCGGGTACAGGGCCCATCAGAGCAGGCGCAGGATCTTGGCAACAGCCTGGCAGACGATCTATTGGGACGCGGCGCTGACCGGATATTGCGCCAGCTCTACGAGCAGGACTGACTCATGTCTGAGGCGCAATGAACCCGCCTGAGACGCGACAGTCGTCGCTACAGGGGGCTCGGGTACTGGTTACGCGGGCGGTCCACCAGGCGGATAACCTGTGCCGGCTTATCGAGGCCCGGGGTGGAGAGGCGGTTCGGTTCCCCGTAATGCGGATCGCACCGCCCGCCGATCAGGACGCGGTTGCAGCTACGCGCAGACGCCTGGCAGACTATGACCTTGCCATCTTCGTCAGCGCCAATGCGGTGCGCATGTCAGTGAAACACCTGTTCGCTAGGGGCACATGGCCCTCGGCAGCCCGCATCGCAGCGATTGGTGCGCGGACGGCCTCGGTACTGGAAGAGGCAGGTCTGTCAATCGATATCGCGCCCCGGGACCCATACACCAGCGAGTCCTTGCTCGCACTCGAGCCCATGCAGCAGGTCGAGGGTTTGCGCATTCTGATTGTGCGCGGCGAAGGTGGCCGGGAGCACCTAGCCGATGCCTTGCGCAGGCGGGGTGCCGACGTCGACTACGTCGAAGTTTACCGCCGAACACGACCGGACACCGATACCCGGCCCGTGGCCGATGCGCGGGCGCAGGGTCAGATCGATGCCGTCACTATCTCCAGTAACGAGAGCCTGCAGAACCTCTATGACATGCTCGGCGACTCCGGCCAGCCTTGGCTGCGCAGGTCCACACTGATTGTCGGCAGTCAGCGCGCGGTGGAATTGGCAGCAAGTCTCGGGATTACGGTAGCGCCTGTTGTTGCCGCCAATGCCACGGATGAGGCAATCGTGGCGGCACTGGAATCGTGGTGGGGTTCACGTCAGCCCCACGATGGCGCCAGGTGACTGAACCCGCCTAGGCCGTTGGCAGACCCACTTGCGCTGCCTTGTTCCGCGTGTCTGCGGCAAACTCAAAAGCATCCGAAAACATCCGGCTCTCAGGCAGGCCGTGTTTGAGAAACACGGTCCGTGCGGCCTCTATCATGGCTGGTGGCCCGCTCGTATAGACATCGTGACCTGACAGGTCGGGATAATACTTTAGGACTATGTCGCTGACGAATCCCGTTTCGCCTTCCCACTGATCATCGGCCATCGGTTCCGACAATACCGGCGTATATTGGAAGTGGGCATGTTGCTTCAGCCAGGATTCGATCAGGTCCTGGTGGTAAAGGTCGCGACGAGATCGCACGCCCCAGAATAAATGCATCGCTCGCCTCTCATTCATATGAAAGGCGTGCTCCAGGACACCCTTGAGAGGCGCATAACCGGTTCCTCCGCCCATCAAGATAACCGGCCGCTGTGAATCTTCACGCAGATAAAAACCACCCAGCGGGCCCTCAATGCGCAACATTGCCCTCGGTTTCATCTCGTGAAACACATAGTGGGTAAAGCTGCCTCCAGGTACATGCCGGATGTGCAGTTCAATAAAGGCATCATCCTCGGGCGCGTTGGCAATCGAGAATCCGCGGCGTCGTCCATCTTTCAGCAACACATCAATGTACTGGCCGGCCAGGAACTGCAGCCGCTCTGTCGGGGGCAGGCGCAATTGCACCCGCATGACGTCGTGGCTGAGACGTTCGATGCTGGCAACACGGCAGGGGAGGCGCTTGACCGCGAGTTGACTGGCTGCCTCGATTTCATTGGCTGCAATGACAAGATCGGAATCGGGCTGGGCCTGGCAGAACAGCGCCTCGCCGCGGTTTGTGTCCCCGGCATCGCGTGCCGGCGGCAGGTCGTTCTGGTAATGGACGCTGCCAGTGAGAATCCTGCCCCGGCACGAGCCGCAGGCGCCATCTCGGCAGCCATAGGGCAGAGCAACCCCCTGGCGCAAGGCAGCATCGAGTATCGATTCCCCGGCTTCGACCTTAAACTTGCGGTTAGTGGATTGGATCCTGACGCAGAAACTCATGCAGTTATAATTGCATTGGGGCGTTCATTGAAGGCAGCCTATTTTCACTGATTTTGCAGAATGGATAAACCGATGAAGTCTGTGCTAATTGTTGGCTGCGGATATGTAGGACAGCGCGTGGCAAGGCGTTTGCTGGACGAGGGGTGGGAGGTTGCGGGCGTCGTGCGCAGCCACCAGAGTGCTGAATTGCTTGCCGAACTCGGTGCTGTGCCGATCGTTGTCGATCTTGATGATTCGTCCAGTACGGTCGGTCTGTCGGTAGCCAATAGATTCCTTTTCTATTTTGTCCCGCCGTGTGTCACCGATGCCTCCGATCTTCGTCTTCGCAATTTCCTGGCAACAGCGTGCACGGCAGACCTGCCGACCCGCATCGTCTACATCAGTACCAGCGGTGTGTATGGTGACTGTCATGGTGAATGGATCAACGAATCCCAGCCGTTGAATCCGACAAGTTTGCGTGCGAAGCGGCGGGCGGATGCGGAATCAGCGCTGTATGACTGGAGCAGGGAGACAGGTTGTCCGGTAGTGACGCTGCGTGTGCCGGGGATCTATGGTCCGGGTCGATTGCCGCTCGAACGCATTCGCGAGGGCTTGCCTCTGCTTCGCGAGGCCGACTCACCCTATACCAATCGCATCCACGTAGACGACTTGGCAGCCACCTGCGTTGCAGCGATGACGCGGGGCAAACCCGGTGCTGTTTACAACGTGAGCGATGGTCATCCGTCGAACATGACAGATTACTTCAACCAGATTGCCGATTACGCGCGGCTGCCCAGGCCTCCGACGGTTGCCCGTGACGAGGCGGACGCGGTGCTGACTCCGGGTATCCGCTCCTTTATGGATGAATCGAAACGGTTGGTGAATCGCAGGATGCGCGAGGAACTCGGTGTCAAGCTGCGATATCCGAACCTCAAAGCGGGACTGCCATCCTGTTTCGAGTAGCAGGGCTGTGCCGCATCGGTAGGCCTCGGCGTAAGGTGGCGTAGGGTCAGGTCAGCCCAGCCCCAGGCTGTCCCAGATCGCGTCGATATGTTCCTTGACTGACGCGTCCATGCAGATGGGGCGCCCCCATGCCCGCTCGGTCTCACCTTGCCATTTGTTCGTGGCATCGAAGCCGATCTTGCTGCCGAGCCCACTGACAGGTGAGGCAAAGTCCAGGTAATCGATCGGTGTGTTTTCGACAATTGTGGTATCGCGCGCTGGATCCATGCGGGTGGTCATGGCCCAGATAATGTCCTTCCAGTCGCGAACGTTTACATCATCATCCGTCACGATCACAAACTTTGTATACATGAACTGGCGCAGGAAGCTCCAGACGCCAAACATCACCCGCTTGGCATGGCCTGAGTACTGTTTCTTCATGCTCACGCAGGCTATCCGGTAAGAGCAGCCTTCCGGTGGCAGGTAGAAATCAGTGATTTCAGGGAACTGTTTCTGCAGTATGGGCACGAAAACCTCGTTGAGCGCCACGCCAAGTATGGCGGGTTCATCGGGTGGCCGTCCGGTATAGGTGCTGTGATAGATGGGGTTGTGGCGATGGGTGATGCGCTCAACGGTGAAAACCGGGAAGCGCTCCACCTCGTTGTAGTAGCCGGTGTGATCCCCGAAAGGCCCCTCGTCGGCCTCCTCGCCGGGATGGATAAATCCCTCCAGCACGATTTCCGCGCTGGCAGGTACTTCCAGATCATGGCTGAGGCACCTGACCAGTTCCGTTTTCGCGCCCCGCAGAAGCCCGGCGAAAGCATATTCGGACAGGCTGTCCGGTACCGGTGTGACCGCCGCGAGTATCGTCGCGGGGTCGGCGCCAAGCGCGACCGCAATTGGAAAGGGTTTGCCGGGATATGTCTGTTGCCAGTCGCGGTAATCGAGCGCACCGCCACGCTGTGCCAGCCAGCGCATGATGAGCTTGTTGCGATCGATGACCTGCTGGCGGTAGATGCCCATGTTCTGGCGTTGCCGCTCCGGACCTTTGGTAACCACCAGCGGCCAGGTAATCAGCGGTGCGGCATCCTTGGGCCAGCACGTCTGGATCGGCCACTTCGAGAGATCGACCCCCGCAGGTTCGATCACTTGCTCCTGGCAGGGCGCGTGCTTGACCCGTTTGGGTGCCATGTCCAGGACCTTTTTGAACATGGGCAGCTTCTGCCAGGCATCCCTCATCCCCTTTGGGGGATCGGGTTCCTTTAGCGAGGCGAGTAGCCTGCCGACCTCTCGCAGCGCCTCGACCGAGTCTTCACCCATGCCCATCGCCACTCTTGCCGGTGTGCCAAACAGATTGCCGAGTACAGGAATTGAGTGGCCTCGTGGATTTTCGAAGAGCAGTGCCGGTCCACCGGCGCGCAAGGTGCGGTCGCATATCTCGGTCATCTCCAGACAGGGATCGATCTCGACGCGGATCCGCTTGAGTTCGCCACGCGACTCGAGTTGTGCCATAAAGTCGCGGAGGTCAACGTATTTCATCTTCTTCACCAACCAGGCCGGTATGAAGGCGTTGACCCTAGGCGGCCAGACCGCTGTGACGCAGCAGCGCGTCGATCGATGGTTCGCGCCCGCGAAAATCGATGAAAAGTTCCATGGGCTCGCGTGAGCCGCCCTTTTCCAGGATGCTGGTCAGGAAGCGCTCGCCCGTATCACGGTCAAAGATGCCGGACTCCTCGAACGCCGAGTAGGCATCGGCCGAAAGAACCTCGGCCCACTTGTAGCTGTAATAGCCGGCCGCGTAGCCGCCGGCGAAGATGTGTGAAAAGCTGTGTGGGAAGCGGTTGAACGACGGTGGCTGGATGACTGCGACCTGTTCGCGCACCTCGCGAAGTAATTCGTATATCCGCCCCCCTCGCTCGGGGTCGTAGTCACGATGCAGCCGGAAGTCGAAGATGGCGAATTCCAGTTGCCGGACCATCTGCATGGCAGACTGGAAATTCCGGGCGGACTGCAAGCGCTGGAACAGCTCATCGGGCAGTTTCTCGCCAGTCTGGTAGTGCGCAGCAATCAGATCCAGTGCCTCGCGTTCCCAGCACCAGTTTTCCATGAACTGGCTGGGTAGCTCGACGGCATCCCAGGCAACCCCACTGATGCCGGATACGCCGGCGTAGTCAACCTGGGTGAGCATGTGGTGAAGCCCATGCCCGAATTCGTGAAAAAGTGTAATGACTTCATCGTGAGTGAGCAGCGCCGGTTCAGCGCCGATAGGTGGTGAAAAATTACAGGTCAGATAGGCTACCGGCGTCTGCAGACCATCTGCCATTACCCGACGTGATATACACTCATCCATCCATGCGCCGCCTCGCTTGTGCGGGCGCGCGTAGAGATCAAGATAGAATTCACCGCGCATCTCCCCCTTGCCGTCGCGTATCTCGAAAAAGCGCACGTCGGGGTGCCAGGTGTCTATTCCTGCGCGTTCATTGATACTGATACCGTAAAGGCGTTGCACGACTGCAAACATGCCCGGCAGAACCCTGGTTTCAGGGAAATAAGGCTTGAGCTCTTCCTGCGAAATGGCGTATCTGTGCTGCCGCAGTTTTTCGGAATAGTAGCCGAGGTCCCATGCCTCGAGATCCTTAACAGCAAATTCCTCTGTCGCGAATTGGCGCACTGCATCGAGTTCCTGGCGCGCACGTGCGAGCGAACGTTCCGCAAGATCGCTTAGAAAGGACATCACCTGATCGGTTGATAAGGCCATCTTGGTGGCGAGGGAACGCTCCGCGTAGTTGGCGTAGCCGAGCAGCCGGGCAGCCTCGTGGCGAAGGGCCAGAATCTCTTCCATCACCGGGCCATTGTCCCACTGGTTTGCGTGGGGGCCCTGGTCGGACGCGCGCGTGACGTAGGCCTCATACATCTCGCGCCGGAGTTCCCGGTTATCTGCGTACGTCAGTACGGGGTGATAGGAGGGAAATTCGAGGTTGAACAGCCAGCCTTCCTGACCTTCTCTTTGCGCAGTCTGCCGGGCCAATGCGAGCGCACTGGGGGGCAGCCCGTCAAGCTGCGAGGCCTCCGTGATCAGCCTGCACCAGGCGTTGGTGGCATCGAGCAGATTCTCTTCAAATTTTGCATGCAGAGACGACAGTTCCTGCATGATAATCTTGTAGCGCTTGCGTTGTACAGGCTCCAGTGCGATGCCTGACAGACGGAAATCACGCAGCGCGTTGGTGATAATCTTCTTTTGCGCCGTATCCAGCCTGTCAAATTCGGGGCCGTCTGCGATCTGCTTGTAGGCCTTGTAGAGCGCTTCATTTTGACCCAGCTCGGTAGAATACTCCGACAGCTTGGGCAGACAGGCATTGTACGCAGCCCGCAATTCCTCCGTGTTGACCACCGAGTTCATGTGACTGACTGGCGACCAGGCGCGGCTGAGACGATCTTCGATATCTTCGAGCGGCTGGATCAGGTTGGCCCAAAGGTATGTTTTATCGTCAGACAATAGCTGGTAAACCGTACTGCGGCACTCAGTGAGCAGCTGATCGATCGCGGGTTCGACGTGTTCCGGCTTGATTGAACGAAAGGCAGGCAGGCCGGTCGTATCCAGTAACGGATTGCTCATTGTCGTGACCTCATTTCAATGACTTGTCTATTGGGATCGCAGAGGCATTACTCTATCATTTCCCCATCCCGGGGCGTTAGGTGGGTCATCGTACGAGTGGAGAAGTTATGGCAAAACACTATGATCTGATTGCGATTGGTGGCGGGAGTGGCGGCGTCTCTGTTGCCGAACGTGCCGCACGCTACGGCGCAAAATGTGCTGTCATCGAACGAGATGCGCTGGGGGGCACCTGTGTGAACCGTGGCTGCGTACCGAAAAAAGTGATGTGGTTCGGCGCCTGCATTGCGCATACTCTGGAAGACGCCATGGGCTACGGGTTCCTGGTGGGCGAGACGAAGTTCAACTGGGAGGCGCTCAAGGAAGGCCGTGATAACTATGTACAGGGAATCAATCAGTGGTATCACACCTATCTTGTCGACTCTGATATTGACGAGATAGTCGGTGAGGCGCGTTTTGTGGACAGCCATCGACTCGCGGTGGGCAATGAGGAATATAGCGCCGACCACATTGTGATTGCAGTCGGTGGTTATCCGGCGATTCCGCAGATCCCCGGTGCAGAGTTTGGTGTTACGTCCGACGGCGTTTTCGAGTTGACGGAGCTGCCTCGGCGTGTCGCGGTGGTCGGTGCCGGCTATATCGCGGTAGAACTTGCGGGGATGCTAAACGCGCTTGGAGCACACGTCACCATGCTGCTGCGCCGTGAGCACCTGTTGCGGCGTTTCGATGCCATGCTGCGCGAGAGCCTGATGGCGGAGATGCTCGAGGACGGCATTGACATTCTGGCCGGAACGAAGGTGAAGGATCTGGTGCGCGAGTCGGACGGCAGTCTGTGCATAGAGTGCGACAATGGGCAGCGGCTGGAGGGCTTCGATCAGTTGATCTGGGCCGTTGGCCGGACGCCTGCGACCGCCGGGCTTGGTTTGGCCGCAGCCGGCATCGAAATGGATGCGCAGGGCTATGTGCCCAGCGACAGGTTTGAGAATACCAATGTTCCGGGAATCTATGCGATTGGCGATGTGACCAACAAGGCGCCCCTCACGCCGGTCGCCATCGCGGCCGGCCGCAGACTGGCTGACCGCTTGTTCGGCGGTAAGAGTGACCGGTATCTGCCCTACGAGCATATCTCCACCGTGGTTTTCAGTCACCCTCCTATCGGTACGGTGGGTCTTACCGAAGAGCAGGCGCGTGAGATCCATGGAGAAGCCGTAAAGATCTACCAGACTCAGTTCACCGGCATGTACCATGCGCTCACGGACCGCAAGCGGCAAACGGCGATGAAGCTCGTGACCGTCGGCGCCCGGGAGAAAGTGGTCGGTTGTCATATAATTGGCTCCGGCGCCGACGAAATGCTGCAGGGTTTCGCGGTGGCGATCCGCATGGGCGCGACCAAGCGGGATCTCGACGATACTGTTGCAATTCATCCGACAAGTGCGGAAGAGTTGGTTACGATGAAATAATCCGGGATAAGAGCTGAAGGTACGCAGATCAGAGGGGGTATACAGCCGCAAGTCAGTCAAACCCTTCAGTCGGCTGGATCCGGATCTGCCGCTTTATCTTTCATTTATGTCTACCCGCCCCTTCGAAAACCTGATCCCACGCATTGCCGGGTCTGCCTACATTGATCCGGCCGCCCTAGTCATTGGCGATGTCGAGATTGGCGCAGATTCCTCGGTCTGGCCGCTGACCGTGATCCGCGGCGATATAAACAGCATTAAAATTGGTGCGTACACCAATATTCAGGATGGATCAATACTTCATGTTAGCCATCATAGCGAATACGCCCCCGGTGGCTTTGGCTTGCGTCTTGGAAATCGTATTACGGTCGGTCACCATGTCGTTTTGCACGGCTGCGAAATCGAAGATATGTGTTTGATTGGAATGGGGTCTATTGTGTTAGACGGGGCGCGTATCGAACGCGGTGCGATGCTTGCCGCTGGTAGCCTGGTGGCACCCGGCAAGGTGCTTGAAGGCGGTTTTCTCTGGCGAGGCAGTCCGGTGCGGCGGGCGCGTGAACTTACTTCCCAGGAGTGCGATTATCTCGATTATTCGGCCGACTATTACGTCCAGCTTGCGAGACGGCATGCCCGGCGTGTCTGATATGGACGAACAGCTGGCCGGTTTGAGCGTGATGAGGTTTTGGGATAACGCAGCGATGGCGATCGCATCAATTTGGCGATTGTCTCAGTGCCCTGATTACCCGACTGGTTTCCGGCCGAAGGCCACGCCATAGAAAGAACGACTCGGCAGCCTGTTCAACCAGCATGCCCAGGCCGTCGACAGCGAGTCCGGCGCCATGCTGCGTGCCCCAGCGTAAAAAGGCGGTGGGTCTGTTTGCGTACATCATGTCGTAGCAACAGCCCCCCGCGCGCAGCGCTCTGTCGGGTATTGGTGGCACTTCACCTGCCAGGCTCGCCGCCGTTGCATTTATGACCAGATCGAAGGCTTCCTCTGCGACATCTTTGAAACCGCCGCCAACGACCGGGCCATGGTCGGAGAATTCGTTGGCGAGTGACACAGCTTTGTCCGGTGTTCGATTCGCGATGACGAGCTTTAGCGGCCGCTGCTCAAGTAAGGGATGAAGTACGCCGCGTGCCGCGCCCCCGGCGCCGAGCAAGAGGATATCCATGTCGGCAAGCTGGACGCCGTGATTCACCACGAGATCCCTGATGAGTCCTGCGCCGTCTGTGTTGTCACCGAGGAGCTTGCCGTCCTCCTGCCATAGAAAAGTGTTGACCGATCCGGCGAGTTCCGCGCGCGGGCTGCGAAGCTCGGCCAGAGCCCATGCCTCGAGCTTGAAAGGCACCGTGATGTTGAGTCCTTTGCCGCCCTGGGTGTGGAAATCGGCGACGGCGCGTGGGAAGTTTCCCCGCTCGACCAGGATGGCGTCGTAGCGCATCTGCTGGCTGGTCTGTTCCGCAAAGCATTTGTGGATCTGCGGGGATTTGCTGTGGGCAATGGGATTTCCCATCACCGCATACCGGTCAATCTGCGGCGTTATTTCTTTCATGGCCTTCCGGCTCAGTGGCATCCTTAAGCGAGAACTTTGCCTAGCGGCGTTCTTTTAGCCATTCGGCGGCCTGTTTCGCGAAGTACGTCAGGATACCGTCCGCCCCGGCGCGCTTGAATGCGAGCAGTGATTCCATCACCACGCTGGATTCCTCAAGCCAGCCGTTCTCACTGGCTGCTTTGAGCATGGCGTATTCGCCGCTGACCTGATAGACATAGGTAGGGGCACCGAACTGTTCTTTTACGCGCCGCACCACGTCAAGATAGGGCATGCCGGGCTTGACCATGATCATGTCCGCGCCCTCGTCAAGGTCGAGCGCAACTTCCCAGAGTGCCTCATCACTGTTCGCGGGGTCCATCTGGTAGCTGTACTTGTTGCCGCCACCGAGGTTGGCAGCAGAACCAACGGCATCACGGAAAGGCCCGTAAAAACTCGACGCGTACTTGGCGGAATATGCCAGTATCCGCGTGTTGATATACCCGCCCTCCTCGAGAGCCTGCCGTATCCGTCCTATACGACCGTCCATCATGTCAGATGGCGCGACAATGTCGGCTCCGGCCTGCGCCTGCGAGACGGCCTGTTTGACGAGAACATCTACCGTTTTATCGTTCAGGACATAACCACTGTCGTCGATGAGGCCGTCCTGGCCATGAGTGGTGAAGGGGTCGAGGGCGACATCGGTGATTATGCCGAGTTCTGGAACTGCGGCTTTCAGGGCACGAACTGCCCGTTGGGCGAGTCCCTCGGGGTTGTAGGCCTCACGCGCATCGTCACTCTTCTTGTTGCCCGGTGTCACGGGGAACAGCGCGATTGCTGGGATGCCGAGTGCAGTCAGCTCACTGGCTTCCTGCAATAATTCGTCTATGCTGACACGCTCGATGCCCGGCATTGAGCTGACCGGTTCGCGATTTCCTTTACCTTCGAGAATGAACATGGGGTAGATTAGATCATCCACTGATAGCTGATTTTCCCGCATCAAGCGGCGGGAAAAGTCATCGCGCCGCATGCGTCGCATGCGTACCTGTGGAAAAATGCCGCGGCCTGTCTCGAAATTGCCCACTGCTCTTACCTCTAGGGGTTATCATTGGAATCAAGTGGCAGTGTACCGCCATGGCACCCGATGCTAAAGGAAGTCAGCAGGCTGTCATTAGGTAAGTATTGAGTCAGATGTCGAGCGTTGCCCCTAACATGCTGGTTCTCCTGCCACCCTGTTGCGCATATCCTCCCCTGGGAAACTGGTACGCAGACCCAATCACGAATTCTGCTGCAGACAATCTGCAGCGGCGGGCGCGTCAGGCATTACAGCATGGCTATGCGCATGGTGAAGACTGTTTTGCTGCCCGATTGCAGGACATCGCGGCAAGTTTCTGGTTGGGTCGTTCAATCGAGGCGGATTACCGGAGTTTGGCGGCGACATCAACGGATGAGCACCAGCATGCACTTATTGACCTCGTGTTTGGCCAGCTGCTGATCAGCCGCAAACTGGCAGGCGCGCTGCATTATCTGGATTCAGGATTTTCTCGCGCTGCCAATTTGCTGAAGCCCGCGGACTATTTTCGCGTCCTGAAGCGGCACGAGCTACTGCGCCATCTGGTTCTTGGTCGGCAGCCGGCGGCAGCGCAGGATCTCACGAGCTTGCTGGGGGAGGCACGCATTATCGCGCGGCTTGGCGGGATAACCGCCACATCAGGCCGATGCCGATATCCGCCGGATGACACGATCGGTTAAGGACTTTGCGATCCTTTTCATGCGTCTATTTGTTCTTGTTGCCAACCACCTGGCACCCCTGACACTGTTGGGTGCGCTGACGGCCTATCTGCATCCTTCGCTGTTTCTCATCTTCAAAAGCAGCTTTCTCTGGTTGTTTGCGGCGACGATGTTTGCGCTCGGCGTGGTTTTGGAGCCTGAGGAACTGAGAGACACTCTGCGTGAGCCGCAGCGGATCGGCCTAGGCGTTTTGACGCAGTATACCGTAATGCCGCTACTAGGGTTCATGGCAGCACTGCTGCTGCCTCTTTCGCCGGAGCTGGCCGTCGGTTTTGTGATCGTTGCCTGCGCGCCAGGTGCGATGGCCAGCAACGTAATCGTCTATCTCGCCGGTGGTGCAGTCGCCTACTCAGTGTCGCTGACAACCGTCGCCACCTTCCTCTCGCCCGTCCTGACACCCGCGCTCGTCAAGCTGCTTGGGGGTGTCTTCCTCAAGATCGAGTTTTGGCCAATGATGCAGACGATTCTGCTCACGGTTCTTGCGCCGCTCTTGGGGGGCATGGCGCTCAGGCAAGCCTTGGGCAACCGAGCGCTCGAGGCGCGTGCGGTCGCGCCGGCAATCGCCGCTATCGCAATCGTCATCATTTGCGGCTATGCGGTTGCTGCCAATCAGGCGTCGATTGCGAGCATGGGCCCGCTTGTGATGCTGGCAGTCGTCGCTGTAAATGGCTTGGGTTATCTGGCGGGGTGGTGGCTGGCGCGACTATATCGCTTTGATTACCGCCACCGATTGGCATTGGCCATTGAGATCGGAATGCAGAATGCAGGCCTCGGCGTTGCGCTGGCGCTCAAGCATTTTTCTTCGGAATCGGCACTGCCGGGGGCGCTGTTTGCCGTCTGGTGCATTCTCACGGCAGCCGGTGCCAGCAGCTACTGGCGACGACGGTTCCCCGCCGCCTGTCGGTAAACGGGCGCAAAAAATCGGCACATTCTGCCGTCCGACGACGGATTATGCTTACTCTGAGTCATTGCATTAATCCTATAACTTATTGTTTTTATGCATATTGTTATGCTTTCTGGCTGTTTGGCACCAGCCTTGCAACAACTAGGCTGACTGCAGGGATCATTGACCGGGTTTGTTGCAAGATGATCGCTGCATCGAGAAGGACGAAGGCGGTGTGTTTGGTCCTCTGTGGCATGAGTCCGGGTATCTTTGAACCCTAAAGTATCTGAACCATGCCGGGCGGTTGCTGACATGGTGTGCAGATCCGCGAGACGGAACTCCTGAAATGTCACTCGGCCCATACAGGTGAGTCGTACAGGTTCAACAGAACGGGCTCATGTCACAGAGGACCAGGCGGCTGGCGGCTCCTTTTCGGATCGACTCCTCCGACGCTGAAAAGCGTTTTGACCCCGCCTAACCGCGGGGTTTTTTTTATCTGCTGACAGGTACGAAGACGGGCAGACACGTGGTCGCCGAGTTGATGATAGGGAGCCGTTTGCTCGGGGGCTAGTATCTTCCTTTAAGGTCGTTCCAGCCGGTACGACGCAAGTATCTTCGTCTGCGGCAATCCGGATGAGCCGCGTGGTGTCGGGAAAAGCCTGAACTCAGACCTCGAGTTCAAGCATTTCAAAGTCCGCCTTTGAGACACCGCACTCGGGGCAGGCCCAGTCTTCCGGAATATCTTCCCACCGGGTGCCGGGCACAATGCCCTCTTCCGGTAGGCCTTCGGCTTCGTCATAGATAAATCCGCAAACGACACATTCCCATTTTTTCATGCCAAGTACCTTATATTTCCGACGAATTCATGACAATTCAGGCAATCTTACATTTCGTAGAGGACTCCATCCATTTTTCGGCAGGGGTCGCCAGATGGGAGCGGGTTGAGCATGAGAGAACTCGGTATTTGTCAACATTGTGTCAAAAGGCGCGGGTTCCTGCCAACTCCGTCGCCATATTTCCGCTCGAATTGCTACAGGCAGAATCAGCCTGACGGGTTTCGCGCCCTGCGCGAGGCAGGGATCCAGGCTAAGTACAGCTGCAAAGCCAGTCTTTTGGCTGCAAAAATACCTCATAGAGGCGTGCCTCGTCAGTACCTGCTTGCGGATGCCAGTCGTAGCGCCAGATAACCTTGGGCGGCAATGACATCAGGATAGATTCTGTGCGGCCACCGGACTGTAAGCCGAACAAGGTCCCTCGGTCGTAGACCAGGTTGAATTCCACGTAACGTCCACGGCGGTAAAGCTGAAAATTGCGTTCTCGGTCACCGTAGGCCAGCCTCTTGCGGCGCTCGACAATAGGCATGTAGGCCTGCAGGTAATGATCACCGATGCTGCGCATAAAGGCGAAGCACTGATCAAAGCCCCACTCGTTCAGGTCGTCGAAAAACAGACCGCCCACACCGCGTGGTTCCCCACGGTGTTTCAGGAAGAAATATTCGTCGCACCATTTCTTGAAACGCGGGTAAGTGTCTGCACCAAAGGGTTCACAAGCCCTTGCTGCCTCTTGGTGCCAATGGCAGACGTCTTCCTCAAAGCCATAGTAGGGCGTCAGATCGAAACCGCCGCCGAACCACCAGACGGGTGCTGTGTCCGGTTTGTCTGCCACAAAAAAACGCACGTTGGCATGCGAGGTGGGTACATAGGGGTTCCAGGGGTGAATGACCAGTGAGACCCCCATGGCCTCGAAGCTTCGCCCAGCCAGTTCGGGTCGCTGGGCCGTCGCGGACGCCGGCAGCGCAGTTCCATAAACATGGGAATAATTGATGCCAGCCTTTTCGAAGACGCCGCCTTCCTCGAGAACACGCGATTGTCCACCGCCACCGCCTTCTCGTTCCCATTGGTCCTCGCGGAAGGTTCGTTCACCGTCGAGCTTCTCGAATGACCGACAGATGCGATCCTGTAGCTCGAGCAGATAGGTTTTTACCGCGTCGCGACTGATCTCGGTCATCGGGGGCATCCTGAATTACCTGATTTGCATCATACTTTATTCGGGGTGTCGCCCGAATGCACCGCCCCAGACTACCCAGGACGGACAACCGCACCGTCTCGAGCGTCACGAATCTGCGTTGGCTTTTGTTGATTTCCGAGTTGTCCATGCACAATGAAATCAATGTTGTCGCCGAAGTAGTTGCGTACTTGCAGGGCGCTGCGAGCCGGTTTTCGCCCGTGTGGATTTGCACTCGTCGAGATCAAAGGGCCACCCCAGTGCTGGCATAGTGTGGCCAGTATGGGGTGATTCGTCACGCGCACAGCGATGGTTCCGTGGTTGCCCCGAATCCAGAACGGCAGCTCCGAAAACACCGGCCATAGCCAGGTAACCGGACCTGGCCAAGTAGCAAATACGCGGCATTCATTATCATGCGGTAATGGTTTCAGCAGGGGCTCGATTTGCGCGAAGCTGGCGGCAACGAGAATCAACCCTGCTTGCACCGGGCGCTGCTTGAGTTCAAGCAGTCGGAACACCGCTTCGGAATCAAAAGGATTGCACTCCAGGCCAAAAACGCCCTCCGTGGGGCAGGCGATTATTCCGCCCCGGCCAAGCGCTCGAATGGCCTGTCGGAGATGCCAGGGGTTAACCGGACGAGTCATGGTGCTCACAGCTGTTTCAACTGTGCGGGAGGGTTTTTTTCACTCCACTGCTACGATTCAGCAGCCTTGGCGGCCGTAAGCTCGCCCTCATAAGGTTCGCCGAATTTGCAGTCCTTTTGGGGGCAAACCTTTTCGGTGCCCCGGCGCTTCGTTGTTTTGATGGTGAGAATTGGCCAGCCGCAGGATGGACAAGGCTCGTTGATAGGCTCATTCCATACTGCATACCTGCAGTGCGGATAGGTTGAGCACGAATAGAAGATCTTGCCGTTGCGGGATTTGCGCTTGAGCATGGTGCCTTTGCCGCACTCCGGGCAGGTCACGCCCGTGTCAGTAGGTTTCTCCAAAGGTTCTATGTACTTGCAGTCGGGGTAGGCGCTGCAGCCGATGAATTTCCCATAACGTCCTGATCGGACGATCAGGACCGAGCCACATTCCGGGCAGCTGCGGCCTTCAATGATCTGCGGTTCGGCAGATTCACGATCATCATCGACGTTGCGAGTGTAGTCACAGTCCGGAAAACCGCTGCAGCCAATGAAGCGACCCCGACGCCCCAGCCGGATCTGAAGTGGCTTGCCACATTTAGGGCAGGGCTCACCCAGTTCCTGCGTTGTGACCTCCTGGCGCGAGACACTGGTTTCCTTTTCATCGATCAACTGCTTGAAAGGCTTCCAGAATGTGCTCAGCAACGGGACCCACTCGCGCTCACCCCGGGCGATCTCGTCCAGATCATCTTCCAGTGTCGCGGTGAAGTCATAGTCGACATACTGCTTGAAATGCTGTGACAAGAACCGGCTCACGACGCGTCCGACATCCGTCGGGAAAAAACGCCGTTTCTCTAAAGTGGCGTATTCGCGGTTTAACAGCGTGGAAATGATACTTGCATACGTGGAAGGCCGACCGATGCCATGTTCTTCCAGTGTCTTGACCAGGCTCGCTTCGGTGAATCTGGGTGGTGGCTCGGTGAAATGTTGCTCTGGCCGGATTGTATTGAGGGCGACAATATCGCCTTCTTCCATAGCCGGCAGCAGGCGTTCCTCCCCGTCGCCCTTGGCATCGTCGATGCTTTCCTGGTAGATCATCATGAAGCCTGGGTTGGCAACGGTAGACCCCGTCGCACGCAAGACATTTCCGGCCCCGCATTCAAAGTCGACACCGACCGTATTGATGGTTGCGTGGATCATCTGACAGGCGACGGTGCGTTTCCAGATCAGGTCATACAACTTCAGCTGATCAGCCGACAGGTAGCCCTTGATGGCATCTGGCGAGTGTTCAACTGACGTCGGCCGAATGGCTTCGTGGGCTTCTTGTGCATTCTTGGCCTTGGTTTTGAAGACAAGAGGTTTATCGGGCAGGTGTTCCCTCCCGTAACGTTCCGCAATGAGATCGCGTATGTCTTCCAGCGCTTCAGCCGCCAGATTGACCGAATCCGTCCGCATGTAGGTGATCAAACCAACTGATCCGGCACCCGTGTCGATGCCTTCGTACAATTGCTGGGCGATACGCATGGTCCGGCTGGCGGAAAAGCCAAGCTTGCGTGACGCCTCCTGCTGCAAGGTGGAGGTGGTGAATGGCGCAGAAGGATTCCGCTTGCGTTGCTTCTTCTCGACCGAATGGACAGTTAGCCTGCCGTCTGCGGCGGTCAGCAGTTCCTCTTCGATATCACGGGCTTTGGACCCATTGCTGATCGCAAACTGCCCGAGTTTCTTACTGTGATGGTGAGTTAGCTTCGCAACAAACGCCTGTCGATCCTTCTCCAGGTCTGCCTCAATGGTCCAGTATTCGCGTGCCCTAAACTTTTCGATCTCTTCCTCGCGTTCCACGATCATGCGCAAGGCCGGACTTTGAACGCGTCCTGCGGACAGTCCTCGGCGCACTTTCTTCCACAGCAGAGGCGAAAGATTGAAGCCCACCAGGTAGTCGAGCGCACGGCGTGCCTGCTGTGCGTTGACCAAGTCCATGGACAGCTCACGTGGGTGGTCAACGGCTTCATTGATGGCGCGTTTGGTGATTTCGTGAAACACGACCCGATGCACTGGCTTTTCCTTGAGTGCCTTGCGTTGGCGCAAGATTTCATACAGATGCCAAGAGATTGCTTCGCCCTCGCGGTCGGGGTCAGTCGCCAGATAGAGCGCGTCGGCCTTTCTCATGGCCTTGGCAATGGTATCGACATGTTTAAGGTTCTTGTCGATGACATCGTAGTTCATGGCGAAATCTCGGTCCGGATCGACCGCTCCGGCCTTCGGTACCAAATCCCGGACGTGACCGTACGACGCCATGACCTCGAAATCCTTGCCCAGGTATTTCTTTATCGTCTTGGCTTTAGCCGGAGATTCTACAATCACCAGATTCTTGGTCATCGTGTAAGCGGCTGATGATCCAGGGGAAGCGGGTTGTTCCCGGCTCGCGGGAGGGAGTGTCGTCTCGAGGTCATAACGTGTGATTCGTTACGCAGGTAGCCGATTTCATCGGACTCGCGCGAATTGGCTGCTAGTGAATGCTGCCAGTCAGGTTCTCGAACACCAGGTCCTCAATCCAGGCATAGGCTGCCTCGTGGCCAGGTTCATTGAAAAGGACCATGAGAATTACCCACTTCAATTCACCGATATCGATCTCTTCCGTGTCAAGGGCCATGATTCGATCGATGACCAACTCGCGGCTGGCCGGCGTGAGGATATCCATCTGTTCCAGAAAAATAAGAAAGCCCCGGCATTCCGTGTCGAGACGTTCACACTCCCGATCCGTGAAGAGACGGATCGACCGCCCGGTCTGGGGTGCCGGCAACGTCGTTTCCCGATGGCGAGCAAGCTCTTCAAGCCAGTCAAAGGCCTTGTTAATCTCGCCGTGGGGGAAACCGGCTTCCAGCAGTTCAACGTGCAGCGATTCGCGATCCGGGCCAGCTTCGGTCTCGTCGTCCATGTAATAGTTTTCAAAGAGATACATCAGCACGTCGAGTACGTTTTCTTTCATTTCACAGCCTCTTGTCGATCCGGGAGTAGCGCCCTCCGGGGGCGGAAACAAGATATCCCTGCAACTCCAAGATCAGCAGCATGGAGGAAACCGCTTCCGCCGTCAATCCACTGCGTGTGACAATCAAATCCATAGGCACTGGATCATGGCCTATCAAATCAAGAAGTTGCGCATGATCATCACTGAGTCCGGTGGCGTCCCCGAGAGTGGGTAGCGGTTCCTGGCTGGCGACTGCGAGTGCTCCGAGTTCTTCAAGGATATCGGCAGCAGTCTCGACCAGTTTGGCGCCCTGGCGGATCAGGCTATGGCAGCCGCGAGCCAGCGGATTATGAATGGAGCCCGGAATGGCGAAGACCTCGCGGCCCTGTTCAAGGGCATGCCGCGCGGTAATTAGGGATCCGGAATGGGGTGCCGCTTCGACAACCAGGGTGCCAAGGCTTAGACCGCTGATAATCCGGTTGCGCCGAGGGAAGTGTTCAGCGCGTGGGCCTGTGCCAGGTGTAAGTTCAGAGACGAGCGCCCCGTGTTCGGCGATTTGATGTGCGAGATCCCGATGGCGCGCGGGATAGACCCGGTCTGGGCCGGTGCCAAGTACCGCGACTGTGGTACCGCTGGCCTCCAATGCGCCTAGGTGGCCGGCAGCATCGATACCGAGGGCCAGTCCGGCGGTAATGGTCAAACCCGCGCTGGCCAAATGTGCTGCGAAATCCTGTGCGTTACGTGCACCACCCGTCGTCGGATTGCGGCTGCCAACGATGGCGAGCTGTAGATGCCCCAGAACCTCCGGATTTCCGTGCACGAACAAAACTGGAGGGGCATCATCAAGCTCCCTTAACAGAGCGGGGTAGGCGGGGGAACGGAGGGTCAGGATGTGGTGGTTGACAGGATCCGTCCCCATCCAGGCCAAGTCTGAGTCAACCTGGTCCCAGTCGGGGTTGCGCAAATAGTCTTTGAGTGTCTCGGTGAGGCGGGTGTAGCAAAGATCGGGCTGCTCGAAAAGCGTGTCCAGCGTTTCGCACCGATCCAAGAGTTGACGAAAGGTTGTCGGGCCGACACGCGGTGCGTGCAGCAGGGCAAGCCAGAATCTAAGATCTTCCGCAGGCTCCGTCATGTCCCTTCCATGGGTATTCCGGTGGTGCGGGGTAGCGGCGAACTGACAACATGCGCCGCAATCCCTATGTTGCAGCTAAGGTCGTTAAGGGTTGCGTACGATATCCAATACATGAAGCGGGCGGGTTGCTTTCATTACCAGCCCGTAACTTACCTTGTCGAAGATACGAAATACCAGCATCACTCCGGCATCCTCTTCCGGAAGCTGGACCTTCTCCTTGCTCCTGGGGTTGACCATGTCCTCCACCACAGCCCCACTCTGGAAGATACGCAAGACATTGCCTATTTCGATTCCTTCGCGCGCACCCCGATTGATTGACACGACCTGATATTGACCGATCTGGGTGACACCACCAAGAACGGACAGTATGCGTCCCTCTACCTCCTGAGCTGGCGGCTTCGGAACGAAGTGGGTGTATACGTCCTGATCCACGATTGGCATCAGACGGTCTCCGATCCGTGCTTCCTGGGTCGTGCTGGTAAGCAGCAGGGTAGATGGATCGCCAAATCGCTGCAGGGTTGCATCACCGATATACAATGCCTCGTAACCCAATACTTCGTTGCTTACCGGATCGCGAATTTCGCCGGCTGGGCGATAGACGTGGTAGCGGCCATGATCACTGGTATCGATACCGCGGACATATATCCGGTCATTGGCGCCAGCGACGATATGCTCGTCGGCCATGGCAAGAATGTAGGGTGCACTCTCGAGCGTCGCGTCGTCAGTTATCAGGGGTCGCGTAAGAAACTGCTTGATTGCATCAACCGGAATCGTTGGGATAGCCTGATCAAGAGCTTCGGCACGAGCACTGGGGGACAGCTTCATGTCACCATGGCCACGTTGAAGCCGTAACTGGGGCTTGCCGTCGACGTAGACGAGAGTGATAACATCTCCGGGATAGATGAGATGTGGATTATCGATCTGGGGATTGACATACCACACTTCAGGCCAAAGCCAAGGGTCCCTCAGAAACCGTTCCGAGATATCCCAGAGGGTGTCGCCCTTAGCGACCACATAACGATCCGGATGTCCAGGATTCACGGCGAGAGTATCAGCGAGCGCCAGCGCCGAGAAAAGCATGAAAACAACGAGTCCAAGGAATCTATTGGCCATGTGCATCCCTTTGCGTACTGTGGTTTGGTAGCCGACGAATTGGCCTCTCCCTGCTGATCGAGAGCGTGGTTCGCGCGGCAGTCTAGCCCAAAAACCCTACCCCTCAAGGTGTGGAAAGTAGGGCTTGATTTCCATTATTATCGATACCTTAGAGTTATTACTTTAGCACTTTACCAGTCCGGAACGCTTCGTCAAAGGTATTTGTGATCAAACGCACATGGCCCAGTTAGAGATCCTGCATTTCCCTGATTCCCGCCTGAGAAGCGAGGCCGCGCCCGTCCATGTGGTGGACGACGAGATAGATCGGCTGGTCGGTGACATGTTTGAGACAATGTACGCGGCACCCGGAATTGGGCTGGCAGCAACACAGGTCAACGTCCCTAAGCGTCTTCTGGTTCTCGATATCAGTGAGGAAAAAGACCGTCCCATGTGCTTTATCAATCCGGAGATTCTGGAAAAGTCCGGCGAAGAGGAAACGGAGGAGGGCTGCCTGTCAGTACCAGGGATCTATGAAAGGGTGCGACGCGCCGAGCACATCAAGGTGCGTGCTTTGGACCGAAGCGGCGAGCCGTTTGAGCTGGAAGCTGACGGTTTGCTGGCCGTCTGTATCCAGCACGAGATCGATCATCTCGATGGCAAGTTGTTCGTGGATTATCTGTCTGAGCTGAAGCGGCAGCGGATTCGCAAGAAATTGGACAAGGCGCGCCGCCATGGGGATTTCCCTCCGCCGGCGCCACAGCACGCCGAGCCTGTCATTTAGGAATTTGTTTAAGTTCTAGATACTTAAGCCAGCCATGTGGGGCGCGCGGTGTATCCTGTGAGTCCGGCACTAGTCGTATGAGATGCTGGCTTCGATTTTCCACGGGTAACCGCTTACCCTGACACCCTATTGTTGTGAGCTTTGCGATGAAGATTGTTTTTGCCGGCACACCCGAGTTTGCTGTTCCCGCGTTACGTGCCGTGCTGGACAGCAGCCACGCGGTCATAGCGGTCTACACGCAGCCCGATCGGCCGGCGGGGCGTGGTCGCACGCTTCGGGCCAGCCCGGTGAAACAGGTCGCGCTGGCGGAAGGTATAAGGGTTTGCCAGCCTGACAGCTTCAAAGGATCAGAAGCACAGCAGGAGCTTGCGGACCTGCAACCCGATCTGATGGTGGTGGTTGCCTATGGGCTTATTCTGCCCGCCGCCGTGCTTGAGATCCCCATGTGCGGCTGTGTCAATGTGCACGCCTCGCTATTGCCTCGCTGGCGCGGCGCAGCGCCAATCCAGCGGGCGATTATTGCAGGAGACACCGAAAGCGGTGTAACACTCATGCAGATGGAAGCCGGGCTCGATAGCGGCCCGATACTTGCTCGTGCCACCTGCCCTATCAACCCGGCTGACACGGCTGGGATATTGCACGATCGCCTGGCAAAATTGGGCGCAGACCTCCTGGCTGAGCATCTCGAGGAGATTCTCGCGCGCCGATTGATACCGGAGCCACAGGACGAATCGCGAGTTACCTACGCCGCAAAACTCGATAAGCGCGAAGCAGTATTGGACTGGACGCAAGCTGCTGCGGTGTTGCAGCGGCAGGTCAATGCTTTCAACCCCTGGCCGGTGGCCCAGACCACGTTTCAGGGGCAGGCGCTGCGCATCTGGCGTGCTCGAACGATTACTCACAGGGACGGGACGGCAAGTCCAGGTTGCGTGATTGCGCACGGGAAAGAAGGCGTTGATGTCGCTTGCGGAGAAGGTGCTCTGCGCCTGCTCGAGGTACAATTGCCCGGCGGGCGGCGGATTGCAGGAGGCGATTTCGCGAACGCAAGGTCATTGAATCGGCTTTGTTTCGCGGCTGCCTAGCCGCATTCCAGTAGCAAATATAACTCATGAACACGCGACTCGCGGCGGCGAAAGTGCTGCAGCAGGTGTTGGATAATGGTCAGTCACTGGCGGCACTCCTGCCGCAGGCATTCGATCGTATTCCGCAGACGGAGCGCGCTTTTGCCCAGGAACTGGTGTATGGCAGTCTGCGGTGGCACGGGCGGCTTGCCGCTCTTCTGGATGAACTGCTGGCGTCGCCACTCAAGGCGCGCGACCACGATATCCTGTGTCTTCTGCTTATCGGACTCTATCAGTTGTCACGGCTCGCCGTGGCGCCGCATGCAGCCGTGAATGAAACGGCCAATGCCGCGCGTGCAGCCAGGAAACCCTGGGCGGTCGGCCTGATCAATGGGGTGCTCCGTAACTACCAGCGCCAAACCGAAAAACTGGAAAACAGGCTCGATCAGTGTTCCGAGTCCCGTCTTGCACACCCCCAATGGCTACTGGCACAGCTGAGGCGGGATTGGCCCGATGACTGGGAGGCCATTGCCATAGCCAATAATGAGCGTGCACCGATGACATTGCGTGTCAATCTGACACGCCTGAGTCGGTCGGCTTACCTGGATCGGTTGCGGGGGGCGCATCTGGCCGCACGTGAAGTGTCCTTTACGGCGGCAGGTGTTTGTTTGGAGGCGCCCACAGTTGTCGCACAGCTGCCAGGTTTTCAGGACGGCGACGTATCCGTTCAGGATGCGGCCGCCCAGCTCGCCGCCGAGCTGATCGATATCCGGCCCGGACTGCGGATCCTCGATGCCTGTGCCGCCCCCGGCGGCAAGACTGCCCACATCCTGGAACGTGGCGACAACCGGGTCACCGTTATCGCTATTGACATGGATAGGAGCCGACTGGCGCGTGTTGCAGAGAACCTCGAGCGACTTGGGCTGAATGCAAAGCTGATTTGTGCAGATGCGGGGGATCCTGAGTCATGGTGGGACGAAGTGCAGTTTGATCGTGTCTTATTGGATGCGCCCTGTTCTGCCAGTGGTGTAATTCGACGTCACCCGGATATTAAATTGCTGCGACGCCCCGGCGATCTGGAGCAACTTGCGGAACAGCAGGAGCGGCTGCTGGATAGGTTATGGCCCTTGCTGGCCTCAGGCGGTATCCTTCTCTACGCAACCTGTTCCGTTTTCCGGCTTGAAAACGCGGGATGTGTCGCGCGCTTTCTGGCGCGGCACAATGATGCATTCGAGGACAGGATTGCGGCCCGCTGGGGTCGCGTTATGCAGTATGGCCGCCAGATTCTTCCCGGAGAGAATGGTATGGATGGCTTTTATTATGCATGCTTGGTCAAGCGCTAGGACTTGACGTCAGTGCTTCCGCGTGCTGGAGGATGCTGCTTTTCCATGGAATCTGGTAAACAAGTTCCCGCCCTGTTTCTGGTGATCTTGCTGCTAGGTCTTGCGGGCGTGCAATCCCGTGCAGCCGATGATTCGCTGTTCGAGGTAACCGGTGCGCATACGGCGGTTGTCTATGAAGTATACGTCGTGGATGCCAATATACGCATGCGTCTCACCAAACATGCGCGAGAAGCATTGCAAAATGGTGTGCCGCTGGAGATTCTGGTCGAGGTGGAAGTTCTGCGCGAGCGGCCTTGGTTGTGGAATGAGACGATTGAGCATATCCGCAAAACTTACCGCCTTAGCTACCACGCACTCAGTGAGCGTTACATTGTAAAACGTCTGGATGCCGGCACCAGCGCGAGCTACACCTCACTGGAAGAGGCGCTCTTCGAATTGGGCACGATTCGGGAGATGCCTGTGCTTCCGCAACAGCGTGTGTTGCCGGACCAGAAATACATGATTCGCATACGTGCTGCACTGCTGACGGAGGCACTGCCAGTGCCTGTTCGTTTATGGGCCTACGTGTCGTCCCGGTGGCGCTCGGCCAGTGACTGGTACACATGGCCGCTGCAACCCTGAACCGTTCTGTGCGCGGCATCTCGCCGATGCTGCTTCTCTTCCTGCTTCTGCTCGTGTCGCTCTACTTTATGAGCGACGCCACCCATAACTCGGAGAAATTTGGCCAGCTCTATTCGGTCTTGCTGTTGACGAATGCATTTGGCCTTATCGTGCTGGCAGTTCTGATCGGCACCAATTTGTTCTGGCTGGTACGGCAATACCACATGGGCGCTGCCGGCTCGCGGCTGACCGCGCGCCTTGCAGGCATGTTTGTAGTACTGGCCGTGTTGCCGGTTTCCGTTGTCTACTACTTTTCGCTGCAGTCACTGAAAAACGGTATCGACAGCTGGTTCGACGTTCAGATCGAGCGGTCGCTCGAAGATGCCTTGGAGTTGAGTCGTTCCGCATTCGAGATACGGATGCGGGATCAGCTCAGCGTCACGGAACAACTTGCCGGGGAGCTTACCGAGGTTCCCGCTGCCATGGCCCCCTTGAATCTGCTCGATTTGCGCGTGCGCAGCGGAGCCGATGAGCTGACGTTGCTTGCAGGTAATGGCCGGATTGTCGCCTCCAGTAGTGTTAAGGCGACGGAGATTGTGCCAAACCGGCCGTCCGAAGCAGTGATGACCCGGGTACGACAGGGCGGGGTATATGTAGGTCTCGACCCAATCGGTGATACCGGTCTCCATGTGCGCGCGGTTGTGCCTGTCCCATCCAGTAATGCTGCTGCGGAGCAGAGGCTATTGCAGGCACTATACACCGTCCCGGAGCGCCTCAGTTCCAAGGCCGACCGTGTGCAGGCCGCCTTTGCGCGCTACAAGGAGCTGGCGTTTCTCCGCAAGCCACTCAAGCAGAGCTATATCCTGACCTTGTCCCTTGTTCTTCTGTTGAGTCTGTTGTCGGCTGTCTGGGCAGCGTTCTATTCGGCCCGACGACTGGTGGAACCGATTCGTGACCTCGCAGAAGGGACACGTGCTGTCGCCGAGGGCGACTACGACAAGCAGCTGCCTGTGGCCGGACATGATGAACTCGGGTTTCTGGTGAATTCATTCAATGCGATGACGCGGCACCTTGCCTTGGCGCGCGATGAGGCGCGGCGCAGTCAGCATCAGGTCGAAGGCCAGCGTGCCTACCTTGAGGCGCTGCTGGGGAGCCTGTCTTCAGGCGTCATCAGTTTTGCATCGGATCTGCAACTGCGTACGACAAACGGCGCTGCTGGACGCATTCTTGGCGTGAATCTGCAGGAGCATATCGGGAAGCCGCTGATGGAACTCGTACGCAGTCACGCGTTCCTTCAACCTTTGCTGGATGCGATGGGTATTCATTATCGCGAGCCCCAGCGGAATTGGACCGAAGAGGTGACGCTGTTTGGAGGTCACGGGCGTCAGGTTCTCATTTGCCGGGGCGCGCGCCTGTCAGACGAGAAACATGATAGCGGGATGGTAATCGTCTTCGATGACGTTACCACCTTGATACAGGCGCAGCGCGATGCCGCCTGGGGTGAGGTGGCAAGGCGCCTCGCGCATGAGATCAAGAACCCGCTGACCCCAATTCAGTTATCTGCCGAGCGTCTTAGAAGGAAGCTGCTGCAACACCTTGAGGTCGACGATGCGGAAGTGCTCGATCGCTCTACCCATACAATTGTGCAGCAGGTGGAGGCGATGAAGACCATGGTCAACGCCTTCTCGGAATACGCGCGTCCGCCCCGAATGAATCTGGAGCCACTGGATCTCAATCATCTGGTACAGGAAGTGCTGGACCTGTACAGGGACAACAATCGGGGTGTTGATATCGGGCTGAAGCTTGATTCGATTCCCGCGGTAATAGCCGCCGACGCGGGACGGATGCGGCAACTCGTGCACAATCTGATGAAGAATTCGCTGGAAGCCGTTGCCGACCAGCCAGGAGGACAGATCTGGGTAACCACCGAAAGCGAGCGGTCCTTGACAGGGGGCTGGGTAGAACTGCGTGTCGAGGATAATGGGCCGGGCTTTGATGAAGGCATCCATGAACAACTTTTCGAGCCATATGTCACAACAAAGCCAAAGGGGACAGGGCTCGGGCTTGCCATCGTCAAGAAGATTGTTGAAGAACACGGCGGTGCAATCCGGGCTGAGAACCGGACCGAAGGCGGCGCGCGGGTTGCCATACGCTTGCAGCTCGAATCGGCAGGTCCCGCGGTTCCTGCAGCAAGGTCATCGTAGCGCCGGCTGCAATCGGGTGAAGCTGAGATTCGGCACTGACTTCGCGCTATACTCTGGGCAGGCGTATCATAGTGTTCGATCCTGAATCCGCAATTTACCACATAGACTAAACACATGAGCGCTCCCCACATACTGGTTGTCGATGATGAGCCAGACATTCGCAGTCTGGTAAAGGAAATCCTGGAGGATGAAGGCTACGAGGTCAGTGTTGCTGAAAGCGGCGAGACAGCCCGCAAGGCCCGACGCTCACGGCGCCCTGATCTGATCCTGCTCGATATCTGGATGGATGACATCGATGGCATTTCCCTCCTCAGGGAATGGTCTGAAGCGGGTACCTTGCCGTGCCCCGTGATTATCATGTCGGGGCACGGTACTGTTGAAACCGCGGTGGAAGCGACCCGACTGGGCGCCTACGATTTCATCGAAAAACCTATCTCGCTTGCCAAACTCCTGTTGACAGTCGGACGCGCGCTGGAAGCCGATAAGCTGCAACGAGAGAACGTCGGGCTCCGCATGCAGGAGCAGACAGTTCCCGAACCGGTAGGTCGCAGCGATGTCATGCAGCGCTTGCGTGACCAGGTGCTGCGAGTGGCCCAGCATGATACCTGGGTCCTGATGCGTGGTGAACCCGGAGCCGGCAAGAAGACCTTCGCACATTTCCTACATGCCAACAGCCCCCGCAGGCGGGGGCCGTTCGTTGAGGTCGGTGTGGGGTCCATGTCCCAGCAGACTTCGGCCATCGAGCTGTTTGGGAATGAAGAAGGCGAACGGCTGACCTACGGGCGATTCGAACAGGCTAACGGCGGCACGCTTTACCTCGATGATATTGCGGACATGGACCTGCAGACGCAGGCCCGCTTGCTCAGTGTCCTCGAGACGAGGAGCTTCGCTCGGGTGGGCGGGAATGAGCCGGTAACTGTTGATCTGCGTATTATCGCGGCGACACACTGTGATCTCGAGCAGGAGGTGGCAGCAGGGAAATTCCGCGAGGATCTGTATTTTCACTTGAACGTGGTGCCACTTTACGTTCCCTCGCTCGCCGAACACTGCGAAGATGTTCCCGCTCTGCTTGGCTACTATGTGGACTATTTCGCGGATCGCGAAAGTCTCCCCTACCGCCAGTTTTCCATGGCCGCACAGAATCGGCTGCGCAACTACAGTTGGCCCGGCAATATTCGCGAACTGAAGAACCTGGTGCAAAGACTGTTGATTCTTGGTGCGGGCGAAGATGTCAGGCTAGAAGAAGTTGAGGCTGCGCTGAGTGTACGGGCGGGAGCTGCCGCTACGGTACCAGAAGAGGGCGGCTTAATGGACTTGCCGCTACGCGAAGCGCGTGAACAGTTTGAGCGACAGTATCTCGAACAGCAGTTCCAGCAGGTTGGAGGCAGTGTCGGCAGGCTTGCCCAGCGCGTTGGGATGGAACGAACCCACTTATACCGCAAACTGCGATCGCTTGGCATCGATATCAAGAAAGGGGGCGAATAGGACCCGCGCGGTGGCATCACGTACGCTGGTTGCCACACGAGCCGGCGGCTGCGGGAGCATTTCTGGGCTCACATTATGAAGATTATTATTCTGGGTGCTGGTCAGGTCGGCTCCTCGGTGGCATATAACCTTGCCAGCGAGTTCAATGATATAACCGTGGTCGATGCTGATGTCAGCACGCTGCAGGAACTGCAGGACAAGTTGGATATTCGCACGGTTGCCGGTAAAGCATCGTATCCTGAGGTTCTGAGTCGGGCCGGCGCAGAGGATGCCGACATGATAATCGCAGTGACGAACAGCGATGAAACAAATATGGTTGCCTGCCAGGTCGCCTATACGCTGTTTCACACGCCGACCAAAATAGCGCGTGTCCGCGCTGCCGAGTATCTCAGTCAGAGCAAGCTTTTTTCGCACGATTCCTTTCCGATCGATGTATTGATCAGTCCCGAACAGCTCGTCACCGATTACGTCCAGCGCCTGATCGAGCATCCCGGTGCACTGCAGGTTCTGGATTTCGCAGACGGCCGCGTTCAGCTGGTTGCGGTAAGGGCATTTCACGACGGACCGCTTGTCGGACATGAGCTACGTGATCTGCGCACCCAATTGCCAAAGGCTGAGGCGCGGGTGGCGGCGATCTTTCGGCGCGGAAGTCCAATCATCCCGGAAGGCGACACGATCGTCGAGGTTGATGACGAAGTCTTTTTCGTCGCTGCCCGAGAGCATATCCGAGCCGTGATGGGCGAGCTGCGGAAACTCGACAAGCCGGTCAAGCGGATTATTCTGGCGGGCGGCGGCAACATCGGCATGCGCGTAGCCCAGGCGCTAGAACATCGCTATCAGGTTAAGATCATTGATCGCGACAGGGACCGCACCCGCATGTTGTCAGAGCAGCTGAGCAAGACCATCGTGCTGTTGGGGGATGCCGCCGACGAGGAGTTGCTGCTGGAAGAAAATATCGAGAATACCGATGTCTTCTGCGCGCTTACGAATGATGAAGAGGCGAACATACTTTCTGCCATGCTGGCCAAGCGGTTGGGTGCGCGCAGGGTCGTCTCGCTGATCAATCGCGCCTCCTATGTCGATCTCGTGCAGAGAGACGCGATCGACATCGCCTTGTCACCCCAACAGGCAACCATAGGGAGTCTTCTGACACACGTGCGGCGCGGTGACGTGGTCGCAGTCCACTCGCTGCGCCGGGGTGCGGCGGAGGCAATCGAGGCGATCGCTCACGGAGACCCGTCAACGTCCAAGGTGGTGGGTCGCATGCTGGCTGAGATCAGGTTGCCGCCGGGCGCGACGATCGAGGCGATTGTTCGTGGCGAGGACGTCATTATCGCCCACCACGATACGGTCATTCAGAGTGGAGACCACGTTATTATCTTCCTGATCGACAAACGTGATGTTGCAGAGGTCGAACGTCTGTTTCAGGTTGGTGTGACATTTCTGTAAATGCAGACTGCCAATGAGAATGCCGCGTTAGAAAATAAGATGCTCTCTACGGTTAAGGGCATGGTTCGGGTGTCAAAATCGTCTTGCCGCGTGCCTTTTATCGTTTCCCTTGTCCAATGCAACTGCTAACGATCCAGAGAATCCTGGGATTGCTGCTGATGGTATTCAGTACCACGATGCTGCCGCCTGCAATGGTGTCCTGGCTGTATGCTGATGGGGCGGCAACGCCTTTCATGGACGGCTTTTTGCTGACCTTGATCGCCGGGATTCTGTTCTGGCTACCCGTTCGCCGCCTGCGTCATGAGCTTCGTGTGCGCGATGGATTTCTGGTCGTCGTGCTGTTCTGGGCAGTGCTCGGACTGGTTGGCGCGCTGCCCTTCATGCTCGCCCACGATCCGCATATGTCATTGACTGACTCTGTGTTTGAGTCATTTTCCGGTCTGACCACCACGGGTGCTACCGTTATCACCGGTATCGATCGGCTGCCTAAATCGATACTGTTTTATCGTCAGGAACTGCAGTGGCTGGGAGGCATGGGCATCATTGTGCTGGCAGTCGCCGTGTTGCCGATGCTGGGGATCGGTGGCATGCAGCTGTACCGGGCAGAGACCCCTGGTCCCATGAAAGATACCAAGCTGACGCCGCGCATCACCGAAACGGCGAAGGCGCTGTGGTTCATCTATATGACGCTGACCCTGGTCTGCGGGGTTTGTTACTGGCTTGCTGGTATGGATGTGTTTGATGCCATTGCGCACAGTTTTTCAACAGTCGCGATCGGAGGCTTTTCCACGCATGATCAGAGCATCGGGTTCTTTGACAGCGCACTGATCGAGTCGATTGCCATGGTATTCATGCTGCTTTCCGGGATGAACTTTGCGCTGCACTTTCTCGCCTGGCGTACAATCAGTCTCCGCCCTTATGCGCAGGATGCGGAGGTGCATATGTATGTCGGCGTTCTCACCGTCACGGCTTCGATCACGGTTTCCTATCTCTACCTGTCGAACACTTTCAGCGATGTTGGCAGTGCCGTGCATCATGGCCTGTTTCAGGCGATTTCGATCGGTACGACGACAGGTTTTACAACCACCGGTTACCATCTGTGGCCGGGATTTCTGCCGGTCCTGCTGTTGTTCAGCAGTTTTATCGGCGGCTGTGCGGGATCGACGGGCGGTGGCATGAAGGTGATACGATTTCTTCTGCTTACCAAACAGGGAATGAGGGAAATCTCCAAGCTTGTGCATCCGAATGCTCAGATCCCCGTCAAGATCGGTGGCAAGGTGCTGTCCGATCGGGTTGTGGACGCGGTGTGGGGCTTCTTTGCCACCTATGTCGCGGCATTCAGTGTCATGTTGCTCGTGCTTATGGCCACCGGCCTGGATCAGGTGACGGCTTTTTCCGCGGTGGCGGCGTGCATCAACAATCTCGGCCCCGGGCTCGGTGATGTGGGTTTGCATTACGGGGAGCTCAATCAGATCGCCAAGTGGGTGCTCTGTCTGGCCATGTTGCTCGGGCGTCTGGAGATCTTTACGATTCTTGTTCTGCTCTCTCCGGCCTTCTGGCGCCGCTAATGCCGGGGGCCGGCCTCTCCCGATAGCTCAGGTAACCTTCACCTGCCGCTTGGTGCTGGTTTTTTCCCGATAGATAGGGATTGCGGCCGGACGACGTTAGCGGTTGGCAGGAACATCGCGCTTGGTAAACGAGCGCGATGCCGGAACGCGGTTTTTCTGGCCGTCTCAGGAACCAGATTCGGAACGTGCGGCGGCTGGCTCGTAGCCGAGGGTGCGGCTGCTGAGGACGCGTGCTCCTCGTCAGCGCGCGACGAGTTGTGGCCGCAATTCGTTCAGTAAGGATGGGCGGGCAGAGGTGTGATCATCGCCCGGGACGGGAGCAAACATAGCTGGCAGATTCGCCGCCAGCCGCGTGGCGTTAATGAATCGTCGAATGACAGGTGATGAAAGCGAGTAGCTGGCGGCAGGCCTGATCCCGCGTTGCCTGAGTGCGCTGGCAATGGCCCGCGGCAACCACGGCCGTGGCAGTCCGTCAAATGGCCCGCCCACCATCGCCAGGTAATCCGCTACAGCTTTGGCGCAAAACATTGGCTGGCGCTCGGTTTGGAAACCTGCCCTGGCACCCAGCTGCGCGCCATCGGCGATGAGTCGCCATGCCCGTTCAGCCAGCGGCCCGCTGAGCGGAACGGTGTAAATCTCGGACCAGGGATCGCCATCGAGATGGTAGATGCTCAGGACTTGCAGCAGATCGGCTGTGTCGTCCAGGAAGACATCGTGCCGGCGTGATGTCTTGAGTCGTTCCCAGGGGAAGGCCTTGAACCTCTGGCAGGCCCCTGGAGAGGCATCTGCAACGCAGTCATCATATTCCGTGCCATAGAAGCCACCAGGGTCCCAGAACAGCTGGCGCTGCCCCTGTTGCAGGTGGATTGCGGCATGGCCCGGTATGCCGTAGACAATAATTATGTGCAACGCAGTCCGGTGGTCGCTGGCAGGGACGACCGGAACCAGCGCGCAGACCAGGCCCAGTGCCAACAGAAACGCGGTAATCGGGCGACTTGCGAATGTGCAAGGGACCGGCGCTCGCCTGCAGCCGCGGCTCTGTGACGACTGTTTATTAGCCGTCACAAGTGCCCTTGCCGGCTAGCCCTGCCGTTATTGCGATGACACGCGGAGCTGCCGCGACGTGCAACACGATTTCAACGTTACCACGCGCATGCCGCGCGGCTTTCAGGGGGCATCGACGCATTCGTTTGTATCAGGCTGCTGCCTCACCCCGAGTGGAACACCCGCACCGGTCTGCGCCATTGCCTCTGTGCTCATGGGTTGCAGAGGCTTTCCGAGATCGCCGCTGGCGAGGCTGACAAGCCACAGTATACCCAACAAGGTATGTGTACGCCGATCACTGTCGCTCTCCGTGCGTGGATTCAACGTTGGTAGGTGCCGATGAGTTCGGCCTGATCCAAAATGTGCCCCTTCATGGCCTGTTCGACATCTTTCTTGGTGGCTTTGCCCAGATCGGGGAGCCGCGTATCAAGCGCGTAGAGTTTGTGGAAGTACCGATGTCGACCAACCGGCGGGCAGGGGCCACCATAGCCGGCCCGATTCCAGTCGTTGATTCCCTCGCCCGTGCCACTGGGAAGTGCATGCACGGCTTCCTCCAGACCGCTGCTCTCGGTCGGGAGGTTGTAGAGCACCCAGTGGACCCAGGTCATCTTCGGGGCCGCAGGGTCGGGTGCATCGGGGTCATCGACGATCAGTACCAGGCTTCGGGTTCCCTCCGGAAGCCCGGTCCACTGCAGGTCGGGCGAACGGTCCTCTCCGTCACAGGTGTACCGCGACGGGATCTCAGCCTTGTCTGCAAAGGCCCGGGAGGTAAGTGTAAGGCCCATGTCTCTGTCTCCTTGTCGATGTAAAGTGCCGGCACCGGCCGCCGCGGTGCAGACGCAAAGCGCGACTACGACGATGCGTATCACCAGACCCCTGAATACGCAAGCTCGGCGCGCGAGGTGCGGGCACACAAAGTGCTCTCGATTTGTCACGAAGGAAATTTCCCGCAGTTGGTGCTTAAGCCTGTCTGTACGCTTAGAATACCCCTGAGGCCCGGTACGCGTTTTCTGGCCAACGCTGACTATTATGAGCATAGTCGATAATCTGGAGAAGATGCTTGCCCACGGGCGGGACAGTGCACTGTTGCGCTATACGCTCGGCGGCGAATACCTGAAGGCCGGCGATGCAGCCTCGGCAGTGGCGCATTTGGCGGAAGCCGTTCGGCAGGATCCTCACTATTCCGCGGCATGGAAGATCTACGGCAAGGCCCTGACCGAGGCAGGACGGCCGGATGAGGCTCGGCGGGTTTACGAGCAAGGCATAACGACCGCCGAGGCCCGCGGTGACATACAGGCAGCCAAAGAGATGCGGGTGTTTCTGAAACGGCTGAAAAAGGCAACGCAGACGCCCTGAGCCCTGTGCGCCTGCAGGTAAACAGGAATGCGCAGAAGGACGAACCAACATACGTGCTAAGCGGTTTTCCCCTTTTTTGGCAGCAGGAAGGCCTGTTGTTCCGATTCCTTGACTGGCCGGTCAGACGGCAGATTACCCAGCATCAGTGGGCGCATAGTGGACAGCAATGCGCCAAAAAGCCTTGAATTGCGAGATTCCTCCTCTTTGAGCAGCTGTTTCATGTGAGCCCGTTGCGTCGGCATCCGGAAGCAGGCTGGACAGCTATCCATCACAACAGGCAGTTTCGCTTCCTGGGCGAAGGCCCGGGTCTGGCGCTCCCGCACGTACACGAGTGGACGAATGACCCGTATATCGCCCGCATCAATCAGGTAATGTGCTTTCATCGTCTGCAGGCGTCCCCCGTGAAAGGCTGACATGAGAAAACTTTCGGCCAGGTCATCCAGGTGCTGACCCAGTGCCAGGACGTTATAGCCATGCGCGCGGGCGGTTGTATACATGATGCCGCGCTTCATCCGGGCACACCAGCTGCAGTAGGAATCCTTGTCCATATGCGTTTTGGCGCGCTCCATAATGGGATCGCGCTGATAAAAACAGGGAATATTGAGCCTAGCGACGTGCTCTATTACGCCGGACGGGTCGAAGCCCTCCACCAGTGGATCCACGGTAATAACGGCGAGCTCAAAGCGGACCGGCGCATACTGTTGCAGGTGGTGGAGGACATGCAGCAGACTGAGAGAATCCTTGCCGCCGGACAGGCCGAGGAGAATCCTGTCACCGTCCTCGACCATTCGGTAGTCAGCAATGGCGCGGCCTACAGGCCGCAGCAGGGACTTGGGTGGTTTAGTTGTCATGAGCGAAACTTAGCGCTCGATACTGCAACCCGCAAGCCAGGGAACTATACTTGCCACTGGACTCTCCGCCGGTGATCCCGCAACGATTATGTCCGAAGAAGCAGTCAAGACGATATTGCCCCCTGAGGCCTGGGCGATGGTGCAGGAAAATCCGCGCGCCGTACTGGTTGATGTGCGCTCGAACATGGAGTACCTGTTCGTTGGGCATCCAGCCGGGAGCATCCACGTTGCCTGGATCGACGAGCCCGACTGGCAGATCAATCCGCATTTCGTTACCCAGGTACGCCAGCTGATGCTCGGCGGGATCTGTCACGAGGGAGAGACCGACTGCGCCCCGGTTATTCTGATCTGCCGCAGTGGAAAGCGCTCCCTGGAGGCGGGCAAACTTCTTGTAAAAGAAGGATTTACAGATGTATACAATGTTGCGGAGGGGTTTGAGGGCGAACTGGACGAAAACCACCATCGCAGTACCGCAGGTGGCTGGCGGTTTCATGGTCTACCCTGGGAGCAGTGCTGACTCGTCCCGCTTCGCGTTGACTGGGCACATGTGCAAGAATATATTAGAATATTAGATTCCTGCTAACGTGTTTTCAGGGTAGCGCGCTGCAAGCGCTACCAATCGCAGGGTCGTAAGCAGACCAGCCGGTTGCGGTGTTTACGCAAGGATTAGAGGGCGGCGTTCCCGTAGTTCACTAGCGAGGTTACTGGGAATCACATCGATCTTAATGGTGAACAAGCACATTCCTGATTAGGAGGAAGACAGATGTCGACATCTCCCGAAACCATGCAGAGCGGGCAGCTGGATCAGTGGCTGGACGCGAAGCTTGACGAGCTGTTACCGAAGAAACTCGAGCAGATCGATGCGCAACGGACGCCCTCGATGGCCATTATCGCAACCAAAGGGACCCTGGACTGGGCTTATCCGCCGTTCATTCTGGCGTCCACATCCGCGGCGCTCGGATGGGATACCAGTATCTTTTTCACCTTTTACGGCCTGCTGTTGCTCAAGAAGGAGATTCCCTGCGAGGTTAGCCCGCTGGGCAATCCGGCCATGCCGATGAAAATGCCGTTTGGCCCGAAATGGTTCCAGAACTTCGCCTGGCCGATGCCGAACCTGCTGATGGCGGGTGTGCCGGGCTTCGAGAAGGTCGCCACCGGTTTGATGAAGAAGACCTTCAAGAATAAGGGTGTGGCCAGCATCGAGGAGTTGCGCGAGCTTTGTCTGGAGGCTGAGGTAAAGATGGTGGCCTGTCAGATGACCGTCGATGTATTCGGCTTCAGCCCTGAGGAATTCATCCCTGAAGTCACCGACTATGTCGGTGCGACCTACTTCCTGCCCGTGGCCAAGGAATCAGACATCTGCCTGTTTATCTGAATCCCCACGAGTCCTGCGATAGTAGTGAAGTAGGTGGATAAAGGCGTGCGTTGCACGCCTTTATTACGTGGGCCCGGAGTACAGCAATGGACATTTTGTACCCAGCAATTGAACCCTACCTGCGCCACACCTTTGCGGTGACGCCACCCCATCAGCTGCACATCGAAGAATGTGGCAATCCCGGTGGAATCCCGGTGGTGTTTCTGCACGGCGGCCCGGGTGCCGGTATCGATGCCATCCATCGG
>Ga0209536_100000870_pt1 | contig 50007 bp, 39 predicted proteins | sample DeeMarSeWOR28_12_FD_187461 | JGI IMG/M metagenome (GOLD analysis project Ga0209536, IMG submission 187461) | Marine sediment microbial communities from White Oak River estuary, North Carolina - WOR-2-8_12 (SPAdes) (version 2) | ecosystem: Environmental > Aquatic > Marine > Intertidal zone >...
CCATAAGGATCCGATCGGCACCATCTGGGATCTGGTTGGCGGAGATCAGTTCTTCTACGTTGATCAGCGGGTAGGAAAGGAGAACGAGGACTGGCGTCAATATGTCGTCGTAGCGCAGGCGCCGGAGGAGGCTGCGGGTTTCAGCTTGCGTGCCCGCTTCAATAATCTGCCCATGGGTAAAATCTGGTATGATGATTTTTCGGCGCAGGAAGTTACCCCTGTGATCACTGCCCTTGAGGAGCCCTCAAGTGAGATGATGATCGCACCGACCGACTATGTCCTGAAAAACAACTATCCTAATCCATTTAATCCGGTTACGATAATCGAGTATATCGTCCCCGAGAACGGGCAGGTGCATCTGGCTGTTTATAACGTCCTCGGACAAAAGGTCAGGGTTCTGGTCGATAAACAACAGATGAACGGCACCCACCGGATACTATGGGATGGGACCGATGACGCCGGAAATCTGCTGCCAAGCGGTACGTATTTCTATCAGTTGCGCGGTGAGAATGCGTTGATCACAAAGCGTATGACCTTTATCAAATAGGGATTCTTGTATTGGCCGGCCGGTAGAATGATTCCGGCCGGCTTTATTTGTCAGAACGATTCCGCGATCAGCACCTTTAATCAAACAGCAGCCGATTGGATGGAATCGTAGTTATGATGTTCCTGTAATCTCTATTATTATCTATTATTAATCGAAACGCCTGAAACGCTGTCACAGGAGGTCTGGCATGTGTTACCTCCATAGGTCTATAATATTTTTTTCATCTTTAATTCTCCTGACAAATACCGTATTTGCTGGCAATACCGGCAAAATTGCCGGAATTATCACGGATAAATCGACCGGAGAGCCTTTGGCGGGTGTCAATGTTATCGTGGATAACACCACCAAAGGTGCGGCTAGTGATCTGGATGGAAGTTATTTCATTATCGGGCTTACACCCGGAAAATATAATCTGACCATCAGTTACATCAGCTATGCCGACGTACACATCTCAAATGTCGATGTCAGTATGGATCAGACGACCACCATCAATATTGAGCTGCAGTCTGCGACACTGGAGATGGAGGGCTCGATCGAAGTCGTTGCTGAACGTCCGATAATCCGCCGCGATCTAACGTCTACGGAAGCTACCGTGGGAAAGGAACAGATCGATATCCTGCCGGTCGAAAATTTATCTGAAGTGATCAACCTTCAGGCCGGTGTTATCGACGGGCACTTCAGGGGCGGAAGGATTGATGAAGTACAGTATCTGGTAAATGGCGTATCGGTCAATGATGCTTATTCAGGTAGGTTTGCCATCGAGGTGGAGAATAATGCCATCCAGGAATTGAATGTCATCAGCGGTACGTTTAATGCTGAATACGGACGCGCCATGTCGGGAATTGTCAACGTGGTGACCCGCGATGGTGGTCCGGAACTTGAAGGTAATCTGAGTGGCTATGTGGGCAGTTATTTAAGCACCCATGACGATGTCTTCTGGGATATCGATAACGTTAATCCGATTTATAATCTTCAGGGTACGCTGGGCGGGCCGATTCCATTGCTGGGAAATGCCTTCTCATTTTTCGCGAGCGGCCGGTATAATTATGACAGCGGCTATTTGTATGGCTCAAATGTCTTTTGGCCCACGGATTTTACCACCGATTGGTTGTGGGTCGAGGAGCCGGAAGAAAGACGGTTCATGAGCCATGGCCGGATGTATCAGTTCAGTGAAGAACTGGCACAGCAGTTGATCAATGAGTCGGAAAAAATATCCATGAATGATGGAAGACGGTATTCTGGAAACCTGAAAATTACCTTCAAGCCTGCCGCCGGTGATAAATTTAATCTTGAGGGTATGTACCAGAATAATGACTGGAAGCAATACAGCCATAATTTTCGTCTCAATCCCGAAGGTATTTATAATTTTAATCAGTGGAGCACGACGGGAACGCTTTCCTGGAATCACGTATTCAGTAACCGCACTTTTTCCGATATCTATTACTCCTATTTTTTCACCAGCTATCTGCAGAGTGTGTATGAGGATATATTCGATCTCCGCTATGTCCCCAAGGAAAGGCTGCAGGACACCGGGGCCAGTGCTTTTTACAGCGGCGGACAGGAGATGTGGCATTTTGACCGCAGCACCACAACGCATTTGGTCAAAGGTGATATCACCAGTCAGGTGCATCGGGCGCACCAGCTGAAGGCCGGCGTGGAGGGGCGTCAGCACCGGTTATGGATGCACGAGTTTGAAGTCATACTGGAATATCCCTCACGCATGGCGCAATTGACCAGCTTCCAGAACAACGAATACCTGCATCATCCGGTTGAATTGTCGGCCTACATCCAGGATAAAATTGAATATGAGGATCTGATTATCAATGCCGGGCTGAGATACGATTACTTTGATCCGGACGGCCAGGTACCCGTTGATTTCAGCCAGCCAGCCATTTCCGCCATGCGCAAAGCCAAAACCAGCAGTCAATTCAGTCCACGGCTGGGTCTGGCTTATCCGATTTCCGAATTCGGCGTGATTCATGTATCGTACGGGCACTTTTTTCAGATACCTTCTTTTTACTACCTGTATACCAATCCCCAGTTCAATATCGATCTGGTTCAAACTACCGTCTCGGCCCCCCCGGAATCACAAAAAAATGTCGTTGGCAATGCCGAATTGAAACCGCAGCAGACAACCATTTATGAAATTGGACTTCAGCAGCAGTTAAGTGACGTCTACGGCATTACGTTTACAGTTTACTTCAAAGACATCAGAAATCTGGTCGGCACCGAAGTACTGCAAACAATCGAAGGTATAAAATATGGACGCTATATTAACCGGGATTATGGTTACGTCCGTGGCATGACCTTTACATTTGAACGGCGGTATGCCGATAATATCGCCGCCAATATCGATTATACCTTCCAGATTGCCAAAGGCAACGCCTCGGATCCCAACAACGCCTTTCTCGATGCCCAGTCCGAAAACGAAACCGAAAAACAGGTGGTCCCCCTCGACTGGGACCGCCGGCATCAGTTCAACGCTTCGGTCAATCTGGGTAATCCGAAGAATTATGTGATCAGCCTGATTGCCCGCTATGGCACCGGCCAGCCCTATACGACGGTTTCGCGGGTGGTGCAGCCGTACGTGGAAAACGGCGGCAGGAAGCCGAATATTTTTACGGTGGATCTGTATTTTACCAAAAAATTTGCTCTGGGTGCGCTTGAACCGGCCGTGTTTCTGCGCATATTTAATCTGTTTGACCGTATGAATGAACTGGATGTCTACCATGACACCGGACGGGCGACTTATTCCACCGATCCCTTATATTTTGGCGGGGGCCGGCCGAGGGGACTTAACACACTGGAACAATACTATGTTCAACCTGGCTTTTATGACCGGCCGCGGGAAATTCAGGTTGGTCTGGATATAAAATTTTAGCCGAAAAGATGCCTTATGAGACAATTCAAAATTTCAATTATCTGCCTGCTCAGCATACTTCTTATGGTCGCGTCTGGCTTTGCCCAGCGTATCCCCGATCCGAATGTCGGAGACCAGAAGCTGCGGCGGCAGGGTGTAATGGACGGCAATCTGGTAAGAACTGTCTATATCAACTGGGGTGAAATTGCCCACTGGCCCGATTCTCCCTCTGGAGAGTGGCCCAAGGGCACCGGCCATCAGTATGTCGATGGCGTTGCGCTGGTCGTGCAGGCGCGGGCGGTCGATAATAAAGGAAATGTTATCTATCCTCTTGAGACCCAATATCGTGAGTTTGTCGATCGCGGGCCCAGTGATGAACTCTGGGGCTGGGCACCGCTGCCGGGCTATTTCAATACAAAGGGTATAAAACCTGCGATCAGCAACGATCCGTCATCCTGGCCGCGCAGCTGGCCCGACAAAAGTGATGGCTGGATAAATCCCAATGAACTGCCCAATGATATCGATGATGATGGTAATGGTCTTGTCGATGATCTGGTTTACTGGAACGGATTTTTTGGCAAGGGTGTGTTTAATGCCGACGTGGAAACATTTTTTGTGTTCGACGATGATCCTGATGAAGAATGGGATTTTTACCCCGATCCGGCGGATACAAGCCGGCGTGGTATGGGGCTGGAAGTGGCCGCCCGGTATTTCCAGTGGGCGCAGGTACTGGCGGAGGATGTTATTTTTGCCGTTTACTTTATCACCAATGAAGGCAAGACAAACTACGACAGCACCTACTATTGTTTCTATATTGACTGGGGAGTCGGCGGAACGGATGATTCCTCCGATGATACCGGCGACTACGATACCTTCCTCGATATCGCATGGGCCTGGGATTCCGATGGGATTGGCACGCCGGGTAACTGGGGTCCGGTAGGGATGGCTGGATTCGCATTTCTCGAAAGCCCCGGGATCGATGATGACGGTATGGATAACGATGAGGATGGGATCATTGATGAGAACCGGGTATCGACCGGTCCCGGAACCTGGCTCGATACCTACCCGTATGGAATTGACAATGTGGACCAATACAAGCTTTATTATGGACTGGAACCGGTGCCGCACTGGTCCGCAGATGAAGATGGCGACTGGCAGGCATACAGTGATATCGATAACAACGGTCAATGGGATCCGGGTGAACCATTGAACAATGACGTCGGCGAAGACGGATTGAGTCCGAATGACTTCGGCTATCCCGGTCCGGATATCGGTGAAGCCGACGGAATGCCCACGCCGGGTGAGCCGAATTTTGATTTTCTCGACAAGGATGAAGCCGATCAGATCGGTCTTACGGGATTTCGTATCTTCCCGGTGCATACCTATGAGTTGTGGAACGAAAAACAGAACTGGGATGTGTTCAAGTCCGCGCCACCGCCCCAAAGTGGGCAGATCACCGCAAATCTTGGTATGTTTTTTTCATCCGGTCCATTTCCGCTCGAAGCCGGTGATACGCAGAATTATTCTATGGCCTTATTATTCGGTGAGGATGAGGATGACCTGGTACTGACCAAAAAAACGGTTCAGCAGATTTATAACGCCGATTACCGGTTTGCCAAACCACCCGAAAAGCCGCGGTTGTTATCGGTCACCCCCGGAAACGGCCAGGTGACGCTGGTTTGGGATAGCAGGGCGGAACAGTCCTGGGATCCGTTTCTCCAGGAATATGACTTTGAGGGATATCGGATATATCGCAGTACGGAACCGGAATTTCTGGACACGAAACTTATCACGGATGCTTATGGCCGCGCCACTTTCAGAAAACCTCTGGCTCAGTTCGATCTGGATAACGAGTATCAGGGTCTCCATCCGATCGATCTGCAGGGGGCGAATTTTAATATGGGAAATAATTCCGGTTTAAAACATTACTATGTAGATAAGGATGTGCAAAACGGGCAGACCTATTATTATGCCGTGGTGAGTTATGATCATGGCTTAGTGGATACCAGCGGAACGGGTGCGCTCGCCGGTATTCCACCCTCGGAGTGCACCAGCAGGATCGAGCAGGATATCGCCGGAAATGTGTTTGTTGATATCAATACCGCGGTTGCTGTGCCGACTGTTCCGGCAGCAGGCTATATCGATCCCGGACTGGATGGTGAGATGGAGAGAAACACTATCGGCACCGGTAACATTGAAATCCAGTTTCTCTTCCCGGATTCGATCCAGGAGGGACATATGTACAAGATCGAATTCGGCGATACATCCTGGCTGCATGATAAAGGGAATCCTTATTATCTGATCTATGACGTAACCGGTGCGCAAAAGATTCCCATGACCGATACGCTGTGGATCAATGAGATCTCTCAATCACCGCTGGTCGATGGATTTACGGCAACGATCGAGAATGATGCCGCTGAACTGGATTTCGACCGGACCGGCTGGATCACGGGAAGCAGCACATACCGCTGGCGGATTGGTCTTGACAAACGGTTTGCAGGTGCTTTGAACCTGAACATTAATTATCCTGCCGATTATGAAATTAAGTTTTCAGATGTCATTATCGACACTGCGGAGAACAAGACGGGATCTCCAAATTTCCTGCCGGCAAAATATTCAGTCTATAATCTGACCGAAGATAAACCGGCACATTTCCAGTTTTATGAATATTATGAGAAGGATTCCACGCTGAGCCCCTACTACCCATTCCATAATCCCGATTCAATTGAATCGGCTATGATCTGGGTGGATGACCCCGATCCGAACAATAAATTGAAATTTAAAACCACCTGGCGCTATTATTTCGAAGCCGATGATCCGAACGGCCAGATTCCACCGCAATCCGGTGATCTTTTCCGGATCACCACCAAAAAACCGTTCAGAAGCGGAGATTTCGCCACATTCAGCGTACGCGGTAAAAAACTCAGTACGGAGAAGGCAAAGACGGATATCGAGAAGATTGCGGTAGTGCCCAATCCGTATGTGGCTGCCGCGACCTGGGAGCCGCGTAATCCTTTCCGTTCGGGGCGGGGTGAACGCCGGCTGTATTTTATAAATCTTCCAACCAGGTGTACCATTCGGATTTATACCGTGCGCGGTTATCTGGTCGATACCATTGAGCATAACGAGACTATGGAGCAGGGCTCTGAATCCTGGAATATGATATCAAAAGACGGCCAGGATATTGCCTACGGGGTGTATATCTATCATGTCGATGCACCGGGCGTTGGTGAAAAGATCGGTAAATTTGCGATAATCAAATAGCCCAGGATAGAGCTATGAAAAAATATCTGTTCATTTCGCTTATATTACTCATTCCGGTAGTCGTTTCAGCCCAGTACAACAGCAACGTCTCAAATGTCGGTACGACTGCTGCGACATTTCTGGAAATTGGAGTCGGGTCACGGGCTATCGGTATGGGCGGTGCTTTTGTGGCAACTGCCAACGATGCGAGTGCGATGTACTGGAATCCTGCCGGAATAGGAAAATTAGTCTCGCCGGAAATTATTTTTGTCCATACCCGCTGGATTGCGGATATTACATTCGATTACGCCGGATTTGTTATTCCGTTAGGCGGCATCGGAACTTTAGGTGCCAGTCTGACTATGCTGAACATGGGTGAAATGGAAGTCCGGACCGAACTGCTGCAGGATGGCACCGGTGAATTATTTGACGTGGCGGATCTGGCAATCGGTCTCTCCTATGGATTTAACCTGACCGACCGGTTTTCACTGGGTATAACAGGGAAATATATTCTTCAGAAGATCTGGAAGGAACAGGCCGAAGGATTTGCAATCGATATCGGTACTATCTATGATACACCGATCGCCGGTCTGCGGGTCGGAGCAGCTTTGACAAATTTCGGTACGGATTTGCGTATGCAGGGTGATGACCTCCTGGTATATCATGATATCGATCCGCAGCAAACGGGAAATAACGAGCGGATATTCGCGGAATTGCAAACCAGCTCCTGGCCTTTGCCTTTGAATTTTCAACTCGGTGTGGCAATGGATCTGATACAAACTTCCACGAATCGTCTGACGCTCGCGGTTGATGCCCTTCATCCCATTGATAATACGGAAAGTATGCACGCCGGGACCGAGTATGCGTTCAATGAGAACTTTTTTCTGCGGGTCGGCTATCGCAATCTGTTTCTGCGTGACAGTGAAGAGGGCCTTACGGCAGGTGCAGGTGTTCAGGCGGCCCTTCTGGGGAACGTCCGTGTCGGCTTTGATTATGCCTATGCCGATTTCGGAAGGCTGCAGAATGCACACCGTTTTTCCGTGAATCTGGTTTTTTGAAAATGGTTAGATCAGGTATTGAACTGGGTGTTATTCTTCTTACCGTATGCATCAGTTTTAGTGCCTGTGGTAGAGTCGATGATCAGAATCGGTCCTATTTTCTGTACTGGTCGGCAAATAACCCTTATGAAATTGAATTTGCTGATTTTGTCGTAAAAGCCTGGAATCAAAAAAATCCCGCAATTCCGGTCCGGTTTCAGCCGGTTCCTGAAGGCCGATCTAGCGAAGAATTTATTCTGGCTGCTGTAGTCGGAAAAACCACCCCCGATTTTTATTCGAATATGTGGCAGGGCGATGTGGAAAGTTATGCCCGCGCAAAGGTACTGGTCGCACTCGATACCCTGGATGGATTTCTGCAGACCATTTCTCAGCGGTGTGACAGCACCACCATTGCAGAAATAACGTCATCCGACGGACATATCTATCAGATCCCGTGGAAAATAAACCCGATCATGCTCCTCTATAATAAAAAAGAAATGGCGTCCATCGGTTTTGAAGAACCTCCGGCAACATATTCGGAATATCTGGAAGCAGCAGAACGGTTTTGTAAGGATTTTAACGGTGACGGTTATTTTGACCGCTGGATAGGCTATTCTGAAGTACTTGTCACCTGGCTGCAACGGTTTTTCGATTTTTACCCCTTATATCTGGCGGCATCCGGCGGCGGTAAACTGGTTGAGGGAAGTAAAGTCATGTTCGTAAACGATGCAGCCATAAAATCCCTGGCATTTCTGCAAAAATTGTATGCGCGGAATTATTTTTCGAAAGAGATTCTCTCTGCGAGGCAGGATGTCTTCCTTTCCAGTGTGATTGCCACCCGATTCACCGGACCGTGGGAAATAATCCATGCGGAAAAATTCAAACCGGCGGGATTTGAATATGACTTTTGCCCGCTGCCGATCCCGGATGATTTCCAGGGGAACAGATATACCTATGGTGACCCGAAGAATATCGTGATCTTCAATACATGCAGGGATCCGCAGGCAGCCTGGGAATTTTTAGCATTTATAATCAACAGAGAAAATGATTTAAAATTTCTGGAAATAACGACCCAGCTGCCCCGCCGTAAAAATATTTTCAGCGATCCCTATTATTCGGACTATTTTAAAAAAAATCAAAAAATGATACCGTTCGCTCGTCAGAGCAGATTCGTACGCGGAACCGATGTAAGTCCGGTGCTGAAAGAAGTCTTCGATATTATCTCGCAGGAATATGAATTCTGTGTCGTTCATAACAAAAAATCACCCGAGCAGGCCGTGGCTGATGCCGCACAGGCGGTGCAATTGATTCTGGAATAGGCAAAATATGATCCGGCAAAAGATATCCGCATATGTCATGGTATCACCATATCTGCTGCACCTGCTGGTCTTTGTCGCCTTCCCGGTCATATTTTCATTTATCCTCATGTTTCACCGGTGGAATATTATTTCATCAATGGAATTTGTCGGTCTGCGCAACTTTGTGGTACTTTTTCAGGACAGACTTTTTTTCACCGCCATTTATAATACGTTGATTTTTCTGCTGATTCATATCCCGCTGCAGATCGCCGTGGCTTTGCTCCTGGCTGAAATGCTCAATCAGCAGATACGGTTTCGCGCTTTCTTTCGTGCAGCCTATTTTCTTCCGGTTGTGATTTCCGGTGTTGTCGTAACCATCGTCTGGCAGCAGTTGTATGGATTTGATATGGGATTGATCAATCGGATCCTGACCGGTCTCGGGCTCAGCAGAGTCGGCTGGCTGACTGACCCCAACATTGCGATGCCTTCCATCGCACTCATGGCCACCTGGAAAAATGTGGGATTGTATGTGGTACTCTTTCTGGTCGGTCTGCAGGGAGTGCCGGAACATTTTTATGAGGCAGCTGACATTGACGGTGCTTCACACTGGCAGAAATTTATCTATATCACGCTGCCGGCGATCAAACCTACCATTTTTATGGTTGTCGTGCTGTCCACACTGGGTGGTTTTTCGCTGTTCATCGAACCTTATATCATGACCGGCGGGGGACCTATGAACAGCACCATATCCGCCATGCTGTATATTTATAAGCAGGGATTTACCTTCTATCATATGGGATATGCTGCATCGCTTGGTTTTTTCTTTGCTGCGATCATCATGCTGGTGGTTGTCATCCAGAAAAAACTGATCGACAGGGAATAGCGGAAATGATGAAAAAATTTGTGCTCTATTCAGGCCTGACTGCCGGCGCGCTCATGTTTCTTTATCCGTTTATCTGGATGATCAGTGCTTCGCTCGCGCCTGAACAGGAGATTGCCAGCCTTAATTTACTCCCGACCGAATTTACACTCAGAAGTTATCTGCATATGATCGACAAAATCCCGATTGGCAGAGCCTTTATAAACAGCCTGTTGGTGTCTGTATCTGTGACCGCCGGCGTTTTGGTATTCTCCTCGATGGTCGGTTATGCCTTGTCCAGACTGCATTTCCGCGGACGCGATATGATCTTCTATATCATCCTGTTCACCATGACCCTTCCGTTTCAGATCACGCTGATCCCCCAATATATATTGATCGTCGAATTTGGCTGGGCAAATACCTATCTCGCCCTGATCGTGCCATATCTGGTAAGCACACTGGGTATTCTGATGTTCCGACAGTATTTTATGGCCATTCCCCAGGATCTCATCGATGCGGCCCGTATCGACGGCTGCGGTGAATTAAAGATCCTGTTCCGTATACTTTGGCCGAATTCGGTCCCGGCGCTGGTCACTGTGGGTATTCTGACATTTATGTCCGTCTGGAATGAAGTATTATGGCCGCTGATCGTCATTCGAACGGAAGAATTGATGACCATGCCGCAAATGGTTGCTCTGTTTGCCGTCGGGGGGCGTGCGGAATCGCAGCTGGGCACCAAGCTTGCCTCTGCCGCGCTGCTGGCCATACCCGTTCTGGTCGCTTATAGCTTCTTCCAAAGATACTTCATCCAAAGCATGGCGACAAGCGGACTAAAGGAATAATGAAAATGTTCAAAAATCTGAAAAACTATGAGTTTAAATTTTCTCCCGATATCACGAACGTGCTAGCCATGTTCTGTAGTTACGGTGATCAGGATCGAATGGAGCGCATCGTTGGCAGGATAAGTAAATTAACAGAAGCAAAAGTGCAGGAGATTCTAGACCAGATATTTCTGGATTTTAATGACCGGCACATTGATTTTGAACAGATCCTCAGTAATCACGCTGAAAAAATTGCACAGAAAACCTCCGGAATAAAGAAATTCTCGTCCGCACGCCGGTTGTTGACGGGTGCTTATTTCACCAACGAATATGCCTATGCCGCAGCGGCTTTTATGAACCCTTCTCTGATTGTATTCGATCGGAATAAACCGGATGCCGATGGTGGTCATAAGGCAATTATGAGTATCCGGGCGGTTGGTGAAGGACATATATCTTCCATTGCATTCCGTGAATTGATCATTGATGCAGGCTATATAACTCCCAAATCGGAGAAGAAACACAAGTCGGTAGTTCCTGCGTTTTTATCGCGTACTACATCTTCTTCAACGATAAAATTTGACACCCGGACCAATTTATCGGAGCGGGTGATTTTTCCGGTTGACGCTGACGAGCGGAACGGAATGGAGGATGCCCGGTTTGTCGCTTTCGAGGACGGCAGATATTTTGCCACATACACCGCCTACGATGGCAGAAATATCAGAGTCAAGTTGCTGGAAACCAGTGATTTCGAGACATTTATTCTGCACCGCCTTGAAGGTGAGGGGATACGCAACAAGGGATTAGCACTCTTTCCGCACAAATTGTCCGGAAAGTATGCGATGATCGGCAGACTCGACGGTGAAAACCTGTATTTTCTTGAATCGGATGATATCTTCTGCTGGAACAGGTACACCTTGATCGAAACGCCGTTTGAGCCGTGGGAATTGATTCAAATAGGTAATTGCGGCTCACCGCTGGCCACAGAAGCCGGATGGCTGCTGCTCACGCATGGCGTGGGTGCCATGCGGTCCTATTATCTTTCGGCATATCTCCTGGATCGGGACGAACCCTGGAAGATCTGCGGCCGCTTGCGTGAACCTCTGATCAGTCCGTTTAAAACCTCCCGCGAAGGGTATGTGCCGAATGTTGTTTATTCCTGTGGCGGTGCAATCGTCAATGGTATCCTCTACCTGCCTTATGCCGTAGCTGATTATTATGTGACGATAACATCATACAGCGTGCCGGAAATTTTGGATAAAATGCAGCCAGTACAGTAAGTGAGGCATATATGTCTATTCTGCGATATAAAAAAAACCCGATCCTGACTCGCAAAAATGTGCCTTTTGAGGTAAACAGCATTTTTAATGCCGGTGCGGTAAAGATCGGTGAGCGGTACATTCTGCTTTGCCGGGTGGAATTACCCACCGGACGGTCGCATTTCGTTTTAGCGGAAAGCAATGACGGTGTACATTTCACCGTGGCTGAGAAACCTTGCCTGAATCCCGAAGATCATGGGAAGTGGCTGCCGTATGTTGAATGGGGAATTGAAGATCCGCGCATTACGCATATCGATGGAAGGTATTACATCTTCTATACAGGGTATTCACGCTTATGCCCGATTGTGATGCTGGCATGCACATTGGATTTCCGGAAATTTGATATCCTTGGCCCGGTTTGTGAGCCGTCAAACAAAGATGCGGTGCTGTTCCCGGAAAAAATCGATGGCCTCTACTGGAAAATTGACCGCCCGTCGGCGGATGAGCGCCGCGACATGTGGATCAACAGCAGCCCGGATCTGCTCAACTGGGGTCAACACAGACTGCTCATCGAACCTCAGGCGGGTTCCTGGGAGCAGGATAAGATCGGGGCATCGACCCCGCCGGTCAGGACGGACCAGGGGTGGCTGATGCTCTATCATGGTGTGCGTGGATTTGGCATAAGTTCGATGTACCGGCAGGGTGTTCTGCTGCTTGATATCAAAGAACCATGGAATGTCCTTCATAAAAGCAGCAAGCCGATTTTGAGTCCGGAGTTTGAATATGAAAGAGTCGGCGATGTCCACAATGTTGTTTTTTCAACCGGATGGATCGTAGAACCCGACAGTCAGGTGAAGATTTACTATTCAGGCGCTGATTTGAATATCTGCCTGGCGACAACCGATGTGAGTTTTCTGTTAAACAACGCGGGAAAATGAAAATGAAACGTACCGGTTTAGTCGGATTGCTCCTTATCGTCGCTGCTCTTCAGGTCAGTTGCGTGAATCAGAAAGAAAAATTGATCGAAACACTGCTGAACACAGCCCACCTCGACCACCTTTATGAGGAAATTACAATCGAAGGGGAAGTGTTGGGGATCATTCACATTTATGCAGAATATCCCGATTATCACTGGATCGGCGATCCCAGTGAAGGTATTGCCTGTGTCGACGATGCTGCCCGCGCGGCGATATTTTATATCCGATATGCGGACCGGTATAACAACCATAAGGCCAGACAAAAAGCCGGACGCCTGCTTGATTTTCTGCTGCATATGCAGGCTGACAACGGATATTTTTACAATTTTATCTGGGACGACTACACAATTCATAAATATTATACACGCAGTGAAGCTAAAGGGGACTGGTGGTCATACCGGGCATTGTGGGCATTGACCGAAGCAGTTCAGTCCGGTGATATGTTTGAACCGGATCTGGTTGCCCGTATCGACAGCGCTTTGATCAGGGGGCTCAGGAATGTGCTTGAACAAAAGCAGGTCAGCAGAGATACCATTGATTTTTCGGGTATACCATGTCCGAACTGGCTGCCTTATGGCGCAGCCGCAGATCTGGCGGGATTATTGTTATTATCCTTGGTACCCTATTACCAGTCGCATGGCTCCAAAATCTGCTTCGATAGAATATCGGATCTGGCAGAAGGTATACTTCTGATGCAGCAGAAAAGTGATTCGTTCCCCTACGGCGCATTCCTGAGCTGGCAGAATAAATGGCACGCCTGGGGCAATATTCAGTCTTATAGTCTGATTAAGACGGCCGCTATCGCTGATTTCTCGGGTTATGCAGTCCCTGCCTTAACGGAAATCGATCATTTCTACACCTGGATGAACCGGGATACACTCCTGGCATCATTTGAGTTGGCAAAAGACGAGCAGGTCGTGAAAATCCTTGATAAAATGCATTATTCCCAGATTGCGTATGCGATCCGGCCGATCGTATATAGCTGTATAGCAGCCTATGAATGGAGTGGGGATGAAACGTATGCCAGGCTGGCTGCGGATTATGCAGCCTGGCTGTTCGGCCGTAATCCGGCACGGATGATTATGTATAATCCGCACACCGGCCGATGCTTTGACGGCATAAATGCTCCGGATCAGGTCAACAAAAATTCCGGCGCCGAATCGACCATTGAAGCCCTTCTCGTGCTGCAGGCCATTGAAAATTGTCCACCGGCGCAATCTCATCTCAATGACTATATCCTGCGTAACATCAGGAAATGGCCGGTTAAGCAATAATTTTATTTTTCAGGAATCGATATCCGCATGGTACAAAAAAGAATACTGGATACGGGCTGGAAATTTAAAATCGCTCCGGAATATGAAAACCATTACCCGGAATATAAAAAGTGGCGGCCGGCTTCCGTTCCCGGAACTATTCATACCGATTTACTGAATAATGACCTTATTCCCGATCCGTTTTTTGGCGAGAATGAACTACAGCTGCAATGGATCTCCGATGTGAACTGGCAGTACCGCTTACAATTCACAACCGGTTCAGAATTCAGACCCGATATACCATTATATCTGGTGTGTGACGGCGTGGACACCATCACAGACATTTATTTAAACGATGTACGAACGGGTTTCACCGATAATATGTTTCGCCGGTTCAGATTCGATATCTCCCGGCTGGTCAATGATGAAGAGAACATACTGGATTTTCATTTTACCTCGGCCAGAAAATATGCCGGCGATATGATGAAACAACATGGAAATATTTTTTCCGTCCGGAAGGCTGAGCGCTCTTATATCCGCAAGGCCCAATATTCGTTTGGCTGGGACTGGGGACCGGCTTTTCCGACCATGGGTATCTGGCGGGATATCTATCTCTGGCAGCCGGATCATTACTGGATTGAATATGTCGGATTCAATACACTCAGCCTGGATCCTGAACGGGCCGATGTGCAGGTAGGAATTTCAGTGGATGGCTATGCTAGGAGTGACGCATGCATAAAAATATGCCTCTCAAATGCTGATGCGACCTATGAGAGGCGCATCACCATCGGCAATTCAGGGCACTATGTTGTGGATATCACGATCGAACGCCCGGAACTCTGGTGGCCCAACGGCAGCGGCCCTCAGGCTCTGTATGACCTCAAAATCGAGTTGTTTGACACTGACGATCATCTGTTGGATCAAAAGGACCGGAAAGTCGGGATCAGAAAACTGGAGCTGACCGAAAACCAAAATGGTGAACCGGCTTTTTGTTTTCGCATCAACGACCGGCCCGTTTTCATGCGCGGGGCAAACTGGATTCCGGCGGATTCCTTTATTCCCAGAATTTCATCCGAAAAATATAATGAATTATTGACTTCAGCCCGAGATGCCAACATGAATATGCTGCGCGTATGGGGTGGAGGCATTTATGAGAATCCTGTTTTCTACGAACTTTGCGACCGGCTCGGCCTCCTTGTCTGGCAGGATTTTATGTTCGCCTGCGCAGCATATCCGGAACATCAGGATTTTTTGGAGAATGTTGACCTGGAAATCCGGCACGTGGTTTCCGAACTGCAGTATCATCCTTCTATCGCAATCTGGTGCGGGAATAATGAAAATGAATGGATCTGGTACCGGGAAAATCAGGGCAGCTATGAAGATATGCCCGGTTACAAACTTTTTCACCGGATAATCCCCGGCTTGGTTGGCAAAATAGATCCACTCCGCAAGTATTGGCCAACCTCACCCTTCGGCGATGACGAGGATCCTAATGATCCCCGTTCCGGAAACCGGCATCAGTGGGATATCTGGAGCCGATGGGTGGATTATGAGGAAGTTGTGCAGGACAAAAGCCTGTTCGTTACGGAATTCGGATTTCAGGGTCCCGCGAATTTATCCGCATTTGAACGTGCGTTACCTGAAAATGCGCGAAAGCCCGGTCACAGAATATTTGAGTTTCATAACAAGCAGATCGAAGGAAATGAACGTATTTTTCGCTTCCTGGCCGGGCACCTTCCGGTCCGGACCGGCTGGGAGGATTTTATCTACCTGACACAGTTGAATCAGGCACTGGCCTTAAAGTGCTGCCTGGAGCACTGGCGGGGCAGATGGCCGGAAACAGCCGGTGCGCTGATCTGGCAGCTGAACGATTGCTGGCCGGTCACCAGCTGGTCCCTGATCGATGGAAGCCTCTTACCGAAAATCGCCTATCATTTTGTAAAACAGGCTTTTGCACCCCTGCATGTACAGCTGTCTGAGAGTAAGCATAACCTGGCCGTTCTGATTATCAATGATACCTCAAGTGCATTCGGGGGAACTCTGCAGATCGATGTGGTGGATCTGGAAGCGGGTATATGTGACTATACACGGTTGATTACATTTTTTATGGGTGCGAGCTCCCGGATAACCCTGCCAGATCTTTTTAATCCGAACCTGTCTGATATTCCCGGCCGGGCAATTGTTCTCTCGCTCAGGGATGAAAATGATGAGCTCCTTTCCCGGAATTTCCATCTGCCTTCCCGGTGGAAGTATCAAACGCTGGCAAAGGCGGATCTGAGAGCGGAACAAATCAAAGACAAAGATGGATATGTGCTTGCCGTTACAGCCGGACGAACCGCATTTTTTGTTGATCTCCTACCCGCTGATATGATGGTAAATCCGCGTGGTTTTATATTATTGCCCGGAGAAAAAAGGGAGATCGCGCTCCCGGGAGCGATAGCATCAGATCAGATCAAAATCTTTTGTTTGAATGACTACTTGAGTTGAATATGTTGCCAAATTATCATTACCGGCTGCGGTTGCTTATTCTTCCCATCCTGACGGCGATTATTGCGGCCGGCTGCCGGAATCAAATGGATGAGCAAAAAGATGGACTGACTGTTCAGGTGACCGGCCGGCCCACTCACATCGAGATCGGAGGGCCGTACGCCGGGATCGAAATGCATGGGGGGAATCCATTACTGAATCGGATCAGCCTCTATTACCCGGTGGCCAACAGTATCGATAACAGCAATGATTACTGGACCCGCGATACATCCCGAATCCTGCGACTGGGTTTCCGCCTCAACGATCTTCCGGCAGAATGGTTATCTGAATCTCCTATGACACACGAGCTAACGCCGCATCATGTCAGTTTCAGACACAAAGTCCATGGCATTGATCTGGAGATAACATACAGGTTTTTCAGATCATCACCGGCCTTTCTGTTTAAGACAAGTTTTGTAAATCCAACCGGGTCGGATGTACAGCTCGAATATCTGACCGATCTGAATACAATGCTCAGAACAAGCCATACCTATCGAAAAATTGATCGGTCATGGACTTCCACCGACACAAGCAGGAGCAGCTATTTCTTCCATTATGAAGAAATTGATGCGGGTCCCGCTGTCGTCTTCTGTATTAACCGAAAAGCCAGACCGGTCAGCTTCAGTACCAATCGTGAATTGATCGGCCAGCCTGGAACCAAAAGCCATACATGGCTGAGCAGCGCCGGGAGTCTCGGTGAGAATCTGATCAGGAAATCCGAACCGGCGCGGCCGGGACTGGCTCAACTGTATCACGGAGTGATCCGGGCGGGAGACAGCCTGATTGTTGAACAGATTATTGGTGCATGCAAGCCCGGAGAAGAAAATACCTTTCTGGGAAATCTTATGACTGACCAGGATTTTTCCGGAACCGACGAGGTACATAAACCTTCTGGATCGGTCGTCGAAACCGGTGACCCGGTTATTGATCATTCGGTAAAATGGGCTGAAGCGATACTGGATGCAAACTGCCACTATCTTGATGGTACGTTCGTCCCGATGCCCTGTCCCGCCCAGTACAATTTTTATTTTACCCACGATGTGCAGGTCACCGACCTGGCGAAAGTAATGTTCCGTCCGGATCAGGTCCGGGAGGATCTGATTTTCATCTCGAAACATGCAAATGAGGAAGATATCATTCCCCATGCCTATTACTGGAAGGACGGTAAATATGCTACCGAATACGCAGGATCAGATAACTGGAACCACTTCTGGTTCATCATTCTTTCCGGCCAATATCTGAAATATAGCGGCGATTATGAGCAGCTTAACCGGCTGTTTCCGCTGATTGAAAAAAGCGTGCGTGAGACTTTGCGGAATTTGAAGCCGGATGGGCTGATGTGGGCCCAGAGACCCGACTGGTGGGATATCGGCCATGATTTTGGTCCGCGCGCTTATATGACCATCCTTATGGCACGGGCACTCGAATCCTATATGTATATCTGTGTGGCGCTGGATCGAAATCTCGAAGACTGCCCGGACCTCGAAAAAATCATTGCCGGCCTCAAAAACGGTTTGAATACCAACCTGTGGGATGAGACATCCGGTTTTCTGATGAATTATTATGGAAGTGGAAGGAAAGATCCCCATTTTTACATCGGATCATTGCTGGCTGCTCATTTTGGCACCATCGGGGATGACCGGATTTCACAACTGATCGCCGGTGCAGATCAAAATCTGTTAGATCCGGCTATCGGCATCTATAACGCCGCACCGATGGATTTTCACACCCTCCATGATTCTCTGTCCTATCAGCAGGGTGAGGCAGGCAAAATCGGGTATTATTTTAACGGTGGCATCTGGCCCCAGGGCAATGCGTGGTATGCCCTGGGTTTGATCGCCAGCGGCCAGCGAAATAAGGCAATAGAATTTATCAAGAACATCATGACCGTCAGGGGCATAATGAACAGTCCCAACGGGCAGCCAGCCATGTATGAATACAGGATCAGTGATAAGCATAATACGGATATATATGGCAAGATCGATAAACCGCAGTTTTTATGGGCCGGTGGCTGGTATCTGTACGTCCTGTATCACCTTTTTCTGATCGGTGATGATCCGTGGAATATCCGGTTTGAACCCTATTGCTCCGGGGATGGGGATCCGATTAAATTAAATCTGATGCTGTCAGGCAGGTCCGTATGGATAATAGTTCAAAATGGGGACACATTCGGGATCGTCTCCTCCAAAGACGGCAAACATTTTCCTTCGATGGTCATCCCCGGCGGCTACGCATTGCCTGAAAATCTGGTCGTCTCCGACGGTCCCGTTCAATACCCGGTGCTCGCGCGGACCAATGCTATACTGTTAAATATCGACAATAGTTCAAGTCCAGCCAGAGTGACGGCCAGGGTGAAAGCATTCAAAGGTCATAAAAACAGCATCCGCTGGCTGACGACGAAAGAACCAGCGCAAATCCTGATATATGGCCGTCCGGAACCCGTCCCATTCCAGGTTCATAATGACGAAAAGGGATATATAATCGATGCCGGATTTATACATGAGAATCCGGTGGAAGAGATAAGTTTAATTTTTGAGGAATAGATCAGATGGAAAGAACCTTGCTGAAAAAATATGTCGTATTGCTGTCGTTTTTTTCTGTTATACCAGTTCTTGCGCAGCAAATTGAGATCGATCGCATCACGCAGATGCCTGATCTCCCCCAGCCATACGATATGCGTGATTGGAGAAAAGTGGCGCTGGCCTATGATTCGCTGGTGTTTGATCAGAACGCGACCGGACAATATCTCCCGTTGATCTGGATCATAGAAAATACGATCAATTATCCTGAGCATACCAGTTTTGGGCTGCACTCAGCCGTCGGTACCTATTCTCCCGAGAATGCGGAGGCGATCAATATTCTGCCCGCAGTAATCGGGGCGACGCTGAATGGCATCGATAAAAGTATTCAGCATGGATATAACTGGGTTCTGGCATGTGAGGAATTCTTTAACAAAAGGCCGGAGGAGAATATTTATCTGAACGGTGCTGTCGCCAGCAGCGGCAGTGACTGGTGGTACGATACCATGCCAAATGTCTTTTTCTATCAGTTACATGATCTCTATCCAGCTACGGGAAGTTTTTCATCGCAACTCGAAACGGTCGCTGACCGCTATCTGCAGTCAGTAAAGGTTATGGGCGGCCGGACAACACCCTGGAAGATTCCAAATATGAATTACCGGGCTTTCCGGTTCAGCAGCATGCAGCCGAACGCCACCGGTGTTAAACAGCCTGAAGCCGCAGGCGCCATTGCATGGCTTCTATATCATGCATACAAGGGAACCGGAAATGAAAAATATCGCATTGGTGCTGAATGGTGTATGGAATTTTTAAGCAACTGGCCGACCAATCCGGCTTATGAACTCCAGCTGCCCTATGGCGTATATATTGCCGCAAAAATGAATGCTGAATTGCAGGCCGGATATGATGTATCAAAACTGCTCAACTGGTGCTTTACTCCGGATGGCAATGTCCGCGGATGGGGTGCTACAGTCGGGAACTGGGGTGGATATGATTGCGCCGGCCTGATTGGTGAGGCTGCCGGGGAAGGCTACGCGTTCGTTATGAACGGTTTTGAACAGGCCGGCGCGCTTGTCCCGATGGTAAGATACGATGATCGTTTTGCCCGGACTATCGGAAAATGGATGCTGAATCTGGCGAATGCTTCGCGACTGTTTTACACGGCATACCTGCCCGACGAAAATCAGGACGGGGAGGCATGGGCAAAAGTGCATGATCCCCTATCGTCAATCGCCCATGAAGCGATGCGCGAGTTCGACCTGAATTCGGCGGCAAGCCCTTTTGCCACCGGTGATTTCGCCAGAAGCGGCTGGGCGGCGACAAATTATGCCTTGTATGGAGCCTCTCATGTCGGCATAATGGGAGGAATAATCGATACCACCGACGTTTCGATGATCCTCTGTCTGGACACGCGCCGGACCGATTATTTTCAAACCGAAGGTTATGCAACCTATCTGTGTTACAATCCTTATCCGGAAGAGAAAACGATCACCTTCGACGCCGGACCGGAGAACAGTGATTTATGGGAAATGGTCAGCAATACCTATCTGGAGCAGGGTGTATCCGGAGCGGTGGAGATATCCATTCCGGCCGCCGAAGCAATACTGGTGGCTATTTTACCTGCCGGAGGGGTAACAGAATATAGTGAGCAAAAAATGCTGGTAAACGGTATCGTTGCCGATTATAATGCCCGGAAGTATACCGGAAACTACCTGCCGAGGATAAAAAGCCTTGATGCCGACAGGTACGTATTGCTCAGAGGAGAGCAGGCCAATCTGTATTGCACGGCAGAAGATCCGGATGGGGATCCGTTGACCTATATCTGGTTGAGTGACAGCGGAACGATAAGCGGTTCGGGAAGCACGATATCCTGGCAGGCACCGCAGACAGGGGATCTGTACAGTCTTGTCAGCATCGCAGATGATGCAAATGGAGGCCGCGATACGGCGATGATCAGTATCGAGGTTCTCGATAATGCAAAGCCGGTGATCACGTCTTTCCGGGCGCTGCCGGAGGAAATCGATCTGCTGGATTCCGCGAAAGTGACCTGTACAGCTTTTGATCCTGATGGGGACAGCCTGCAGTATATCTGGTCCAGCGAAGCCGGCAGCATTGTGGGAGGAGGTCCGGAAATACGCTGGCAGGCACCCGATTCCGTAGGCATTTTCAGGGTATTCTGTCAGGTAGTGGATATTAATGATGCCGCCGTTGAAGACACGGTTTACATAACCGTCGGGCATCTGGTAGCGTTCTACCCTTTTAATGCCAGCGCACAGGATTTGAGCGGTTTCGGGAATAATGGCAGTGTTAACGGGGCAATCCCGGTCGAAGACCGCTTCGGCAATCCTGATGCTGCCTACTATTTTGACGGTGCAAATGATGCGGTGATCATACCATGGGCGCAGGTATTGAATTTCCGGAATGCCATCACGATTAATTTCTGGATGTCGGTGGGAGAATTCTTCCCCAGAGAGGCACATCCGATATCGCATGGCAACTGGGAAAACCGCTGGAAAATTTCGATCACCAACAAGCGTATCCGCTGGACGGTTAAAACCGATACGCTGGCGAATAACGGAATCAGAGATCTTGATTCATCCATTGAACTGGTGCTTGATTCCCTTTACAATGTTACCACGGTGTATGAGCCGGGGCGATTCGAAATTTATATCAACGGACAGCCGGATAAACTGGACAGCTGGCGCGGCAAAATCCTGCAGACACCGATTGATCTGACCATCGGGCAGGTGCTGCCCAACAACAGTGCCTATAATTTCAAGGGTGTTCTGGACGATATCAGGATCTACAACCGCGCATTATCAGCCGATGAAATAAAAAACCTGTATGATCAAACGACAACGATCAGAGATAAAAGCGATACTTCACCCTCTGAATTTGCTTTGCTGCCGAATTACCCGAATCCTTTTAACAGCAGTACGCGTATTCTATTCTCACTTGGTTCAAGGGACCGGGTATTGATCGATATTTATAATATACGTGGTCAGCACATAGACAGATTGCTGGATGATTTAAGACCGGCAGGGCAGCACAGTATAATCTGGAACGGTACAGACAAGCAGGGAATAACCGCCAGCAGCGGTTTATATATATGCCGGATGAAAACCGATACATTTTCGCAATCCCGTAAACTGATCCTGCTGCGTTAATAATCAAATTCGGGCCAGGTTTAAGAGATCGATCGAAAAGTCAGGATTTTTAAATCCTGGATGATTTAATCCCGACCTGCCGGGAGGGATCGAGGCGTTTTGTCGGGAAGATTTTGGACTTTGGATTTTGCCTGCCTGTCCGACTGCCAGGCGGGCCGGCAGGCAGGGATTTTGGATTAAAACGCCTCTTCCCGGAATGTATGCCGCTCCCATTTCTGTTCATCGGGATCTTCATGTATCCTTTCCTTTAACAGGTATACCCCCAGATAAAACAGCGGCGTATCCAGTAATGCGAAAAAGAATTTGAAAAGGTAGGAGGCGAAGATCAGAGATACCAGTTTACCGATCGAATCGATATCGGGGCCGAGATTGTCGGCCAGATAGAGTATGCTGAGAATGGCTGTCGTATCGATCAGCTGGCTGAATGTCGTGGAGCCATTGTTGCGCAGCCAGAGATGCCTGCCTTTGGTCAACCGCTTCCAGAAATGGAATACGTGTACATCAACCGACTGAGCGATCAGATAAGCGATCATCGATGCGATCACATTGCCGATCATAAATTCGAATACCCGTTCGAAGGTGGACGCCGCACCCGATACACCTGATGCATCGGGCAGATAGTGTCCCAATGCCATTAATCCGAGCATAAAAAAATTCATGATAAATCCGATCCACACCAGAGTCTGCGCCCGTTTTTTACCGTATAGTTCGGATATGAGATCGGTGGCAAGGAAGGTGAACGGATAGGCAAGTACCCCGGCAGGGATTACCAGGCCGAAAATGTCTACAAATTTCGTGGTACCGATAATATTTCCCAGGACGAGGGCGGTCAGGAATATACCGCTCAGAAGCAGGAACAGTTTTTCTTTAAATTCCATAAAATGGTTTATCCGGTATATATTTTTATGTATAACTATAAAATCACATCGGTATTTCTAAAATACTAAAAAAAATACTCAATTTTTATAAACCACCCTGCCGGCAGTAAATTATTTTGATAGTGTCAAACTGAAAAAATCTGATCCGGTTTTATCTTTCACACAATATCCCGTTGGAAATGAAGCTATAAAAAGTATCCTGGAGTGCAGCAGACGGGGCAAACAGACATTCCTTTGCGGCACAAACCAGTTGTTAAATCATTCCTGGCGATAATAATTGGCTTTACTATGAACCCTGTTGATCAGGTTGAGCAAAATCTGCTTATAAATGATACCGTGGCAAATTTTCGGTATTACCCGGCGCTGGCCGCGTGTATTTCCCGTTAGGGTTAACACCATCACACAAAATACCGAAAATATGTGAATTTTATCCGGCAATATTGTGAAAAAATACTTAAATTAAAGTCTTAATCTTTTTAATAAATCCGCTGGAAAGGAAATATTATGTCTTTAAAAACGCTGAACGATTTGTTCGAAATTGCGATCGAGCATGAGATCAGCTCCCAAAAATTTTACCAGGATGCCCTCGAATCGACCCAGGATCCAAAGGTGCAGCATTTCCTCCGCACTCTGATCGCGGAGGAAAAGGGGCATGAAAAAATGCTGAAAAGTATTGCCGAAATGGAAATTTACGATGGTACTGTTCCGGTCAGCCATGATGTGCTGGAACATGCACGCCAATCACACGATATCGATATACCCGAGCTGTCTGCCGATCCTTCGCTGGACGAGATCTATGAGATTGCCCTGAAACGCGAAACTAAAGCGTACAATCTGTTTATCCAGATGTCCATGACCACGGTTAATCCGGAATTGAAAACACTGTTCGGCAACCTGGCGGAAGAGGAGCAAACCCACCACAAAAACATTGACACGGCATACCAGATCAATACGGGTGAAATGGGCTACGAAGGATAATTGGTAAACATTGAACTGCATATTGAGTGAGGAAACGGATGTATAAAATTATTGAGGCGAGATTCCTGGCACAGGATATCAAATTATTCCGCATTATCGCACCAAAAATTGCGCAGAAGCGAAAAGCCGGGCAGTTTGTAATTGTCCGCCTGGATGAATATGGTGAACGCATACCCCTTACTATCGCCGATTCTGATTTCAATGAAGGTAGTATCACTATCATTGTGCAGGGTATCGGGAAAACGACCAGACAGCTGAATATGCTCGAATCCGGTGACACTATCCAGGATGTTGTCGGTCCGCTCGGAAAACCCTCACACATCGAGAATTTTGGTACGGCAGTCAGTATCGGCGGCGGCGTTGGGACCGCCATTGCATATCCAACGGCGGTGGCATTGAAAGAGGCCGGAAATCGGGTGATAACGATCAACGGGGCCCGGACCCGGGATCTGGTGATATTGGAAAATGAAATGAAGGCCGTCAGCGATGAGGCCTATATTACCACCGATGACGGCAGCTACGGTTTTCATGGATTTGTGACCGATATGCTCGGCAAACTGCTGGATGAGGGAAAAAAATTGGATTTTGTGCTGGCGATCGGACCGATCCCCATGATGCGCGCGGTCGCCGAAGTAACCCGCCCGCATAATATCCATACGGTAGTCAGTCTAAATCCGATCATGATCGACGGAACCGGCATGTGCGGCGGCTGCAGGGTGATCGTTGGCGGGGAAACAAAATTTGCGTGTGTGGACGGGCCGGAGTTCGATGCCCATGCAGTGGATTTTAAAAATCTGACAGACCGCAACCGGATGTATGTCGAGTATGAAAAAAAATCACTGGAAAGCTTTTTACACAAGTGCAGGTTACCCGTTTGAGAAATGCTTTCCACTTTATCCGGATATTCATTCCCGCTGAAACGGATTTGAATGCAGGAAGATCCCTGCAGGATGACCGGAAAAAGAAGATCTTAATATATCATTCACACATTTTGTCATGCTGGAAGAATCTTCCTGAGTGCTGAAACGGACTTAAGAATAAATTAACTGCACAGGATAAATTACCTGCATGTAAGTAAAGGATAAATCATGGCTGAATTTTTACCCCCCAAGGAACGGATGAAAATACCAAAACAAATCATGCCCGAGCAGGATCCTGCAGAACGGGTAAAAAATTTTAATGAAGTGAATTACGGATTTACCAGAGAACTGGCCATTAAAGAGGCCCAGCGATGCCTGCAGTGCAAAACGCCGACCTGCATTGACGGCTGCCCGGTCGATATAAAAATCGATGATTTTATCACATTGATCGTCAAAGAGGATTTTTTAGGTGCGGCGCGCAAGATAAAAGAGGACAATGTGCTGCCCGCTATCTGCGGACGTGTGTGCCCACAGGAGGAGCAGTGCGAGCAGACCTGTATTCTGGGAAAGAAATATGAACCGGTTGCGATCGGTCGGCTGGAGCGATTTGTGGCTGATTACGAAATGACCCTGGGGGTTGAACCGGAACCGGTCAAAATTACCGGAAAGAATAAAAAAATTGCGGTTGTGGGCAGCGGACCGGCAGGCCTGAGCTGTGCCGGAGATCTGATTCAAATGGGTTATAACGTAACGGTATTCGAAGCCCTGCATGAACTGGGTGGCGTACTGGTATACGGTATCCCTGAATTTCGTCTTCCAAAAGAGATCGTGCGAAAAGAGATACACAATCTCGAAAAAATCGGGGTTGAATTTCGGACGGATATGGTCATAGGACGATCCCTGACCATTGACGAATTAATGCACGAAGAAGGGTATGAAGCGGTTTTTATCGGTGTAGGTGCCGGTTTGCCCTGGTTTATGAATATTCCGGGTGAAAATCTGGTCGGTGTTTACTCCGCCAATGAATTTCTGACGCGGGTCAATCTGATGAAAGCGTACCGTTTTCCGGAATACGATTCACCCATGCTCGATTGCAGAGGAAAAAATGTGGCGGTCATGGGGGGCGGCAATACAGCGATGGACGCCGTACGCATCTCGTTGCGACTCGGTGCCAGGAATGCTTACATCGTTTACCGGCGATCCGAAGTGGAGATGCCGGCAAGGATCGAAGAAGTCCACCACGCCAAAGAAGAAGGTGTACAGTTCCTGATGCTCACTACACCAATCGAAATGCTCGGTGACAACCAGGGTCGTCTGCAGGGGATGAAATGCCTGAAAATGAAACTTGGTGAACCGGATGATTCTGGCAGGCGGCGTCCGATTCCGATAGAGGGATCTGAATATATTCTTGATGTTGATATCGCGGTGATCGCTATTGGCAATGGGTCAAATCCGATGATTCACCAGACCACTCCCGAGATAGCGGTCAACAAGTGGGGTAATATTATTGTTGACGGTGATACGATGAAAACCAGCAAAAAAGGCGTATTTGCCGGCGGAGATATTGTTACCGGCGGCGCGACTGTGATTCTGGCAATGGGTGCCGGCCGTACTGCCGCAAAGGCGATTGACCGGTATTTGAGTAATGGGGGCGATTGGTAGAAATTGGGAATTATGAATTAGAAATTAGGAATATATTTTACTGATTATCGCACATTTTGGCTGATTTGGAATGTACATTTTGAATTGATTTATTTTAAAGATGTTCTGGTCGTTTTGGTGATGCTCGATAGAATCAATATCAATTCTTCAGATTGAGTAAGTAAATTTTTAATCTGTCTGTGATCGTAGACTAATGTTGTTTTGATTAATCTCAACCAATAATTACATTCGCGTGCTTCTTTAAAACCAATATATATTTTAGTCAAAAAATCTTTTTGTGATTGTGCAGCCAACGCCTCTTCTACATTGGCCCCGATTGATGTGCCACTTTTAAGTAGATGCATGGATATGTGGAGAACATTTCTGTCTCTTTTAATTAAACATCTTGAAAATATTACAATACCTACCGCAAATTCAAATGATAAATCTCTTACTCTATTCGACATGAGACTTCCACTTATATCAGGACATGCCCTAAAAAATACAAGTATCATGCCATTTTTATCTTGACAATTAGAATTATGTGCGCAAAATTAATCCCTAATCCCTAATCCCTAATCCCTAATCCCTAATCCCTAATCCCTAATCCCTAATCCCTAATCCCTAATCCCTTTACTTTTCCTTAAACGCAGCGACGACCCCCGAAATACTCGCTTTTGCATCCCCGAATAGCATCCGCGTATTCTCATTGAAAAACAGCGGATTATCTATGCCGGCGAAACCTGCTGCCATGGACCGTTTCAGCACAAATACAGTTTTGGCGTAATCGACATTGATGATCGGCATACCGTATATCGGGCTGCTCTCATCGGTCCGGGCAGCCGGGTTGACCACGTCGTTGGCACCGATAACCACGGCCACATCGACCGTTTCCATAATCGGATTGATGTCATCCATCTCCACCAGCTGATCATAAGGGACGTTGGCTTCGGCCAATAAAACGTTCATGTGACCCGGCATACGGCCGGCCACGGGATGGATGGCGTAACGCACCTCACATCCGTTTTGTTCAAGCAACTCTCCCAGTTCACGTACCACATGCTGGGCCTGTGCCACCGCTAATCCATATCCCGGAACGAAAACCACCGAGCTGGCCGCCTCGAGGATAAGGTAGGCATCATCGGCGACAATCGGTTTAACCTCTCCCTGGGCGGCTGCTCCCTTGCCGGCCGTAGTTGCACCGAATCCACTGAATAATACGTTCGCGAGAGAACGGTTCATGGCTTTGCACATGATATTGGTCAGAATGATGCCACTGGCGCCGACCAGGGCGCCGGCAACGATCAGGATATTATTCTGAATAACAAAGCCAGCCGCACAGGCCGCCAAGCCGGAATAACTGTTCAGGAGCGAAATGACCACGGGCATATCAGCCCCACCAATCGGTATGACCGCCATGACACCGAGAATCAGCGCGAGCAGCATAATACCGATGAATATGTTATAACCTCCCAGAGGATTAAGAATAAACAGGATCCCTGCCGTGACGATTGCCAACAAGAGCAGTGCATTGACCACTTTTTGACCCGGAAACAACGTCGGTTTCCCACCGAAGACCTCACTTAATTTCCCCCAGGCGACAATACTTCCCGAAAATGTGACACCACCGATCAATACCGATAAAAAGATGGTAGTGAGTGTGAAAACTGCTGAATTGGGAGAAGCATGATACGCTTCCCATCCTACCAGAAGACTTGCAATACCGCCAAAACCATTGAAAAGTGCCACCATTTCAGGCATTTGTGTCATAGCGACCAGACGCGCGGCAAAAGCACCCACGACGGCACCGATAATAAAACCGATGACGATCCAGTGGAAGTCGATAATTTCTTTGCTGAGCAGCGTAATGACTACAGCCAGAAACATCCCGATGGCCGAAATAAAATTTCCCTGGCGGGCAGTCGCGGGGGAACTCAGCATTTTCAGACCGAAGATAAACATGATCGCCGCTGCGATATAGACAAGATTTATTAACAGATCAAGATTCATTTTTTTACCTCTGTCGGTTTCTTTTTGAACATCCCCAACATCCGATCGGTTACCAGATAGCCGCCGACTACATTAATCGTAGCGAATGCGACAGCTGCTGTTCCGAGAATAATGCTTAAAGTGTCATCTCCGGCAGCACCGGCGGATACCAGGGCGCCGACCAGGGTTATTCCTGAAATGGCATTGGATCCGGACATCAGCGGTGTATGCAATGTAGCCGGCACTTTTGAAATGACTTCAAAGCCAAGGAATATGGATAGCATCAGAATAAATGCGAGAAAAATTAAAGTGGCTGGATCCATGGTCATTTATCCTTTCTTTTGCATATTCAGGGTTTCACTGAAAATGGCGCCGTTATGCGTGACCAGACAGCCCCGGATGATCTCATCTTCAAGGTTAAGATGAAAGGTCTTGGCATCTTTATCCCAAAAATGTGCAATGAGGTTGCCCACATTGCTGGAATACATCTGGCTGGCATGTATGGCAACGCGTCCGGGTAAGTTTTCCATACCGATAATCGAGACACCGTTTATATCGACAGTCTTGCCGGAAACGGAACCTTCCACATTACCACCGGTTTCGACGGCAAGATCTACGATCACACTTCCCGGCCGCATGCCCTTAATCATATCCCCGGTAATGATCACAGGTGCTTTCCGGCCGAAAACCTGGGCAGTGGTAATCACCACATCCGCCTGCGCACAGTAACGGGCCATGGCCTCGCGTTGTTTTGCGATCTGCTCCTGGGTAAGTTCCTTGGCATACCCATCTTTTGTCTGACCGGTTTCTCCCAGATCGATCTTAATGAATTTGGCTCCCAGAGACTGCACCTGCTCCTCGACCACCGGCCTGGTGTCAAAAGCATCAACCCTGGCCCCAAGACGCTTGGCGGTCGCGATAGCCTGGAGGCCGGCAACACCTGCACCGATTACAAAAACTTTTACCGGTGCAATGGTACCGGCAGGAGTCATCATCATCGGAAATACTTTATCGACTTTATCGGCGGCCAGAATAACTGCAACATATCCTGCCAGGCTGGCCTGTGAACTCAGTGCGTCCATTTTCTGTGCCAGGGTAGTGCGCGGGATCAACTCCATACTTATCGCGCTCACACCCTGTTTGATAAATTTATCGATCAGGGAAGGCTCGTTGAAAGGATCCAGATAGCTGATATGTATACTACCTTTCTTCAACAGGACAATATCATCTACAGAAGGCTTGCGCAGCCGGATGACCAGATCGGAATCAGCAAGCAAAGATCTCCGGTCATGGACAATTTGTGCCCCTTCTTTGGTGTAATCTTCGTCGACGAAGAAAGCAGATTCCCCCATTCCCTGTTCAATCAATACCTCAGCCCCCAGTTTTACAAGACTGGCTGCGGTTGCAGGAATAATAGGAACACGTTTTTCGCCAGGATGCAGGTCCTTCATTACGGCGATTTTCACAGATTACCTCCTAGGTAGAGTTCTACTATTATGTACTGACTAGATTTGAGAATAAGACAAAGAGCCAAAAGAAAAGTAAAAAGTAAAAAGGAAAAAGATAAAAAAACACAGGTATTGCGTTGGTTCCCGGTGGCGAAACTGGTAAGAATAGCAACCATAAAACGCGTATGCAATTTGTCGCGTTTGCTTTCCAGTTAGGCAAATTTCTCCACCATAATGTCTTTTGCCTTTATCCTTTTGCCTTTTTCCTTTTCCTAATTTCTGAAGTTAATTCTGAGAAACATTTTCGGTCTCCTCATTTTCTCCGTTGTCGGCCATTTCCATTTCCTCAAATTCATCGGTCATCCTGCTCGCCACAGTCTGACGTATGACACATACTTTTATTTGTCCCGGATATTCCATTTCCTGTTTTATCCTCGTAGCAATATCATTGGACAGTATTTCGGCCTGTTTATCATCCAGTTTTTCCGGTTCAACGATAACCCGTACTTCACGTCCGGCTGAAATGGCGTAGGTTTTGGCCACGCCCTCAAATGAATTGGCGATTTCTTCCAAACCAGTGATCCGCTTCGTATATGCCTCCAGCGTATCACGGCGTGCACCCGGCCGGCTGCCGCTGATTTTATCGGCTGCGGTCACCAGCACCGAAATGGGTGAAATAGGAGGTGCTTCTTCGTGATGGGCCAGGATGGAGTTGATCACCACCTCATGTTCCTTGTACTTCTCGCACAGTTCCACGCCAAGCTGGACATGACTGCCCTCCGCATTTACCGTTAGTGCTTTTCCGATATCATGAAACAAGCCGGCACGCTTCGCCAGTTTTACATTAAATCCGAGCTCAGATGCCATTTTGCCCGCCAGCAGGGCAACTTCTTTCGAGTGTTGTAACATATTCTGTCCGTAGCTATACCGGAATCGCAAACGCCCCAGACACTCCTTTATTTTATGGTGCACGCCCCGGATACTTAACTCAGACAGCGTATCTTCAGCAGCCTTCATTATTTGACGCTCAACTTCCTTGGCTGCTTTTGAAAGGGCCTGTTCGATGAGACCTGGATTTATATTTTTGAGCTTAATCAGATTCTCCATTGTCAGGCGGGCAATCTCTCTTTTTATCGGATCAAATGCTGAAAGGACGATCATCTCCGGGGTATCATCGACGATGACCTTCACTTCCGCCAATTCTTCAAATGCACGAATGTTTCTTCCCTCTCGGCCTATGATCATACCCTTGAAGCGTTCATTGGGTAATTGAACCGTGGAAAGAGTAGATTCCATAGTGAAATCACCGGCGAGGTTTTCGATTGCATGGGCAATGATTTCTTTCGCCTCGCGCTGGGCCGATAATCTGGCTTCATCTTTGATTTCCTTTGCCAGCTGTACCGCCTCCAATTTGGCCCGGTCTTCGAGATTTTGCATAAGCTGCTTTTTCGCATCATCAATACTGATATGAGCGATGCCCTCCAGTTTTGAATTTTGAGCATCGACCAATTCATCTACTTTACGGTGCTTTTCAAATAACATTTCTTCCCGCTGGGATATCTTTTGAATCCGCTGCGCCATTCTGGTTTCTTTGTATTTTAGATTGTTTTCCAATTTGCGGAGTTCTTTTTCCTTGGCCATTAAATTGGCTTCATTCCTGGACAATTGTCCTTCCTTTGATTTCAAATCATCGTAAAAGCGGGATCGCTTGCGCTGCATCTCCTCACGGAACTGGAATAGCTGTTCCTTTTTAATTTTTTCCGCATCATTTTTTGCCTGATCGATAATGTCCCTGGCATGGATCTTCTGCTTTTTTTGATAGGCATTATAGGCAAAATATGCCATGGTTGCACCTGCTCCAAACGCGGCAAATAATAGTAATACCAGATATAATAGTTCTAATTGAATCACAATCAGCCTCATCTTTCCTGATTAAAAAAAGGGTAACAACGCACTTGTTGCTACCCCTTAAAAGCTTGAATAACACCAGCAGATGACTTATTCTCCGTGAATACGTGCCTTCTTGGCCAATAATTCATCCTCGGTCTCTACGTGATCTGGATCCTTTACACAGGCATCAGTCGGACATACCGCGGCACACTGAGGTTCCTCATGAAATCCGACGCATTCAGTGCAAAGATCGGGATTAATGATATAAAGAGGATCTCCTTCGGTAATAGCATCATTTGGACATTCAGCTACACAGGCATCGCATGCGATACATTCATCGTTTATTAAAAGCGCCATAAGTTCTGTCTCCTTACAGTTAGCTTAAAGTAAATGTATGGATTCAATCAAAAAGTTTGAATCCGACCTTTAATATGACCTGATATTCATCAAGTTTTCCATCCTTGATGCCACCGCGCATCTGCACCACCTCAAACCAGCTTAAACCTGATAAACTTTGTGATGCCTGATCAATGGCATTACTTATCGCCGCATCGTAGCTCTCTTTGGACGTACCCACAATTTCGATGATTTTATACGTCTTATTACCCAATTCAAATCTCCGTTTTAGAGTAAAATATAGCCAATAAACCTTTCAGAATCAATATGCTCTGCCGGTGTCATCACCTGCGATTGAACTCATGAACTGTTCTCAGCATGGTCAGATAGTTGTCGAGATTGACATATTCCGGAATTGAGTTTGAGGACCCGGCACAATATCCGCCACCGGGAGCGATCTCATGCAAGTATCGTGAGGTAAGGCCAGCGACCTCATCCGTACGACCGCGCGCGAGTAAATCCACCTCCACCCCGCCGCAGAGACACAATCGGTCGCCAAACTTTTTCTTAACCTCGCTAATATTCATGGATTTCGGCTCGATCGGATGCAGAGCTGTAACGCCGGAACCAATAATATCCTCTATGACTTCCCAAAGAACGCCATCGGTATGATAGATGAACGGGATGCGGCGCTTTTTCGCCAATTGACCGATATGTGCAAGCAGGGGAAAAAAATAGGTTCGCAGAAATTGAGGATTTACCATCAGGTTGGACGAATAGGCGATATCATCGCTGTACCAGAGAATGCCTACCCAGTCCATATCTGCCATCGTATCAAACATACTGAGTATCAATTCCGATGTTTTCTCGAACAGGGCTGCGACCAGGTCCGGTTGCTCATAGATTGCCATTGCAAAGGACTCAAAACCCATCAACTCCCAAACATTGGTGAAAATATCACCATACTGTCCGATAATACCCATTCCTTCCGGCAGCAAACGTTTTGCTTCCTCAAACAGGTGGTAGTCTATATCTGATTTAGCCGGCCACCGGTAGGATTCGAAGGATTGCCATGAGCTGATTATGCCCTGGTGTTCAGGGGACCAGGCACGATCCGGATTATCAGAATCTGTACCTGCAGAGCGACGGTTAAGTTCGAGTTGAATACGCGGTTGCAACTTGATAAAGTCATATCCCATCCGCTGCATGAAACTAATGTCATCTGAGAGATTCAGAATGGGACGACCCAGTATTTTTTCCTTAATTGATCGGTCAATACCCAGTTCAATCAATGGGATAAAATCTGCTTCCTGATTAATCAGAGTTTTCTGTAATTGACTGAAGTCAGCCTGGTGCAGATGGCTAAAATTCATAACCGGCAATGTGTTATGCCTGCTTACCAAGTAATAATTTAGCCTCATGCACCGCCTGCGAGGCGTCAGGGGCATATCCATCCGCTCCGATTTCATCGGCAAATTTCTTGGTCACCGGCGCGCCGCCGATAAAAACTTTATTATGAAGCCCCTGGTCTTTAAAGGTATGGACCACATCACGCATTTTTTCCATGGTGATCGTGAGCAGTGCGGACATGCCCACCAGAGCACCCGGGTTCTGACGCGCTGCAGCCACAAATTTATCGGTGCTGGTATTAATGCCGAGGTCAATCACCTCAAATCCCGCTCCTTCAAGCATCATTCCAACCAGATTCTTGCCGATGTCATGCATATCACCCTGGACGGTACCCAAAATCACTTTTCCCAGGCTTATATTGTCTTCATCAACCATATAGGGTTTGAGGATCTCCAGCCCGGCCTTCATTGCCTTAGCGGAAAACATCATCTCCGGAACAAAGTATTCTCCGGCGGAAAATTTATCGCCGACGACATCCATGCCGGCTATTAATGATTTCCGTAAGATGTCACTGACTTCCAGTTTTTCTTCAAGTGCCTGCTTAACCAATTCCTCCACCCCCGGTTTCCCTTCCAGCTCCGGCGGATATTTGGATTGTGCATTGATATGTCCCTGGATTACGCGTTCCTTGATTGTGTCCAGTGTGCTCATAGGTAAGATCCTTCTATATGTCAAATAAATGCCATTAGCTGCTTGATAAAGATAAAACTTTTATTCCAAAGTTGCATCTAAATTTTTAAATCCTTTGTAGTGCATCTGAATCGTAGATATTTTCTGAATGTGCAATGTAAGATTTAGAGTATGACAGCATGATCCTGCGCACAGACAGTTCTTCAGATGTCTCATACATTTTTACCCAGGCAAATATTCAGTGTAAATAAGTTTCAATTATCCATATTCTTCATTAATATAGATTAAACTTGCTTTGGCATATTATTCTGGCTGATTAACTGATAATTTGAGGTTTTGCCGGTGAACGAAAAAAACAACAAAACCTGTTAATTAAAAGATTTGGAGGACACTTACATGTTTGATGCAAAGATATACCGGAGCCGCCGGAAAGATTTAAGCAGCAGGTTAAACACCGGGATTATCGTGCTACTTGCGAATGAAGAAAGTCCCATGAATTACCGGGATAATATGTATCATTTCCGGCAGGATAGTACCTTCTTATACTATTTTGGTCTGAATGAACCCGGTATGATCGGTGTGATTGACGTAGACGAAGGCAAAGAATTTCTATTTGGCTATGAATATACAATCGATGACACGATCTGGATGGGGCCTAAGCCATCCCTCAAGGAACGCGGTGCTTTGGTCGGGATAAGCGATGTTGTAAATATTGATAAAGCCGATGTAAAGATCGGTGAATGGATAGCCAAAGGAAGGAGAATGCATTTCCTGCCGCCTTACCGTCCGGAGCATGAACTGAAAATTCAATCACTGCTCGGCATTCATATTTCTCAGATCGATGCACATAAATCGAGAGAATTAATCAAGGCCGTTGTGGCGCAGCGATCGGTTAAAACTGAACAGGAACTTGCCGAACTCGAAGCCGCACACGCCATTACCAGAGAAATGCATATTACAGCGATGCAGAAGACACGTGCCGGTCTGTACGAGCGTGAAATTGTTGCACTCCTTCGAAGCATTGCGACAGCGGGAGGCGGTAATCCGGCATTTCCGGTGATTTTCACGGTGCACGGGGAAACCCTGCACAACCATTATCATGGACATAAAATGACTGATGGCAGACTGGTGGTGAATGATTCAGGTGCCGAATCCGCCGCCGGTTACGCAGCCGATATAACACGTACATTTCCGGTGAACGGTAAATTCAGTCAGCAACAACGGGATATCTATGAAATTGTGCTTAGAGCGGAAAAATCCTGTATTGAAGCGCTAAAGCCTGGCATAAATAACCGGGAAATCCACCTGCTGGCAGCCAGAATTATAACGGAAGGATTGAAATCGCTCGGATTGATGAAGGGTGATGTTCAGCAAGCCGTAAAACAGGGCGCCCACGCGCTGTTCTTTCCGCACGGTATCGGTCACATGATGGGACTCGATGTACATGATATGGAAAACCTTGGGGAAAACTATGTAGGCTATGATGATCAGAACACCCGCAGCAGCCAGTTTGGCCTGGCATCTTTAAGACTTGCCAAAATCTTGCAGCCAGGATTTGTGCTTACAATTGAACCGGGGATCTATTTTATTCCGGCTCTTATCGACAAATGGCGTGCTGATGACAAACATGGCACTTTTATCAATTATCCGGCAATTGAAAAGTACCGCACGTTCGGTGGAGTACGAATTGAGGATGACGTGGTGGTTACAGCCGACGGCTATCGGATTATTGGAAAAACGATACCGAAAGAAATACAGGAAGTGGAACAAACCTGTCAGGGGTGATCTGAATCAACCGGCTTCATGTTTATGAACCGTTTAAACGCTTGTAAAATGCCTCTTTTTTCAGGCATACCGACTCATTAGCTGCCCGGAAACGGCACGGCGCCGGTCCTGTGTGCCTAAAATTATTCCCCTCCGTGGTGATAATACGGATCCATTTTGCCTTTATCCATTTGCAGCGTTAAATTATCGGTATGTTTGTACGGATATTTGCCACAATCGGTTTTCTTTTTACAGTGATATGTGCCCGGAATGTTGATGTTGTGATTGTCTACACCAATAACACAAACGGTATACTTGAAAACTGCCGTTGTCCTGCGCGTTCCTATGGCGCTTTAGAGAAAAGGGCCGCATTGATTGACAGTCTGAGAAAATCGAATCCGAACGTTCTGCTTATCGATTGTGGTGACATTCTGGATATCAGGCCAAACAGTCTCCTGCATTCTTATATTATCAAGGCGTATGGTATAATCAGGTATGATTTCTGGACACCAGGTGACCAGGATTTCATCGAAGGAATTGATTATTTCAGGGAATCCTTGGCAGCAATGCCCGGACAGCTGGTTTCGGCCAATATCCGCCTGGACAGACAGGGAATTGGCCGCCCCTGGTGGATTAAGGAAGTAGCGGGTATCAGAATCGCTGTCACCGGCACCCTTGATCCCGGAGTTTTGCAATATTTACCGGATTCCATCGCCGGTAGAATAACAATTGAGCCCCCGGAAAAAGCGCTGGAGAAAATATTGCCGGCGATTCGTGCAGACAGTGATGTGATCATATTATTATCACATGCCGGCATGGATCGGGATCGTGAAATTGCAACACGATTTCCGGAAATTAATCTGATTTTTGGCGGACACTCGCAAACCATAACAGAACATCCCGAAATGGTTGGCAGTACGGCGATTTTACAGGCCGGTGAGGGGGGTAATCGTGTGGGTATGCTGCAGCTGCGGTGTGAAAAAGGTAAAATTTCATCTTATCATAATACATTGCATTTGCTGCACAGAAATGAACGGGATGATCCGAAAGTTTTGAATTTGATTGCAGAATATTACAGAGAACGCATGAAATCCATGAACAGAATAAATACACAATAATTGAGGATGATATGAGTAAACAACATGATGCCCGTAAGAAACGTAAGCGCAGACAAAGGTGGATTGAGCGGAAAAAAGCCAGTATCCGCAAAAAAGTAAAAAACAAATAAACAGGCTAAAATAACAGCCGAACCGTGTGGCTGGTTCGAACATCCAGCACCGGGATAAATATTTGATATTCAGGGAGGATGAACCATGAAACGATTACCGATCGGTCTGGTGTTAATCATCTTCGTATTAACCAGTTGTAATCTTGAAGTAAACAAATCAATTGACATTGGTGACGGTGAACGGATAAAGAAAGATCTGTTCACGGTAAACGGTTCAATCCGGATTGGGAAAGATTGTCAGATCGACGGAAATTGCCGGGCGGTAAACGGTAGTATTGAAATTGACGATCACTCAAAGGTCAGGGATCTGAATTCAATCAATGGCGGGATCAACCTTGGTGAGCAGGTGCTGGTTAAGGGCGATGTTGTCGCGGTAAACGGTCCGCTGCATGCTAAAATCGGTACGGTGATCCAGGGCGAAATATCCACGATCAACGGTGAAATCGACCTGACCGGTACCGAGGTTACCGAAGATCTCGTGACGCTCAGTGGTGATGTATACCTAAGGGATCAGACAATTATTAAAGGGAATATCCGGGTAGACAAAAAAGGATTGATAAACGATTCAAGCAACCGCCTCTATTTAACCATACGCGTCACCGATGGATCGGTTGTCGAAGGTGACGTGATTGTGAAGGATAAGGAACGTGAGGTCACACTCGATCTGCGGCGCGGCGGTAAGGTTCTAGGTGAAATACGCAACGCAGAAGTCCTGCGTTGACGATAACCGCTCTTTTCCTCCGGGCTGGCTGAATCCTGTAATACCACCGGATTAAAATCCAGTGTATCTAAGATAACTGATCGCCCGTGCCATTTGTTTTTTTCTGCTATTTCTTTCTTTTCCTGCACTGCCTGTTGTTCGGTGCGCTTTTTGCAGTAATCCCGGATTAAAATCCGGGGTATTGAGGAAAATACGGCCACCCGCAACATTGAGTTGTACTTTTCTCCTGCCTTTCCAGTAACGCCTGTTCTATCCTCACCACGGAAAGTTCCGGGATCAGAAGTAAATATTAAATCCGCCGCTGAATATGCTGTATGCCGGGTCATTTATCCCCAGCCCGGCTTCAAGCAGGATCGATAAGTTTTTCTTAAAGGCAACTTCCGCTCCAAGACGAAACCAGAATGGTACGTTTGTTTTATCCTCGTTAAAAATAATATCCATATCGAGGCCAGTGTAGAGATGGACCTGCGGATCAATCGGGATGGTAAATGTACCCGAAGCATCAAGACCTACATCGCCGAAATAATGGGCGCCGGCACTGACCGAAAAATATGGCTTTCTGGTCAGGATCATGAATTCCAGATCGGCTCCCACATACATATCCGGATATCCTGCCCCGATTCTGAAATTAATGTCCATGTCTGATCGCAATCCGTAACCACCCTGGACGAAGATGCCGAAATTATCGCTGAGCACAGTTGGCAGTAATCCCAGACGAAATTTATCTGATTTCAGGCTTATCCCGCTGTTGAGCACCTGTGCCCGGCCGGTGGACAGCATCGCAAGCACGATAACCAGAAGTGTCAATTTTAATCGCATCGGTGATCACCTCGTTTTTTGTTGTCCTTTATCATTATTTATTGATCGGTACTCTGTATTGACAATGTGCGAAATACTTATATTTTTAAGGGTTACATTTTCAAACAATTATCGGTTGCGCGATTCCAGGAACGAAATCAAAGTATCACAGGCCCGGGAGGACCGGTCCAGCGTTTCCTGGATTTGTTCGATAAGGGCTTCAGTACTGTCCAGTTTCGTGTCCGCTTTCTGCCTGAAGATGTCAGCCAGGCCATAAAGATATTCTTTCTGAATTTTATCTTCAGCGGAAACGATCAATCGGTACAGATTCCGAATGGTTCTTAAAAATACCAGGGCACGGGTTAATTCCTGAAGTGGCTGTTCAAATGCAGGTAAATGCGCAGTTATCTGCGTAAAAAATTCTTCTGATATCGAACTGGTGCTGCCCAGTTCAGCTTTGAGCATCAGGGCAATGGCTTCTATATCCCGCAGACCGCCGCGTGTTTCTTTCAGGCTGCAGGTACCGTTCACCCAGCCGGAAAATGTATGCTGACGATGATAAATTTCATTGATCATATGCATGATATAATAGGATTTACGCTTGAATATAAAGGGTTCGATAATCTTATCATTGATCACAGCGCGCATCTCCTCATTACCGATTATCATCCGGGCTCCGAGTAGTTGAGAAAGATCGATAAAGCTTTCGGCTTCATCCTTACCGAGATATGCGGTTATCTGAGAAACAGGATTAACAAAGCCACCCAGGATTTCTCCTAAACGATAATGGGGCAGCATCCCGCGTTTGAGAATTTCACGATTCATTCTGATAACGATTTGAATGGTATGGGCTAATATATGCGGATCTTCATCGTCAATCAGGACAATGAGGTCATAATCATCATCGTAGGCCTGCCGACGGCCATGCCCACCGGCAACAAGCACGGCAAGTCGCTCTTTGCTGGTCAGTACATGCGCTTCCTCCGACTCAGCTTCTTCGGTACAGACATCATATAATTCCCTGATATAGTTATCACAGAATATGGTGAACTCCCGGTTGGTCGTCTGGAGGTCAGCTCCGCGAATGGTACCGATGCCAACTCGCAAGAATTCAAGGTCATAGTAATCACCGAGGATTTTCTTTTTTGTCTGGGGATCGGGGGAAATATCAACCATAGCCAGTAATCCTGATGAGATTTTTGAAAGGCGTGAAGTATCGTTCAGCGATTTCAGATATTCCGGATGCCCGGCGATAACCCGGGAGAAGAACCGATGAAAATACTGACCGGACCATTTATGAATAGTGTACAGTTCGTTCAGCTGTGTCTGGAATTGCCGCAGACGTTCTGAAATGACCGGTGTATCGAGAATTTCGTCGACGAATATAAAATCTTCAGCGGGAAGAATCTGCAAAAAAGCATGGATATATTCCGGATACAGGCTGTAAACGCGGCAGAGCCGATCGTTCGTAAAAGGCAGTGCCTTAATTTTTAATAAAAATGACCGGCACATTTTTCTAAAAAGACTTTCACCGACAATATTACGCTGATGCTTGCCAATGATGGTAATCAGGCGGGTGACCGTTATGAGCGAATGCTGCGCCCATTCCACATATTGGTCGATCACTTTTTCCTGCATGATTTTGTCCATCTTCTCGAAACTATCAATAAAAGCTGCAACAAGATTTGTATCAGATTCAAAGAGCTCCAAAATATCGTTCCAGTATCTTGTGCCGGTGAAAAATACAGTGGATTCGATAAACTCGCGGGCAATGCAACCGCGGTAAATCTGGCCTCGGCCAATCCCTGTCGCATGGTACCGCTGGATGAATATTGAAATGAATTTCAGATGCTTTGCGATATCAGCGATGAGCGATTCACCTATTTTGCGGATCTCCTTGACATTCTGATAATAATCGATGATCAGCTGATCCCAGGCACTTACGGTTCCAATCGGCTCATATCCCATATGATCGGCAATCAGCATTAGTTGTTCCTGCGCCAGATCTTCCAGCCGAAAGGTATCTTCCTGGACAATATAGAGCTGCAGCATAAATTTAAATGCTTCGAGAAATGAAATGCCGTTAAAAATACGTTCGTACTCATATTTCAGATTGGGTTCTTTCAGGATCAGGGCATTGAGAATTTCCCATGCATTGACTTCTTCCACATTGTGTATGGTTTTTTTTGCGTAGAGAACCAGCTTGATCATACGGAGTACATCTTCTTTTGGAGAGATTGCATCCTTTGAGGGCGGATTTATCAGCATGGCGCGCGCTTCTCCGAGAATACCGCGTAGAAACCCTTCGTGATAGAGGGTGTTTTCCTTCCGGTTGAAAAAGTAGCGATTAATGATTTCTTTTCTGAATCTGTCAAACAGACTGCGGCTGCCGTAAATCATCTGAGCATTGATCAGTTCAGATAAAATGACCACATCTTCGATCCGATCGTCCAGCAGTTTTCTATATTCGGGTATGGTCGTGGTATAAATATGTTCACTGACCTTTTCGGATAGATAGTGGTGCATTGGGGTTGCATACACCAGCATATTTTGAGTGATCTTCTGTATAGCCTGATTGAGTTGCTCGAGATCCGTGTTGTCATTAGCAACAAAGCCTACATCGATATCATCCTGATCTGCACGCGTTCCGACACTGCAGACAAAAAAATCAGGGCGGTCCTTTGAGTCAAGATAAATATCAAGCAAATTACTGAGATACAAAACGCTCAATTCGCGGAAGTCACAGCCCAGCTGCATCATAAACCGGAAATACACATCATGGGGATATTTTTCTGCTGAGATCCCAAGGGATAAAATGTCGAGGTTGCGGAAAATCATATGAAGATATTGCAGACTGTAGTAGCAGCTCAGATGCTGAACGTTGGTTTCCTTATCGTCTGTCAGCGAGGCGATAATGTGCATTTCCTCGGCCGGAGCGAAACTGGCATGCCACAAATGCACCTGCATAAGCTGTCCCTGCCGGTCCAGTGATGTCAGTAATGATTTTCTGAATCTCCGAATCGTATATAAATATTTTTGGTAGTGATTCCCGAGGTGGGCGACTCTGCGCTCGATGGGAAGCAGTGGATCCATGATGATCTCAAATATCTGATGCTATACCGGATAAAATTCGGTTCCGGACTGAGAGCGTATTAAGCAACCGGTGATTTCTGACTTACCATATCCTGACCGATCCGGAAGGCTTTTATATTCATCTCTTCTGTGCCTTTTGGCACACGGGCTCTTATCGCATTAATTATTGCATCTTCAGAGACGATTTTTGAAAGCCGTTCGATCGCGCCCAGTGCGATAATATTGGCGACGATCTTTTTTCCGATCTTTTCCTCAGCCAGTTCGGTAATCGGATGACTGTGCACCTGATAATCGCCTTCAGGGACCGACCGGACAAAATGGGAGTCTACGATGATCACACCACCGGATTTTATGTCCCCGGCATATTTATCGACCGCTTCCTGGGTCATCGCCAGAAGCAGATCGATATTAGTCGCTTTGGGATAATCGATATCGTCATCGGAGATGATTACCTCTGAGCGGCTGGCACCTCCGCGTGCCTCAGGTCCGTAAGACTGGCTTTGGGTGGCATTTTTCTGGTCATAGATAGCTGCTGCCTCCGCCAGGATTTTTCCGATCAGGATCAAACCCTGCCCACCGGCGCCACTCAAGCGTATTTCATAGCGAAAACTCATGATTTTTCCTCACAGATATCTTCTCTGCGCCTGTGATGTAATTTTATCATAGGTCGTAATATATTCCGGTAATTCCCGGTCAGCCAATACGCCGATGATCTCCTTGCCTCTGAGATCCTCGCGTGACATTGTTTTGGCCTTTTCGACGCGCACCGCCTGACTTTTCTGGTTGAGAATCAGATCTTTGCCTTTGCCGAGTTTATTGATCTTGCCATAAGCCGTGGGACAGGGTGAAAGGATTTCCACCAGTGAGAACCCTCTCTTCTGGATCGCCTGTTCGATCAGCTTTTCAAGTAATTTGGCATGATATACGGTTGAACGGGCTACGAACGACGCTCCGGCGGCAATCGTCAGACCAGCGATATCAAAGGTATTTTCAAGCCCTCCGTAAGGCGCGGTAGTAGCAAAATCACCCATTGGGGTGGTGGGTGATACCTGACCACCGGTCATGCCGTAAATGTGGTTGTTGTATAGCAATACCGTAAGGTTGATATTACGCCGGGCGGCATGTATCAGATGATTCCCGCCGATTGCTGTGGCATCCCCGTCGCCGGTAACGACAATGACGGTTAATTCCGGCCGTGACATTTTAAGCCCGGTTGCAAAAGCGATTGCTCTGCCGTGGGTGGTATGCAGTGTGTTGAAATCAACGTAGCCCGGGGTTCTGCTGGAACAACCGATGCCGGAGACCATTGCGATTTCATTCTTATTCAAGCCAAGATTATCGATTGCTCTTAGAATCGCTTTTAGCGCGATACCGTCGCCGCATCCTTCACACCATATATGCGGGAATTTATCTTTGCGCAAATAATCCATATAGTCCATGAATCAGATATGCTCCTTAATCTTTGATAGTATTTCTTCCGGATGGATCGGCTCCCCGGTAATTTTATTGACCCGGGACACCTCCGTCTTTCCCTTTACGGCATGTTCAACCTCATGCGCGATCTGGCCCAGATTTAGCTCCGGAACGATTATATGGGATACCTGTTCAGCCAGCCGCGAAATACGTTCTGTAGGAAAAGGCCAGAGCGTTTGAATCCGCAGCATGCCTACCCGGCGGCCTTCTTCGCGTGCACGGCGCATTGCATTGCGGGAAGAACGGGCACTGGAGCCATAGGTTATAACTGCGATTTCCGCATCATCCAGTTCGGTCTCCTCATACTGGATTATTTCATCCAGGTATTTGTCCAGTTTCGAATTCAGGCGGCCTAGCATAGCTTCAATAGTCCTGGTGTCATTTGTTGGAAATCCAGTTTCATCATGCACCAGACCCGTAACATGATATCTGAAACCGTCACCGAAATTTGCCATTTCGGGGATAAGGGATTCGTCATTTTTATAAGGTAAATATTTTTCCGGATTACCGGAAGGTTTTTTGCGGTTGATAATCTTCAAATCGGTCGCATCCGGCAGCGTGACTTTCTCATGAACATGCCCGATGATCTCATCCAGCAACAGAATTACCGGGACCCGGTATTTTTCTGACATATTGAATGCCTGGATCGTCATATGGTACGACTCGGTAACACTTGCCGGGGTTAAAGCAATTATCGGATGATCTCCATGCGTCCCCCAACGGGCCTGCATAACATCCGATTGGGAAGGCAAAGTAGGCAAACCGGTGCTTGGTCCCCCCCGCATTACATTCACGATGACGACCGGAATTTCGGCGATGCAGGCATAGCCGATATTTTCCTGCTTAAGGCTGAAGCCTGGTCCGCTTGTTGCGGTCATGGATTTCACGCCCCCCAGTGATGCACCGATAATTGCCCCCATGGCAGCGATCTCATCTTCCATTTGAATAAATCTCCCGCCAACCTCCGGGAGTCTTTTACTCAGCTGTTCGGCAATTTCAGAAGAGGGGGTAATAGGATATCCAGCGTAAAAACGGCAACCGGCGTCTATTGCACCTTCCGCAACAGCAATGTTGCCCTGCATCATATATACTCTTTGCGGCAAGCGGAATTACTCCTTATTCCTGTACAATTTTCTTCTTGGTCTGAGGAGGATGGACGACTATCGCGAAATCAGGACACAGCAGCTCACACAGCTGACAGAAGGTGCATTGATCGATGTCTTTGACCACTGCAACAAAATCCTGCATTTCGAGGACCTGTCGCGGACAGACATCTACGCAGATTTCACATCCTTTACACCATGCTTTATTTATCTTAATTGGCTCTTGACGATCCATTCAATTTCCCCCGGTATTTTACCCCGTTCCGATCAATCCTTAAAAATTAGTAAATTGAGGGTAAATTTAACACAGGTAAATTATTATTGCAAAGATTACTTTCGGCTATTTTTACCGCCATTTTAGCTAAATTTAATGCGTTAAAGTGAAAATAGATCATATTGTTCATAAGCCGAAAATATAGCACAAATATTCCGGCCTTTTTATACCGCTTGACTGCTGGTCGTCTTGAAAGGTCTTGTCAATATTCTAAAAATTGCCGGATTACCTGCAGATTGTTAAGAAATGCTGAAATGGCGCCACATATTAAAAATCACAGAATAATATGCCTGTCCGATTGCCAGGCGGGCAGGCGCAATGGCACGGAAGAATAGGGTAGATTGAAAATGAAGTATGTTGACAAAATATCCGGATAAACAAAAAATATCATAATCCTGCATTTTTATCATGGATAACTTAAATAAATTCAGATCTTTATCTGTGTAAATCAGTGGTTCCCGAGCAGGTCAGGTCAAAAAATCAATGATCAGATCGCAGGCTTTTGAAGATTTCTTAAGTGTCCTTCGGATATGATGTAAAATGGCCTCTCCGCTGTTCAGGTGTAATTGATTGCTCTGTTGGAAAACCGAAGCGAGTGCCGTTAAATATGCAGGGTCAATACGATCTTCAGCCGAAACCATCAGACGGTACAAATTTCGTACCGTCCTCAGAAACCGTACCGACTGACCGAGTGTCTTCAACTCCTTTTTTATGACTGGTGCCAAAGGTGTTATCTGGTCAAAGAAAATCTCCGATAAATTGATTTCTGATTCAAGATGTGCTTTAAGCATCAAAGCGACCGCTTCGATATCACGCAGACCACCTCTGGTTTCCTTCAAACTGCAGTGTCCGTTGCCGCAAGATTCATTTACATGCTGTCGGTTATAAATTTCACGGATCATTCGGTCAATATACTGTTTTTTATGGCAATAGATAAACCGATGAATGATTTCTTGTTTGATAACCCCCTGCATTTCCAGACTGCCGATAATTACCCTGCCGCCCAGGATTTGTGACATATCGATAAAACCATCTTCCGGATTTTGTTTGAGATAGTCGACGAGCTGAGGCAAAGGATTTACGAATCCACCCAGGATATCACCAAGACGATAATGGGGAAGCAACCCGCGTTTTAATATTTCTCGGTTCATTCGCGTCACGATTCTGGTTACGAAGTTCAGTAATCGGTCATCTTCGTCTTTTATGATCACGATAATGTCATAATCATCGTCATAGGCCTGACGACGTCCATGTCCTCCGGCAGCAAAAATTACCAGATGATCGGTATTGGGCTGCGTACCCGGCGCCTGAAGCATCACTTCCTCAGTACATATTTGGAACAGGCCTGATATATAGTTATCACAGAATTCGGTAAAGTCTTGATTGGTAGTCTGCAGATCTGCACCCCGCATTGTGCCGATTCCAACTCTTAGAAATTCCAGATCATAATAATTGCCCAAAATCTCCTTTTTTTGCATCGGGCTTGGGTAAACATCAACCATCGCCAGCAAACCGGAGGCAATTTTTGCCAATTGTGCCGTGTCGGTTATGGTATTGAGATATTCGGGATATCTGCGGATCACGCGAAAAAAGAAACGGTGGAAATACTGACCGGACCATTTGTGAATATTACACAGTTCGATCAACTGCTTCTGGAATGTAATGACCTTATCGTTGATCACCTGTCTTGAAAGTATGCGTTCAAGATAGCTGTAATACGCTTCGGGCAGAAGCTGGAGAAATTCATGGATGAACTCCGGATAATGGCTGAAGATCCGGCACAAGCGGTCTGTGGCATAGGGCAGTTTTTCGATAAATTCAAAAAAGGCGGTGCACATCCAGCGATATACCGTTTCACCGACATCATTACGCTGCTTGTTGCCGATGATTGTGATCAAACGGATAATCGTGATAAAACTGAATTCGGCCCAGCTGACATATTCATTGATAATGGCATTTCTTTTAGACACGCTCATTTTATTAAATCCGGCGATAAACGATTCCAGTAATCTTGCATCGGATTCGAGCAGATTAAGAACATCCTCCCAGTATTTTGTACCACGATAAAAACGGGCGGTAACGATAAAATCCTCGGTAATTTTGTGCAGCTCGGAATTTTGGGAATTTTTGAACATGCCGACAAATATCGATATCTTTCCCAGATGGGTATTAATATCACTCAGCAAAAAATCACCCAGTTTACGTACCTCCTTGACATAACGATAATAATCGATCAGCAATTGATCCCAGGCGCTGACGGTTCCGATCGCCTGATAACCCATACGTTCTGCGATTGTTGCCAGCTGTTCGTTGTCGATATCATCAGGATTGAATGTCTCTTCCTGGGTTACATAGAGCTGCAGGAGAAATTTGAAAATTTCCAGAAACGATATGGCTTTGAATAAAAGATCATAATCCGATTTGAGCTGCGGCTCGCATAGTTCCAATGCCTTCACAATTTCCCAGGCGTTTACTTCTTTTATGTTACATATCGTTTTTTTTGCGGTTAGTAATAATTTTAACATCCGCAGGGCATCATCCTTGGGGCAGATGGCATCATGTCCCGGCGGACTGATAAGCATTGATCTTGCCTCACCCAGAATCCCCCGTAAAAATCCTTCATGAAAGCGAATTTTTGCTCCAGGGGTATAAAAATACCGGGCGATGACCTGGTCTTTGAATTTACTGAACAGATTTTCACTCCCGTAAATAATCTGCGCGTTCAGTAATTCGGAGATGATCACGACATCCTGGATCTGCTTTTCAAGCAGGCTGACATATTCGGAAATAGTGGTGGTATAGACCTCTCTGCCGACGTGTTCTGAAAGGTACAGATGCAGCGGAGTTGCATATACCAGCATATTCTGGGTAATTTTTTGAAGGGCATGATTGAGTTCGGTGGCATCACCTTTGTCATCGGTTACGATACCAAAGTCGATATCATCCTGATCGGAGCGTGTGCCGACAACGCAGATAAAAAATTCCGGTACCTTTTTATCTGCCAGATAAATATTGATCAGATTGGTAATATACGCTTTACTGAGCATCCTGAAATCATTCCCGATCTGCATCATGAATTTATAATACACGTCAGTTGATGTGATGCCTGCGGTAGTGCCTAACTCGAGGATATCAAGATTGCGGAAGATCATATGAATATACTGAAGGGCATAATAGCAACTCAGATTTTGCACCCTGATTTGCGGCTTATCGGGCAATGCCGTAATGAGATTCATTTCCTCAGCCGGCGCAAAACTGGATTGCCAGAGATGGATCTGTGTTAGCTTCTCGGCGTTATCGAGACTTTTGGTTAAGCTACTATGATACCGATGAATCGTATGCAGATACTTTCTGAAATGATTTCCCAGATAAGAAACCCGGATTGCTAAATTTTTTAATGGATCCACCCATGAACCTCAAGTATATGCGTAATTTTGTCATTCATTTGCAGGAGATGTTGTCGGCAATTATGGTACTTATTGATCCGATGATTTTTGCACCCTGTACCAGCCTGATTTTCTCTGTTTTAACCGAAAGGCGAAAAACACCAGGTTACCGCATAATCCAAGAAAATATATAGCCCCTACCCGATATCCAAATCATCATCGTTTCTTCATTTCAAAGTTTAAGTGCCTTCACTGAGATACATCAAACAATACTTTTTTACCGGCCGGTCTCTGGTATTGATACATATACTATTTCAGGTAAATATCGCTGTCAAGAATTGCCGGCTGTCCCGTAAAAGTGCATATAATTCTTCTCTATCGATGTGTATAACCGGATCGGTGTGAGAAAATAAAACAATATATCAACACCGAGCCGTGACAACTGACCTGCATGCCTGATGGCCGTTGTTCTGATGTCCTCGGAATCCTGGCGGGGAATTATTGCCAGGGCAGGACGTCCGTATGATTTCAGCCGTTCATAATCCCGGTGCAGGCGTGATGGCTGGATATCCGTAAAAATAAGACAATCTGCATTTAATATCTGTGTCTGATGAGTATCTTCAATACCGGTAATGCAGGTCACTTCATAGTGACAGGAGGTGGTTAGGATATGGTGCAATTTTTCTATCCTGGCCTGATCTTTATGATAGTTGATCAGAATAAGCTGCAGAGGAGTCACTGTCTTATCGAACAACTGTTTCAATGTGAGGGTCCAGCGTGAACGTTCCTGTTGCAGGATTGCATGCCATTTATCACAACAGACCGTCATTTCACGCGTAGCTGATTCCGTCCTTTTAAGGCGCTCCTCAGGCGAGGTGTTTATCAGCCCGGCGAATTGATCGGCGCAGTTTTCGAATTCCGTTTTACCTAATTCCCGCCCGAGTTCTTTTAACGCCTGTTCAAGATAACGAATCTGCATCTGATAATATGACGCCACTTTCGGGGGAGCAGTGTTTATAACAAACCGTGCATAATAATAGACCGCAGGCAGCGATCTGATTAGCAGGGAGGGTGTACGGCGCAGCCACCCCGGTTTACGTATGTTCTCATACATGACTTATCCTGTTCTTCTCAGGTGACATAAAACTGGCGGTTGATAAAATCTTCCATAAGCAACCACATTTCCTGGATGTCCAGACTCATGATGACCAGGTTGCATCGGTTGCCTTTGATGTCCGTGACATGTTTGCGGAGTATCGCTTCTTTTTTGAATCCCAGCCGTTCAAAACAGGAGATCGCGGCCAGCTGGTCCTCCATTAGTTCAGCCTGAATTTTATAGAGATCGGTTGAGATCGCATGAAAAAATAAGGCCTTGGTTAATACCGTACATAAACCTCTGCGCTGAAATTCGGGGCCGACCACGACGCGGATTTCTCCAAGATTACGCATCCAGCCAAATTCCGCCCGGTATAATGTACCGATGGCCACGATCCGCTTTTCATCAAGGGCAATGATAGGATACATGATATCATAATTGACCTGACCGAATCGTTTCATGATATTTTCCCGTTTGGCCACATCGAGCCTTAAATACATTCGTTCTGAGGTGGGCAGCGATTTGAAAAACTGGACCAGACTCTCCAGATCATCATTGTTGAATTGGCGCAGGATCAGGATATGCCCGTCTTTGAGCTTTACCTCTTTTGGATAAGTCTCCATGACATCCTCGCTGTTATTTATTATC
>Ga0209536_100000871_pt1 | contig 49940 bp, 44 predicted proteins | sample DeeMarSeWOR28_12_FD_187461 | JGI IMG/M metagenome (GOLD analysis project Ga0209536, IMG submission 187461) | Marine sediment microbial communities from White Oak River estuary, North Carolina - WOR-2-8_12 (SPAdes) (version 2) | ecosystem: Environmental > Aquatic > Marine > Intertidal zone >...
GATGGGCGAGGGCGACAGGGTCTCGTCTGCGTAGCGGCAGATGGCGCCCATCTCGAGGTCCCAGTCCACCTCGTCGTCGATGGCGAGGTACTCGCCCTCCCGCTGCATCAGCTCGAGGTAGTCGCGATAGCTGCGCGGGATGGAGTCATAGTCAATCTTTACGGGAGCCATGGGTTCATCTCCTTGTCGATTGCCGCTCGCGGCGGTCAAGACTTCAGTGGCATCGCCGAGCGGGCGTTCGGACCCTCCCAGCGCTTGAGGATGCCGGCGTCCAGGTCGAACAGGTCGAGGACCCGCCCGATGCTGTGGTTCACCAGATCGTCGATGGTCTTGGGCTGGTTGTAGAAGGCCGGCATCGGGGGCGCGATCACCGCACCCAGCTGCGCCGCTTCGTAGAGCAGCTTGCAGTGGCCGACGTGCAGGGGTGCCTCCCGGGGCATCAGCACCAGCCTGCGCTGCTCTTTCAGGACCACGTCCGCCGCTCGGACGAGCAGACTGTCGGCGGCCGAGTGCACGATTCCCGACAGCGTCTTCATCGAGCAGGGCGCGATCACCATTCCATCGGTCTTGAAGGAGCCGCTGGAGATCGTCGCCGCCTGGTTGGCTAAGGAGTGCACCTGGTCGGCGAGACCCTCCACGTACTGGACGTCGTGCGAGGTCTCGATCTCGATGTTCATCCGCGCGAAGCGGCTCATCACGAGATGCGTCTCGACGTCCTCCATGGCCCGGAGCACCTCGAGCAGGCGGATCCCGTAGATCACCCCGCTTGCGCCCGAAATGCCGACGATCAGTCGCTTCATCTCGCCTCGCTTCCCTGGATCACTTCGAGGGATACCTCGTCCCCGTCTCCCTTCCCGAGCGCATCGCGCAGCCGGATCGGTGCGATCAGCTCGAGCTTCCCCTCCGGATACCCATCGATCTCCGGGAGCACGATCGCCGCGTCGATACGCCCGTCGAGCCGCACCGGATAGCAGCGTGCGTTGCAGTCGTTCGGCCCGTCGTGGGGGTTGTCGATCCGGATTCCGGGCGTGCCGCAGAGCCTGATCCAGGCGGCGATCGCCTCAGGCTCCTCGAGGCTCAGGTTGAGCGTGCCGGGGAACGGGTCGATCCCGAGCCTCTCGATGAACTGTTTGTGGGCCCAGTCGAGCCCAGTGAAGCGCGTACCCCGGCCGGAGCCTCGGGCGATCCGGCCTCTGATCCGTTGCAGAACGCCGTCCGGCCGCAGCCACTGCAGGAACGTGATGGCCACACCGTCGGGATCGCGCAGCTGGAAGAGACGGGCACCCCACGACGCCGTCTCCGGGCCAGGCGCCTTGATATCGATCCGCCACCACGCCTCCTCGACGTCGTCGACCTCGACGACGATGTGGACGCGGTCGCCGCACGGGCCGAGCGCGAGGGGGCGTCGCTTCCGCGCGTTGTCGAGAACTTCGAGCTTCATCGCCCCGATGTCGAAGCGAAGGCCGCGGGCGTCGTCGCGATCCCAGCTCTCGATGACCGGGAAGCCCAGCTGCTCGCCGTAGAATGCGACGACCTCGTCGTAGCGATCGGTTGCCAGGGCGACGTAGCTCATCCCGCGGCCTCCAGCCTTGGACTGGGCCGAGACGCATCGAGCGACGTTCGGCAGGCAGGCACGACCTCTTCTACCAGGAGGCGCAGACTGCGCTCCCAGGCCTCGACCTCTTCCGCGGCGTCGTAGGACACCGCGACCAGATGACCGAATCCCCCCGTCTGCTCCTGCAGCTCCATCACCCGTTTCGCCACGGTCTCCGGAGAGCCTACGAGCCAGAGGTTGTCTACGAGGTAGTCGAGGTCGAGGTCCTCGTCGGGCATCGACGGATCGCGCTTCAAGATGGGTCCGAGCCCAAGCCCGAGATAGACCGGCAGCAGGAACTCCCGCCAGCAGCGACCCATGATGCCGCCCATTGCGAGTTCGCGTGCCTCGGCATCGGAGGGTGCCACGTAGACGTCCCGGATGATCCGCCAGGTCGAGCGGTCCGGCGTGCGACCGCTCCGTTTGGCTCCTTCCACGACCGCCTCCCAGTGCTGCGCCGTGACCGAGGCATCCGGGTCGACGCTGAGGCTGACCGGGATGTAGCCCTTCTCACCGGCAAGCTTGTGGTTGGCCGAGCCCGGAGTCAGGCCTGCGATGGCCACGGGCGGATGCGGCTGCTGAAGGGGCGCCAGGTGGTAGCCGAGTCCGGGCAGGTCGCTCCTGGTCTCGCGCATCGACCAGAACTCGCCGTTGAACTCCTGCGCTCCATCGGTCCACAGCCGGACCATGAGATCGAGGGCTTCGAACGTCATCTTCCGGTTACGCCCGCCGGAGGCATCGAGCGCGAAGAGTGCGTGGTCGGTCGGCAGCGCGCTGACACCGACGCCGAGCTGGTAGCGGCCCTCCGCCATGTGATCCAGATAGGCGACCCGGTGGGCCAGCTCGATCGGATGGTGGTAGGGGAGCAGGTGACCGAGCGGACCGAGCCGGATCCGCTCGGTTCTCGGCAACGCCTGGGCGATCAGCAGATCCGGGGCGGGGCAAGGCTCCCAGGCCGCCGTGAAGTGCTCTCCGATCCAGGCCTCGTCGAAGCCAAGCCGGTCGAGGCGGACCAGTTCCTCGAGGTCGGAACGCTGACCTTCGCCAACCGTTCGTTCCGGCGGGTGCGACGGCATCAGAAAGGCGCCGACCTTCATTCGACCGCATCCTCCTGGTCCTTGGCCGGCTCGTCCCAAGACTCCAATGCCGGACCCCCGGGGCCATCTTGGCGCCAGGCGAGACCCCCGGCTATGCAGTTCCGGCCAAGCGACTCCTGCCTCGACGAGGCGCAGGGCTGCGAATATGCTTGTGTGGTGAAGAGCGAGAACTTCAGGGAGCTCGAGGCCTTCATCGGCGCCAACCCAGCGCTCGAAGCCCGATGGTCGGTCGTCGGGACGGGGGACAGGCGTTGGGGTGAAAAGTCCCACGCTGCCGGCAATTGCTGGATGATGAGTCGCTACACGGTCCCAGGGATGATCGGCGAGGCCGGCGCGTCCAAGGACAGTTACGGCTTCTGGGTCCCGCTCCACGGTGGCCGCTGGAGGATCAACGGGGTCGATCTGGATCTTGATGGAATCGCCGTGTCCGAGCCCAACTCCGAGTTTTGCGGATCGTGTGTCGGCGAAGAGGGCTGGCATCTGTTTCACGTACCCAGCCATCTGTTAGAGGAGGCGTTCGGCGAACAGCGTCGGCGGCATCCTTACCTCTACGTCGTCCCGCACCAGCGGGAACGCGGAGATGTGGTCCGGGCCGTGTTCCGTCGGGTGGCCGAGGCAATCGCAGAGAACCCGAGCATCGAATCTTCACCCGCCATGAGGATGGTCGAGGCGGATCTGAGATCGATTCTGGAGCCGCTCGTCGGACTGGTGATTGGCGGCGGCCGCGCAGTCGTCCCCGCCGGGGACGATCGCCAACGCCTCTCGAGAAGGGAAATCATTTTTCGATCGAAGGCGGTGCTGGGTGAACGCGAGGATCAACCGCTTCATGTGTCGGAGTTGGCCAGGCTCGTGGGTGTTTCGGAGCGCACGCTTCGCAGAGCGTTCAGCGAGTACTTCTGCGTTGGCCCTCGCACCTATCTCTTGCTGAGACAGCTCCATCAGGTGCACCGTGACCTGCTCGCATCCCATCCGGAGCAGACGACGGTCACGGGCGTACTCATGCGATGGGGCGTGTGGGAGCTGGGCCGGTTCGCGGGCCGATACAAGCGCCATTTCGGCGAGTCCCCGAGTCGCACCTTGCTCAGGCCGCCGATCCCGACGGAGCAGCACGGCTGACTCGCGGTTGGGCGCTGGGATCCTTGACCGGCAACGCCCTCGACTCCGAGCTACGGAACATCTGGGGCCCGGTTGCCGGTCTGATCTGGTCGTTCCGAGCGGTCGACCTGAGCCGCCGATCTGGTGGATGTTGCGACTCTTGAGGTCGACAAGGTGTGCGTCAACTGAGTCAGGGACAAGCCAGAGACAAGGGTTCACGACGAAGAAACCTTGTGTTCCTGGGCGTTAGGCTCGTCGTCGTCGGGTTCGATTCCCGCCGCCTCTACCATCAACTCCAAAAAAATTGAGGCAGTTGGGAACCCGATCCCTCGTCGGATTCACAACGCATCCAGATTCGCCGACCCGTCCCCCGTTCCAGATTCACAACAGACTCACGCGCTCACTGCCCGGACTTTCTCTGCCGGGGGTCGTCTCGGAGTCGGCGACGAGCGACGATCAGGGCACCTTCTCGTTGCTGCCGAAGCGCTTGTTGATCTCATCGTAGACGGTCTGGAGGATTTCACGGTGAACGACTCGCCCGTCCAGCATTTCCTGGGACATCTGAACGCGGCGGATCTTCGGGTCGGGCGGCACGAGCTTGCGCGTTGCGGGCATCGGCCAGATGTCCTCGTCCACTACCGCCATGCGCACGCGAATATCTTCCTTCGTGATGTTGAACACCATGTAGTCCGTTGCCAGCGCCAGCGGGCCATCGTAGGTCATCCGGATGTCCCGAAGCACCGGCGGCACGGTGTCGAAGTCGTTGAAGAAGTGGTAGCCGACCGCCATGCGCGGCTTCGTCGCGGCCATCACCTTTCCGAACTGCGCCGGTGAGGTGTGGATCTGCGTCCCGACGTTGAGCGCCGCTTCCGGCGTGAAGCCTTGCTTTTCGACGAGCGATTCAGGAGAAACGAAACATTCGTGGATCGCGAGATCGACGCCCTTCGTGTGCTCCATCCACCACTTGTTCGGAAAGGTGTCGCTGCTGTACGCAATCTTCATGCCGTTCCACTCCAGAATGAAGCTCACCGGACCGTCGAAGATGTGGATCGCGGGGATCGTGCGAATCGTGACGCCGTTCTCTTGATAGATGACGTTATTCACGGCGCGGTAATCGAACTCGGTCACCTCAAGGAACAGGCCCCGTGTGTCGGTATTGCCCATTCGCGTGTCCACGTCCCACGCGAGCATCTTCTCCATGTGGTCGAGCGCGACCTTGGTCCCGTACTTCGGCTCCAACGAGCTGGGACCCCAGACGCGCAGCGGCATCGTTCGATTGGCCACGACCCCACCGACCCAGAGCGCATCGAGATCGCCGAAGTGGTCCGAGTGCAGGTGGCCGAGGAACACCTTGTCGATGAAGTCGTAGGGAATCTTCAGCGCTGAGATCCGCTCGGCCGAGCCGGTGCCGATGTCGAAGAGGAACTTGTCGCCGTTGCCCAGCTCGACGAGCCAGCAAGCCGCCGCTTGCTTCGGTCTCGCATTGGGCATCCCGGTACCGCAAGCGGTTACCCGGATTTCGTTGGGTTCCAGAGCCTCCGTACCCGGATAGTAGACATCCCGATCCGAGACGGTCCCGGTTGGGGTGATCGAGCGGGCCGCAACCAGCACCAGCACCGCCGCACACGTCCCGAGTCCCCCCAAGAATCCCAGCACCCCATCACGCTTCATCGCTGATCCCTCTGTTTCGAATTGGCCCAGGAGCGGACCACCGCGCTCCGAGACCGCCGTTGACTGAGCGGGCAATCATGCGGTGTGCACTGAGTAGCTGCAAACACGCCTCGCGAACTGGAACCACCGGCAGGTGCTGGGCGAGAAACGAGCGGGGGACAGAGGTTCGCTATGAAGAGGGTCCAATGTGGGCACGCGGTTGCGCAAAGTGATGAACATGCGCGTCGAACCGACTCGCGTGTCTTGCGACCTAGCCCTCCAGTATCTTTCGGGCGATTCGCTCGGCTACCATCACGCAACCGAGATAGGTATTGCCGGAAGGAATGGTCGGCATGACCGATGCGTCGGCCACGCGTAGGCCGTCGATTCCCAGCACGCGGCAATCGGCGTCGAGCACTGTTCCCATCGGGCAAGTTCCGACCATATGGCCGTAGCTCACCGTCAGGTTCTCGAGTGCGATCGGCACGGCATCGGGAGCGGCCAGATCTTGCGGCTCGAGGCGCTCGCAACCGAGTGCGCGAACTGCAGCAGTTTGCTCCCACGCCGTCAATCGATCGAACGCCGGACGAAGTCGCTCGCCCACGTCGTCGGGCATGGGGGGGGCGGTGACGTTCGGAGCCGCGTCGAGTGTGTCGCCCAACCGCACACTGCCACGTCCGCTCGAACGCAACAGGAAGACTGCCATGAGAAACTCGGTATCGGGATTCGTCGTTGGTGCCGAGGACACGGGAAAGGCGTGATAGTCGACTTCTTTTCCATTCGATGCGCCAATCAAGAGGGCCTGGGCGGGTCCACCGGTACCACCGCGAGGACCCTCGTGGCGATAGCGAAAACCCGGGCCAAGGTGGTCGCTCATGGTGGCGCCAACGGGAAGGTCGGCCTGAACAGGGATGCCGTGCTCCGCCAGGTGGTCGGCGGGTCCGATCCCCGATCGCATGAGCAGGATCGGCGACCAGATCGCGCCTACCGAAACCAGGACTTCCTCGGCCATGATCGCCTTGCCGCTCGTGAGGATGACACCGGTGGCCCGGCCGTTTTCGATGATCACTCTTGAGACTTCGGCATTCGTCCGGATCCGGAGATTCTCCCTCGCGCGTACATCGGGCGTGAGGTAGGCCAAACTGGTCGTCACGCGGCGCGCATCGTCGTCGATCGTTGCAGGGAATACGCCGTAGCCCGGGAGCTGTGTTGGGTCGTTGAGGTCGGCGACGAAGGGAACGCCGATCTCCGCCATGCCGTCGAGCCACGCCGTTTGCGCGCGACTGTGTTCGTCACGCCGCCATCGCCGTACGGGAAGCGGGCCGCTGTCACCGTGGATCGGCGAAGAACCGAAGTCCACGTCGCGTTCCGCTGCAATGAACGTGCTCTCGACATCCGCCCATGCCCAGCCTTCGAGGCCGGCCGCCGCCCACCCATCGTAGTCGAACGGCTGTCCCCGGAGAGTTGCGAGACCGTTCAGGGCCGAGGTTCCGCCGAGTATCCTTCCCTGGACCATTGGGATCACACCTGTCTCGGTATGCATCAACGTCATATCGACCAACCGACCGCCCCCCCACACGTCGGTGGCGCGGGCTGGATCGAGGGCCACGTCGTCATAGGCTTCGTGATCGGGACCCGCTTCGAGCAGGGTGACAGCGTAGTTCTGGCCTTCGCTCAGGCGCGCTGCGAGGACGGACCCGGCCGTCCCGCCACCGACCACGATGATCTCCTTGGTCTGATTGCTCATGATCTTCTCAGCCGGCTACTCAGCTCCTCAGTTCGTCCACCACCTTGGACAGGGACTGAATCGATGCACCGCCGACTTGCGGGGGCATGTCGCGGGAGCCCGGAACGACGCGTACGAAGTCGACCCCGGCGTCGGCGATCTCCCGGAATCGGGCGAGCGCCTCGTCGAAAGGGCCCGCGATACCGAAACGATGGATGAACTCGGCATCGAGGGCCTGCGCGTGGGCGCCGCTCGCAGCCGCGTGGTGCTTCATGTCATAGCCGGTTCGGAGATGACGAGCGGCCGCTCGCGTACCCTCGGGCAGTGATTCGATATCCATTCCCTTGAAGCCCGAGAAGTGCGCAAAGACCGAAAGTCCTCCGCGAATTGCCTCGCGGGCTACATCGCGATCTTCATGAATGACGCAATTGATGTACGCCCCATAGCGCAACGAATCGGGGTCACGGTCCGCGGCTTCGGCTCCTCGGCGCGCACGGGCGATGCAATCGTCGAGCCGTTCGGTGTCGGCTCCGACCGCAAAGCAGATCCGGTCCGCCCGACGTGCGGCGATTTCGATCACCTTTGGTCCTGTCGCCGCGACCTCGATCGGCACGTACGACACGTCGCAATCGTCGAGCCACTCGATGCGACTCGGGTGGCCTTCGCGGGGAATCTCCTTGCCATCGAGGTACGCGCGCAAGCGCTCGAGATAGACGTCTAGCTCCGCGAGAGGGGCCGGGCGACGGCCGATCTTTGCCATGGATGAATCGCCGCGCCCGATGCCGAGCACAAAACGCCCGCCACTCGCGATCTGCAGGCTGAGTGCCGCCGACGCGGTCACCGAGGGATCGCGGCTCACGGGGTTCGTGACCCCAGTTCCGATCTGGATTCGCTCCGTGGCAATTGCAACGAGCGTCAGCTGGGTCCAGACCTCTGGTGTCAAGCACTGGGTATCTGCCAACAGCATGCTGTCGAAGCCCAGTTGCTCCGCCGTTCGCGCGACTTCGGCCGAGCCGGTCGCGCTCGCAAACATAAGGAGCCCCATGTCCATCTCACTCTCCTTTCGACCCGCTATGCGATTCGTTCGAAGTGTCAGCGTTGTTGCAGACCGGCATGTTTGAGACGCCAAAGCAGTACGTCGAGTCGATCCTGCCCGAAGAAGGCCTCGCCATCGAAGACCATCGTCGGCACACCCCAGTGCCCCGCGGTCTCGAGTGCGCCCTGATTGAGCGAAATGGCGTCTATGAAATGCTGAGGGTCCTTTTCGATCTCTGCGTCGAGTTGTGCAAGGTCGAGTCCTGCCCGCCCCGTTGCTTTCGCGAGGTGAGCTCCCTCCGTCCAGCCGTCGACACTCCCGTCCCAGATGATCTTCGAGACTTCGTCGAGGAAGGCGAGGCCGGCGCCATGTTCCGCGGCCGCGACGCTCAGGCGTGTCAATCGATGGATGTAGGGTTGATCGGTCGGATAGCTACCGTCGCGGTTCATGACCACAGGATCCGGCCGGGGCCAGCGGATCGGAATCCCGTGGAACTCACCAAGCCGGCGAATGTCGCGCACCAGGTAGGAACCAAAAAGAGGATTCACACGCTTGAAGAACTCGGGCGTGCGAACTGCGATGGGCAGCACGGGGCGCACCCGGATGTCGAGCGCGTATCGGCGCTCGAACTCCACCAACCTGCCCGTGGCCAGGTACGAGTACGGGCTGCGAAAGGACCAGAACAGATCGATCGAGTGGGTAGCCTGCGACATGCTCTCCAACTCCTTCAGCTTTCGTCGGGCGAGCGCGTTGTGATGTTCAGCTGACCCGCAAGACCTGCGATCCAGTGAGCCTCGATCTCCTGGAACGCCTTCGCCGAGCTGATCTCGACCAGTGACTTCACCGACGGGTACCTCGCGATGCCGATGAGGTCCCAGCTCTCTTCGAACTTGCCGATGAGCGTTCCGCTCACCTCACCGGTGAAGAGAAAGCTCCCGCCCGACGACTCGACGAGCTTCGTCATCTCCGTCGCATAGCGCATGAAGACTTCTCGTCCGGAAAGCTCCGGATCGCGGCCGTCTGGTTAGGCCGACTTGTCGCGAAACTTCAGGAGATTCACCATGCAGACCGAACCCTCGCCCTCGAGTGACCGCTGAATCGGCTCGGGTTCGGGTTCAACGGTTTCTCGGCGTTCACATTGCCTCCTTTCGATTTCGGACTATAGACGAGCCGAATCGCGGCGATCATCCGTCGAAGAGCTGTGCGGGGCGACCGAGCCTTCCGATTCGCCCGTGCTTGTCGGCCCGCTTCTCGACCGCGATCGTGGAACGCCGCAGCCCATCGATGGCACTGGGGTGCAACAGCTCGGCAACCCGCCTGGTCGCTTCGGGGTCGAGTGTCGCGTAGAAGCGCTTGAGTTCGTTGAAGCACTCGGTGCGATAAGGCGCCACAGGAATCGCCCAGTCAACGCCCTGCCCGCGGTAGCGCACCGTGGTTTGCCCTGCCGCGACGGCCTGGTCGTTGGCCTGGAGGTAGGGGAAGTAGTCGTTCGCGATCATCTCGAAGAAGAACCCGAGATCCTTTGGAACGCCTGCAATCTTGCGCCTCCCTCCGAAATCCGAGGGTCGCATCGACCAGAGGCGCGTCACCCAGTGCGCCAAGTGAGGAGCGTGCTCGCGCATCAACCAGCCTGCGGTGGGATCGCAGAAGAAGTGGCGGAAGAATGGACCGAAGAGCCCGTAGTCCGCCTCGCAGGGTCGATCACCGAACAGAAACGGCCGTTCGGCGAAGATCCCATCGAGCACACGGAGGGTGTCCAGATAGAGCGCTTCGATGACGGGCGCCGTTTCCCTCGTCACGCCATCCTTCTTCAGGTAGACGGCGCGTTGGCGGAACACCATGAAGCGGCGAAGCAGAGACTGTGGGAGTGGGAGCTCGCGGAACATCGTCCGCGCAAGTTGACTGCCCAGGAGCTTCGCATCCTCGTCGAAGGCCCATCGGTAGTAGAGCGCCGGGCGCCAGTACCACTCGTCGAAGAGATCTTCGAAGAGTAGGCTGAAGAAAGCGACCGCGGGGTCCTCGGGGCGGATGGGCGGACCACAGGCCTCCGCCTCGAAGTGCTTCATGATGGCGGTCGTGTCGGTGAGCCAATCCCCGGCAGGCGTCTGAACGCACGGCAGCTGGACGATGCCGGTGGCGATGCTGGTCTTCCGGTATAGATCCTTGCTCATCTCGACGAAGCGATAGGGAAGTCCCTTGTTCTTGAAGTAGGCCTCGAGTTTTCCCGTGAAGAGGGAGTAAGAGAGGCCGTACATCACGAAACAGTCGTCTTCGTCGCCGGCTTCGAAGCCGAGATGGGCATCAGGCTGCATCGCGTGCCTCCAACAACACGACCGGGATCTCTCGAACACCGCGCGTCCGCTCCTCGTACGCCGCGAAACTCGGGTCCTGCGCAACGATCTCCTTCCAGCCGAGATCACGGTCCTTCCCCTCGAGGTTGCGTGCGCGGACCGGAATGACGCGATCCTTGATCTGGATCGTGATGTCCGGGCAGGTCATCAAGTTGAGGTACCAGATCGGGTCCTTGGGTTCGCCCGCCCACGAAGCGGCCACGAGCCAACCATCTTCACGCTCGACATATACGAGGCCGTTCGTGCGGGGGAGACCGGATCGACGCCCCCTGGTGTTGAGCAGAAGAATAGGATTTCCGTCGATGCGTGTGAGGAGACGCCCTCCGGACTTGCGGTAGATCCACGGGTGGATGCGAAAGAAGACCTCGGTGAAGGCGTTTCGGCGTGCGGCGGGCATGCTTGGTGTCTCCTGACCTCGAGCTTGGCGCGCTGGCGGGCGAACCCCGAAGCGGACGGAGATCATCGTCTAGCCAGATCATGACGTCTAATGGAATTATTTCATTATATCATGATCGGATGTAATGTAGGTCCATGGTCGATATCCGACATCTGCGGCACTTCCTTGCGGTTGCCAGCCACCCCACCGTGCAGGCGGCCGCCGACAGCCTTCATCTCACACAATCGGCGCTCACCAAGAGCATCGCCCGCTTCGAAGACGAACTCGGTGCGCCCCTCTTCGACCGACGGGGGCACCGACTCGCCTTGACCGAGCTGGGCGAGCGGTTGGTCGAGCGCGGGCAGGACGTGATGCGACACGTTCGCCAACTCGAAGAAGAAGTGGAACTCTGGAAAGGGCTCGGCGCAGGTGAGGTCGCGATCGGGGCGGATCCCGAGGCGGAGTTCGGCCTGCTGCCAAGCGTGCTCGACGCCTTCGTTCCCAGCCATCCGGGTGTGCAGGTCTCGCTTTGTTCGGGGCACGCGGAGACGCTGCTGCCTGCGCTGCTGCGCGGTGAGCTTCACTTCCTGGTTGCGGATGCAGAAATCGCGCTCGACCATCGCGATCTCGAGATTCGTGCGTTTGCGGCGGCGCCGATGGCCGCGGCACTGCGTCCGGGTCACCCGCTCGCTCGAAAGCGCAAACCCGCTCCGGAGGACATCGACTGCTACCCCCGCATCGGAGCCTCGACGGCACCACGCTTCGAACGCTGGCGGACTGAGCGTGTCCGTCGCGAAGGCGCTGAGCCCCACACCCCGTCGCTCGTCTGCGATAATTACGAAATGCTCGCCGGGCTCGCGGAGCGGAGCGACGCCATCGTCTTCGGCCCAAGGGACATCCTGGAGCGCTACGAAGGGGCGCGACGCTTGAAAGTGGTCGCGTGGCCACTCGAAGGACCGGAATCGCAGCTCAGTTTGATTCGCTCGAGGGGACGCCATCTTTCACCTGCCGCTGAACGACTCATCGAGCTCGTCGTACAAGAGGCCGCATCCAGGCGGTGTGCCCACGAGGGCTGACGGGCCAAGGCCGCTCTGCTCGGTCGACGTCCTGCAGTGCTCATGGCGTTCAGGCATCGCGCCCCGCTAGCGAAGGCCCAGAAGGACTCCGACCGTCAACGGTTCCCGATGCGTTGCGGTCCCGCAGGTGATGACGGACCGGCGCCACGCCGCCCCATTCGTTCTTGGTCGGAACTGAAACGTCGAGCGCTTGTCTTCTGGCGGCGCGGCACACGGGTCCAGCGATGCGCTCCCGTGCCTCGCCGCACATCCTTCCAGGCGAGGTACTCCCTCCCTCGACTCGCTCCCAGACCGACCGGCAGCCCTTTTCGGGGCCGCTGCGGTATATACCGGGAGGACGGGACACGAGGTCCAGGGAGGGTATCGATGAGGGGCTGTAACAGGGGCTGGGCCGCAGCCGTCCTCGTTCTCGCGGGCTCGTTGTCGGCCCTGTCGCCGTCCCGGTCCGCAGCGGATCCCGAGGAGACGGTCCGCCCCGCACAGCTCGCTCTCTTTGCGCCGATCCAGCTCTTTCCCAAGGATGCCTCCATCACGGGCCTGCGTCTGAGCCTCTTCTACGGTGCCAACGAGAACGTGACCGGGCTCGACATCGCGGGATTGCTCTCGCAGACCACGGGCGACATGACGGGTCTCCAGCTCGGCGGCGTGAACTGGACCGGTCATGAAGTCCACGGTGTCCAGCTGGGCGTCGTCAGCCATGCGGGTAGCGCACGGGGGGTCCAGCTAGGCGCGGCCAACATCTCCCTGCGCAGCGCGCGCGGCATGGGCCTCGGCGGGGTCAACATCGCCACGGGAGATTTCACAGGCTGGCAGACGGGGCTTCTCAACGCAGCCGGCAGCGAGTTCCGCGGCTTCCAGGCGGGTCTCGCCAACCAGATGGGCGACGGTGTCGGCTTGCAGATCGGGGCCGCCGGCGAGGCGGAGGGGATCGTCGGTCTCCAGCTCAGCGGACTCAACTACGCCGGGAAGGCGCGCGGCCTGCAGCTCGGCGCAATCAACGTGGCCGACGAGATGCGCGGGGGCGTCCAGCTTGGTGTCATCAACGTGGCGCGCGAGACGAAGGGCCTCCAGATCGGTCTGATCAACGTGGTCGAGGTGGGGGGCTGGTCATTGGTCCTGCCCCTGGTGAACGGTTCCTTCTAGGCCTCGCCGCCCTCGCTCGCCCCCGGTGATCCGCAGGAGCGAGCCTCTCGAGGAGGCTGCCAGGCCGCGTCGCATGGAGGAAGAGATGCTGCATGCGAGAGGTGGTTGCCTGGATGGCGCCTGCGGATCGAGCAACGCGTCCGAGTCATGAGAAGGCTCACGGTCTGGCTTGGGATCCTCGTGTGCCTGCTCTCGGCTTCACGTACTGGGGGCTGATGACCTCGACGGTATGCCCGAACTTCTCGAACTCTCGGAGCCAGTAGAAGGCGCTGGTGCATGCTTCGATGCCCACCACGCAAGGCGGAAGCTGGGCGATCGTTTCAAGAAGACTCGCTCTCTGGACGTGACGACGCAGAGCCGTCCTGCCAGCCGCATCGAATCCGAAGAGCTCGAACACGTTCTTTGCCAGGTCCAGACCGATGGCGATATCGTCTTCCTCGAGGTGTCGGAGTCGGTGAGCCAATGTCGGGTCCTCCATGTGTTGGCAAACACACGGAGATTCAACCGTCATCCTCCTGGGCCCGCATTTCACTCCCACGGAGGGGCGGGGAGCGGCAGAGATCGAGTACTGGACAACGACCCGGAGTTCACGGCGAAGGTCGTGCGCGAGTGGCTGCCGCGGGTAGGCGTGGACACGCTGTTCATCACGCTCGGGAGCCCCTGGGGAAACGGCTGCATCGAGTCAGCCAACGGCAAGCTGCGAGACGAGCTTCTGAACCGGGAGATCTTCTACCCGCTCGGCGAGGCGAAGGTCTTGATCGATCGATGGCGCCAGGAGCACGACGCGTTCCGACCGCACAGCTCCTTGGAGTACCGGCCTCCGGCGCCCGAGGCGGTGTGGTGGAGACCAGGAGCCGGAGAGCCCATAACGGCCCTCGGTCTAGCCTAGGAAGCGGGCTAAACCGGGGGGCGGGTCAAGCCTCGCCGCTGCGAGATCGCCTAGCCTCCCGTCTGACCGAAGCCTGGTCGCAGGTTCCGACCAGAATTCCATGACTCCAGGGCAAGGGCACGCGAGGGGGACCCGCGGAGGCAGCTGCCGGCCGCCTGCTGAAGAATCGGCTCTCGGCCTCGTCCATCGTCGATCACGCATCACGCCCCGGACGTTCTCCCTCGAATTCCGGCACCGATACCGGCGCGAGATGCGCCGGGTGGACGACCACCGGGCATGGTATGATGACGTCATTGTCGCGACGGTAGTTTCGTGAAGTGGGCGGCTCGAAACGAGGCCGTCACCGCGCGGACGCCGCACGAGGAGCTCTGAAGACCCGCATGGCGCAGCGATCGAATCGCCCCGGCCGATCCTCCGGCAGCCCGGCTGCGGACAGCCGCAAGGATGCCCGGTGGACCTTCCTGTCCAATCACAGTCATGTCCTGATCTGCCTCCACCGTGAGCCGGACCTCACCCTGCGTGAGGTCGCGCAACGCGTCGGGATCACCGAGCGCTCGGTGCAGCGGATTCTGGGCGAGCTGGAAGAGGGCGGCTACCTCCGTCGCGAGCGCGACGGGCTTCGCAATCGCTATCGCTTCAGGACGACTGCGCGCCTGCGTCATCCGATCGAAAGCCATCGGACGATCGGCGATCTGATCGCGATGGTGGACCCGCCCTAGGCGCGGCATCGACCTCCGCCCAGGCCACCTCGAGTGCCGGGTCCTCGAAGCGCTCCACCAGTCCGGCCACCCGCTCATCCACCTCGGCGAGACTTTGTCCGCACACGGTCACGTGGCCGAGCTTACGACCCGCGGCCGGTGTCTTCCCGTAGTGGTGCAGGTGGATCCCGCTTCCGACGACCGGGTACGCGGCTTCGGGAACCCGGCCCACGAGGTTGATCATGGCGGCGGGCCCGAGGCATCCGGTCGCGCCGAGTCCGAGCCCGGCCACCGCCCGCACGTGGTTGTGGAACTGGCTGGTCGCGGACGCCTCGAGTGTCCAGTGGCCCGAGTTGTGCACGCGGCACGCGGCCTCGTTGGCGAGCCAGGTGTCGCCGGTCACGAAGAACTCCACGGCCAGGACGCCGACGTAGTCGAGCTTCCGTGCGAGGGTCTCCACCTGTGAGCGGGCCCGCAGCAGGGCGGCCTCCCCGACGCCAGGCGCCGGCGCCCGCGAGAGCCGCAGTATGCCGTCGATATGGACGTTCTCGGTCGGCGGCCAGAAGCGCATGGCGCCGTCGGCGGAGCGGGCCGCGAGGAGCGACACCTCCCGCTCGAACGCGACGCGCGCCTCCAGCACGAGCGGTACGCCGCCGAGGAGACGCCACGCCGCGGCGACGTCCTCCCGAGTGCGCAGCCATGCCTGGCCCTTTCCGTCGTAGCCCTGGCGCCGGGTCTTCAGCACCGCCGGGAGTCCGAGCTCCGCCACCGCCCGCCGCAGGGAGCGCTCGTCGTCCACGCGGCGGAACTCGGCGGTCGGGATGCCCAGGGAGCGGAAGAGGCGCTTCTCGGCGAGCCGGTCGCCTACCGCGGCGAGTGCCGCCGGCGCCGGGCGGACGGGCACGCGATCGGCGAGCCCCTCTACGACCGCGGTCGGGATGCTCTCGAACTCATAGGTAACGACGTTGCAGCGGGCGAGTTCGCGGAGGGCCTCCGGGTCGTCCCACCCCGCCGTGCGCGTCGGCGCCACACGCGATGCCGGACAGTCGCGGCCGGGGTCGAGAACCTCGGGCTCGAGGCCCAGGTCGAGGGCCGCGCGGGCGAGCATGGCGCCGAGCTGGCCGCCGCCGAGGATGCCGAGCTTCATTTCACGGCCTCCGCCCACGGCTTCGGCTGCTCGAGCACCCTCCGTGTCTGGGTCTGCCTCCAGGCGGCGAGCGCCTCGCACACCCGCCGGTCCCCGCGGCCGACGATGGCCGCGGCGAGGAGGGCGGCGTTGACCGCACCCGCTCGCCCGATCGCGAGCGTGCCGACCGGGACGCCCGCTGGCAGCTGGACGATGGAGAGCAGGGAGTCGACGCCCGCGAGCGCCCGGCTCTCGACCGGGACCCCCAGGACCGGCAGGCAGGTCTTCGCCGCGAGCATGCCGGGCAGATGGGCGGCGCCGCCGGCCCCGGCGATCACGACCTCGAGGCCCCTTGCCTCGGCGGTCTCCGCGTAGCGGAAGAGGAGGTCGGGCGTGCGGTGCGCGGAGACCACCCGCGCGTCGAATCCGACGCCGAGCTGGCCGAGCACGTCGGCGGCGTGCTGCATCGTCGGCCAGTCGGAGCCGGATCCCATCACCAGGCCCACCGGTCCGTCGGCCGGTGCATCCAGTCCGGTTGCTTCGGCGTCGTCGTGATCGTCCACGCGTCCTCCCTTCTTGCTTGGTGGGTTCGTCAGGCGAGGAGGTGCTGGCCGCCGTCCACGTGGCGCACCTCACCGGTCACTCCGCCGCTGGGCCGCAGCAGGTGGATCACCTCGCTCGCCGACGATGCGCTCGAGTGCGGCCTTCGCGACGCCCACGTTCTTGTACGGATGATCGACGACGCGGGCGGCGCCGAGGTAGCTGAGCGCGACGATCCCGGCGCCCTCCCGAAGCACGCCCGCTGCCAGCAGCTCTCGAAGCAGGCCGACCAGCGACCAGGCCGACACGTTCATGCACTCGAGAAACTCGTCCCGGGTGGTGTCGAGGAGCGAGGCGCGTCGACCGGGGCGCAGCGTTCGATCGAAGGCGACCGCATGCAGCACGCCGTCGAGCGCCAGGTCCCCCTCTGCCAGCGCCGTCGCCAGCTCGGCCAGGCTCGCGTCGAGGGAGAGGTCGCAGGCGAAGGCCGGCGTGTCTTCGCCGAGCTCGGCCGCCACGGTCTTCCGGAAGGACTCGTGCGCCATCTCGAGATGCGATCGAGCACGCTCGGAGAGGGCGCCGTGGTGGGAGGTCGGGCCGAGGCCGGCGCAGACGGGCTGGCCTCCGGCCCCGATGACGGCCCGCGCGATCTCGGTCGCGAGCGACGCATCGTCGGTGATTCCCGTGATCAGGATCCGCCGCCCGGAGAGGGCGGGTCCGGCGGTCGTTGCCTCCGTGATGACGCTGTGCTGGTTCATGCACGCCTCCTCGTCTCCGCTCACGATCCCGGCTCTCGCATCTCGTTGAACCCGCTCCGTAAATCGCGAAGTATAATTGACGAAATTTATTTCGTGTGTTTAATTACGTGATGTTCGGTTCTGCGTCAAGGGAGCCGAGTCGACCGGCAAAGGAGGATTCCATGGACGCGCTCGTGCTCTTCGCCCTGGCCGCGGCCCTCGCCCCCGCGATCCTGGGTCAGGTCGTCCCGCGCCTCTCGCGCTTCGGTCCGGGACCCTCGCCGCGGACCACTGCCGCGGGAGCCGTCGCGAGTCTGGCGCTCGCGTTCGTCTGCGCCGGGCTCTACGCCCTGCAAGGCCCGACGAGCGGCGCTCTGCTCTGGCTCGATGCCCCCGGCCTGGGGCGCGTGAGCTTCGGAGCCCATGTGGACGGCCTCACCATCCTGATGCTGCTCACCATCACCCTGGTCGGCACGGTGGTCGCCCACTTCGCACGCCGCTACATGGCGGGCGATCCCGCGCAGCCCCGCTTCTACCTCTGGCTGGCGACGACGTTGACCGCGGTCCTGATGCTGGTGATCGCGAGCAACCTGGTCATGTTCTTCGCGGCGTGGGTGGCGACCAGTCACGGCCTCCACCGGTTGCTCACCCTCTACCGCGAGCGACCGGCCGCGCTCCTCGCCGCCCGCAAGAAGTTCCTGATCAGTCGCGTAGGCGACGTCCTGCTGCTGATGGCCTTCGTCCTGATCTACCGCGAGTTCGGCTCATTGGAGTTCGCCGAGGTTCTCCCCCAGGCGGCAGCCGGAGGCGCGGGCCCGGCCGGAGTCGCGATCCTCCTGGTGCTCGGCGCGATGACGAAGTCCGCGCAGTTCCCCTTCCACACCTGGCTGCCGGACACGATGGAGACGCCGACGCCGGTTTCCGCGTTGATGCACGCGGGCATCATCAACGCCGGTGGATTCCTGATGATCCGCATGAGCCCCCTGCTCACCGAGGCGCCGGGCGCACTGGCGCTCCTCGCACTTGGGGGTGGCTTCACGGCCCTCTTCGGCGCGGTGGTGATGCTCACGCAGACCGACGTGAAGCGGAAATACGCCTACTCGACGGTGTCTCAAATGGGCTTCATGATGCTTCAGTGCGGACTGGGAGCCTTTGCGGCCGCGGCGCTTCATCTCGTCGGCCATGCCTTCTACAAGGGCCACGCCTTCCTCTCCGCGGGCTCCGCTGTCGATCCGGAGGTGCCGCAGCCCCACGCGCCTGCGCCGCGCGCCGCGGGTCGATGGGAGATCGCCGTGGCGATCGCGCTCGGCGCCGCCGTGGTGGCGGCCGTGGTGATCGCGCTCGGCATCGACCCTGATGTGAAGGCCGGATTCCCCGTCCTGGCGAGCGTGCTCGCGCTGGCCGTCGCACAGATGCTGATGACAGCGTCCGCGGAGCCTGGTGCCTCGCGTCGGACTCGGGCTGCGGCGCTGCGGGATGGTGCGGCGGTCGCGGTCGCGTACTTCGTCGGCGTCGGCCTCCTCGAGCAGCTGCTCTCGGGCACGATCCCCGCGGCGGGCGCCGACGGCGGATGGGGCATCGCGGTCACCGTCCTGGTGGTTCCCATGTTCGTCCTGGCGCTCCTGCTCCAGGCCCGGCTGCCGGAAGCAGAGGGAGGGCTCGGCGCTCGAGCCTACGTCCATCTCCAGAATGGCCTCTACCTCGGAATCCTCCAGAACCGTCTCGTCGACAGTCTCTGGCCGGTGCGAACGCCGGCCGCGACCCCGAGCGAAAGGAGCTGACAGTGAGCACGAGTACGCACCCGACCCCGGTGGCTCCGACCCTGGCGCGCGACGCCAGTCCCCCCTCCCTGGAGGCGGCGGTAGACGCCGCCTGTGACCTGGTGCCGCCCCTCTGGACCCTGCGCAACTTCGTCGCGGTGAATCCCTACCTGGGGCTCACGGACCGACGTGTCCGCGACGCGGCCGACGTGATGTCGAGCATCTTTCATGCGCGGAGCTTCCTCCCGACCGCCTTCTACCGCGCACAGCACGCCGAGGGCCGGATCGCGGATCTCGACCTGGAGACCGCCCTCGCAGAGGCGCCGTCGGCCCTGGGCCGACAGCTCTCCGGGACCGACCTCACCGCGCTGCGCTGGGCGCTCTTCGGCGACACGCCGCCGGACGATCCCGGAGCGGGGGTGCTGACCGTGGCCGAGGCCGTGGACCGCCAAGAGGGCAGCGGCTGGGCGCGTCTCGTCACAGAAGAGATCGCGAAGTGGTGTGCCGGACGCTTCGACGGCGGCCAGGCCGCCTGGTCGCAGCCATGGCGCGACAGGCCGATCTTCGCGGCCTGGCGCGATATGGCGGCGCTCGACCGCAGTGCCGAGACGTGGGGTCTCGATGGCTTTCGGGCCTACGTGCGCGGCCTGCCCGAGAAACCCATGGACGCCATCGCCCGGGTGCTCGAGCAGCTCGCCGTGGAGCCCGGGGCAGCGGCCGAATTCCTCGCCCGCGAGCTGGCCTCGATCGCGGGCTGGGCGGGCCACCTCCAGTACCGAGCCCGCGAGGCGGCCTTCGCCGGTCGGCACGATACCTCGCTCCACGACCTGCTGGCGATTCGGCTGGCCTTCGACGGCGCGCTCGACCACGCGCTGGATGGCTACGGCGCGCGCCTGCTCACGGCGCGGACGCAAGTGCAGGCTTCGACGGCCTCGGGCCCGCGTATCTCACGGACCGATGCGGCGCTGACCTGGCAGCTCGCCTACGAGGGCGGCTTCCGCCGACGCCTCTTGCGCGAGCTCGATCGACCGGTCGCGGCGACCGACCCGAGCGCGCGTCCCCGTCTCCAGGCGGTGTTCTGCATCGACGTGCGATCGGAGCGGCTGCGGCGACACCTCGAGTCGCAGTCCGACTCGATCCAGACGCTGGGGTTCGCCGGCTTCTTCGGGTTCCCGGCGGAGACCCTCCGCCCCGGTGACGAGCGTGGCGAGCCCCGCTGTCCGGTCTTGATCGCGCCTTCCTTCCGGGTGGCCCGGAGAGGGCCGACGGGCGCGCTCGCAGCGGCGCGCAGAGACCGGGCCCGCGCGCGTCACCGCCTCTTCGCGAAGCTGCGCAAGCTGAGCGTCGGCGCGTTCTCCCTGGCCGAGACGGTGGGCTACGTCTTCGGCCTGCGCCTGGTGACCGACTCTCTCACCTGGACACGACCGCAGCCCGACGGGGCGCTCTTCGAGCCCCCCGCCGGCGGCGACCTCGTCCCCGATGTCACGCCCGCGCCCGAGGCGCCCGAGATCGGCATCCCGCTCGGCGACCAGATCGACCTCGCCGAGGGCGCGCTGCGCAACATGAGCCTGACAGAGGGCTTCGCCGAGGTCGTGCTCCTCTGCGGCCACGGTGCGCGGACGACGAACAACCCCTACGCATCGAGCCTGGACTGCGGCGCCTGCGGTGGCCACGCCGGGGACGAGAGTGCCCGGATCGCGGCCCAGGTGCTCAATTCCCGCGCTGTCCGCGCCGGCCTGGCCGAACGCGGCATCCGGATCCCCGACGACTCACGCTTCGTGGCAGCACTCCACGACACCACCTGCGACACCGTCGAGCTGCTCGACGACGAGGGCCTGTCCGAGAACATCCGGCGGCAGATCGTCCACTGGCTCGACACGGCCTGCGCGCGCACCGCGGAGGAGCGCTCGCCACGGCTCGGCGGCGAGCACGTCGAAGGACTTCGCCGCCGAGCGCGCGACTGGTCCGAGGTCCGACCGGAGTGGGGACTCGCCGGCAACGCGGCCTTCATCGCGGCCCCGCGCCGTCATACGCGGGGCCTCGCGCTCGACGGGCGCGTCTTCCTGCACGAGTACGACCCGGACGCCGATCCGGAAGGCCGGGTCCTCGAGCTGATCCTCACCGCACCGCTCGTCGTCGCGAGCTGGATCAACCTCCAGTACTACGCCTCGAGCGTCGACAACGAAGCCCTGGGCAGCGGCTCGAAGGTCCTGCACAACGTGGTGGGCCGGCACGGCGTGATGACCGGCAACCGAGGTGACCTGCGCGTCGGTCTGCCCTGGCAGTCGGTCCACGACGGTCACCACTTCGTTCACGAGCCCATGCGCCTGCTCGCGATCGTGCAGGCCCCGACCGAACGGATCGATGCCGTGCTCGACCGACACGCGGCGGTCCGCGAGCTCGTGGAGAACGGCTGGCTGCGCCTCCTGGCATGGGAGCCCGAGGCCCGCACGTTCCATCGCAGGGGCGTGGGCGCCGGTGTCTGGGAGATCGACGCGCCCGCGCACGCGCTCGAAGATCACGAGTGACGGACTCGACGGGGCGCGATCGGCGTCGATCGACACCTTGCCTCGATCCGAACGATCTAGCTGGATCGATATGAGGGAGGCAGGTCACTGCGATCCTCCTTGTGCACGGGTCGAACGCATCCCTCCATACCTGGGAGTCTCTCGCCGAGGAGCTGCAGGACGGCTATCGCCCGATCTCCCACGACCAGCCCGGTCACGAGCTCACCGGGCCACATCCGCGCGACGATTACACCGCTCAGGGGCTGTTCGAGGCAATCGCGTCCTTCGACGAGAGGATCCCAGACTCGCACCTGGTATTGCTCGAGGACGTTGGCCACATCACGATGGAATAGGCGCCGAAAGGTTCGGCAGCGGCAATCGGCGCGTTCCTGAGCGAAGCCCTGCTCTAGCTTCGGCCTCCGGAGACGGTGGTGGCGGCTCGATCAGGCTACTCGGAGACGGTGACCCGGATCATCTTCACCGGTTCCAGCGGCCGATCGCCCGCGTCGGTCGGCGTCTTCTCGATCGCACCCAGCACGTCGAGCCCGTCGATCACCTTGCCGAAGACCGGGTGCTTGCTCGCCCCCGGGCTGAACCAGTCCAGGTAGTCGTTGTGCGTGGTATTGATGAAGAACTGGCAGCTGCCGCTGTTGGGGCGGCCGGTATTCGCCATCGACAGGGTTCCAGCCTCGTTCGAGAGCTTCGCATTCTCCGGGTGCTCGTCCTGGATGGTGCCGTTCGGGCTGTCGCCGGTGCCCGCCATCGGGCTGTTCGGGTCGCGCGAGTGGGGGCAGCCGAACTGGATCATGAAGCCCTGGATCACGCGGTGGAAATGAAGCCCGTCGTAGAAGCCGCTCTTCGCGAGGTCGATGAAGTTGCCCGCCGTCGTGGGCATCACATCCGTGAAGAGCTCGACGGTCAGATTTCCGAGTGACGTCTCGAGGACTGCGGTGGCACTTGCCATGGAGGGGAGTTACCGCGTTCTCGCAGGAGCGTCCAGCCTGCGCCTCGGCGGGCGCCGCGCCAACGCCGTGCGGGGTCTGGGCGCGTCGCGGCTTCGCGCTACGATCGTGTGATGTTCGCGGCCATGCTCCGTTCGGCTCTAACCGCCCTCATCGTGGTCCTCGCCGTCTCCGGGGTCGCGGCCTCTCCCCCGGAGAGCAGGGATTTCGGCGCTGCTCTCACCCTCGTGACGCCGACGCGACTGGCCGATGTGGTCGCCAACCCCGAACGGCACGCGGACCGGCAGCTGCTCCTCTCCGGGCGCCTGACCGATCTGTGCACGAAGAAGGGCTGCTGGACCGTTCTCGCGGATGGCGAGCACTTCGTTCGGGTGCGTTTCCAGGACTACGGGTTCTTCCTTCCGCAGGAGGCGTTGGGAAGGGCAGCGCTGGTCGAGGGTCGCATCGAGCTGCGCACGCTCTCCGAACGCGAGGCGCGCCACTACGCGGAGGAGTCGCGCGAAGGCGATCCGGGCGCGATCCGCGGTCCCCAGCGCGAGCTCGGCTTCGTCGCGACCGGGGTGCGCCTGCTGCCCTAGACCGGCACCGTGCGCGAGTCCGGGTAGTCGGCCCATGCCGTGGCGAGCAGCCCATCGTGTGCGTTATTCGACTCCCTGGTGGCTCGACGCCAGGCTCGATTCCCACCGCCTCCACCGAGGCCCCGACCCTGCCTCGGGGAGAGGCAGGCGCTCGCCTGGCCGCTTCTACCGACGCCCGATGCTAGAGCGTTCGGGCCAGCTTCCAGGCGTCGAGCAGGCTCCCTTCGAAGTAGCGCGGTCCGGTGCAGTCGCCGATCGCGTGCACGGGGATGCCGCTGCCCTCCAGCTCGCGGGTCAGCGCCGGGTTCGGCGCGATCGCCCGCGCGAGGACGACGGTGTCCGCAGCCAGGGCGCCGTCCTCCCCCTCGGCGTTGCGGTAGAGGACCCGCTTCGCCTCGATCGCGCGCAGGCGGGAGCGCAGCAGCCGGGGGACGCCCTGCTGCTCGAGGGCGTGCAGGGCGCGCCAGCGCCGGGGAGGAGCCATCTCGGTGGCGAGCCGCGATCCCTCCTCGAGGATGGAGACCTGGGCTCCCAGCTCCGAGAGCCAGACGGCAAGGCCCACGCCGGCCAGGTCGCCTCCCACGATGGCGATGCGCGGACCGCGGGAGAGCAGCGGCGCCGGGTCTTCCGCGAGCGTGCCGCGATCCACCACGTGCTCCAGTCGGATGCCCGGCACGTCGGGGCGCTCGGCGCGCGCCCCGACAGCGACAACCACCGCGTCGGGGGCGATCTCGTTCATCAGCGCGGGTGTGACGGGGCAGGAGAGCCGAAGCGTCGCGCCCAGTCGCGCCACCTCGGTCTCCAGGTAGGGAAGCAGGGCCGCGTTCGTGGGCTCCGCCGCGCCGGCCACTCGCGCCAGACCGCCCAGCCGATCGCTGCGCTCGCAGAGCGTCACCCGGTGCCCGCGTCGCAGCAGAAGCCGGCTGGCCTCCAGGCCGGCGGGGCCTCCGCCGGCGACCAGCACGTGCTTCGGCTCGGGGCTCGGCTCGACGTCGATCTCTGCGTCGCGGGAGAGCGCCGGATTCACGCTGCAGGTCGAGTGCTGGCCCAGGAAGACGTTGCCCACACAGCGATAGGCATAGATGCACGGTCGCGCACTTCCCAGCGAGGCGTCGGCGAGCTTGTAAGGGAGCTCGGGATCGGCCAGCAGACGCCGGCCCATGGCGATGAAGTCGGCGTGGCCGTCGCGGAGGAGCGCCTCGCCGGCGTCGGGCTCGATGCGCCCTACGGCGATCACCGGCACGTCGACGCGTCGCTTGATACCGGCTGCCAATTCCGAGTAGGCGGAGGGCGTGTGGGGAACGGGCGCGTCGGTGAAGGCGATGCCGGAGCGGGGATCCGCGTAGGCGCTGACGTGGATCGCGTCCAGGCCCGCCGCCACCGCCAGCTCCGCCGTCCTGCGTGCGTCCTCCTCGCGGATTCCCGCCGGCTTGTGCATCTCGACAGCGTCTAGCCGACACCAGAGCGGGAAGTCCGGACCGACCCGCTCGCGCACGAGCCGGATCGTCTCGCAGAGCAGGCGCACCCGGTTCTCGAGCGGCCCCCCGTAGTCGTCCTCCCGGTGGTTCGTCGAGGGCGAGAGGAAGGAGGAGAGGAGGTAGCCGTGCCCGGCGTGGATCTCGACCCCGTCGAAGCCGGCGAGGCGGGCTCGCTCCGCGGCCTCTGCGAAGCGGGTCTTCAGCAGCCCGATGTCGTCGAGTGTCATCTCGTGGTAGCGGGGATTGGCGCCGGGCGTAGTGAAGGGCTCGGCGACGCGCGCCACCTCCTCTCGGGTGAGGCCATCCATCAGGTCGCCTGCCGAGTCGCGCACCTGCGACGGGGCCCAGCGCGGGCGTCCGCCGGCGACGTCCTGGAGCGCCACCCGGCCGGCGTGCTGGAGCTGCACGGCGATCGCGGCGCCGTGGTCGTGGATCCGGTCCGTGAGCTCGCGAAAGGCGGGGACGAGGGCGTCGCTCGACAATCCCATGTTGTTCGGATTGGAGACGCCCGCCGGCCAGGCGATGCCCGTCACGCCCACGATGACCAGGCCGACGCCACCCCGGGCGCGCTCCTCGTAGAAGCGGGCGATCCGCGGCCCCGGCGTTCCGTCGCGCGCCTCGAGGTTCGTCCCCATGGGCGTGAGCGCGATGCGGTTGCGCAGCGCGAGCCCTCCGATGCGGCCCGGCGAGAGGAGGTGGGGGTAGCGGGGCGGGGTGCTCATGGGCGCATCATACCCAGCGCCGCACCGGGAGAGGGGTCAGCGTGCCAGCAGCACCCGCTCGATGGCCTCGACGACGCCGCCCTCGGCGTTGCTGCGCACCACGTGCCCGGCGGCGTCGCGGGCGTCCTCCACGGCGTTGCCCATGGCGATGCCGAGGGCGGCCTCGCGGAGCATCTCGACGTCGTTGCGGTCGTCCCCGATGGCGGCGATCTCGTCGGCCCCGATGCCCTCGCTGGCCGCGAGGCCTTTGAGTGCGGACCACTTCCCCGAGCTCGGGGAGAGGAACTCCAGGATGTGGCCCCGATAGCTCTTGTTGATCAGCCGATGGGTGTGGACCCTGGGGCCGAGGGCCTCCCGGGCCCGGCGCTCCACGGCGGCAAGCGAATCCTCGTCCGCCATCGCGCTCATCATGATGATCTCGGAGGGGCGCGCCGCGGAGAGATCCTCCACGATCTGGCTGAACTCGGTGTTGTCCGCCAGGTACTCCTGCTGGAAGGGGTGCGCGGACTCGACCCGCTCCGTGATCATGTCCGTGCCCTCGTGATAGGCGTCGATGTAGACGAGCGGCGGTCCGAGCTCGCGCATCAGCTCGAGGGCCTGCGCGAAGATGTCGAGGGGCAGGAACTGGTGTTGGAGGGTCTTCCCGCTCTCGATGTCCTTCACCAGCACCCCGTTGTTGACCACGATCGGCCCGTCGAGACCGAGTCGATGCGCCATCGGCAGCGCCGTGCGGAAGCGGCGGCCGGTGCACAGGACCACCTGGAGGCCCGCCCGCTGCAGGGCGCCCACGGCCTCGCACACGCCTCCCGACAGCTCCCCGAAGGGGTCGAGGAGGGTTCCGTCGAGGTCGAGTGCGACGAGGCGGAGCGGCATGGGTGTTCAGGAGTGTGCCGCGCGTCGGGTCCAGCGGCCAGTTGCCAGCCAGATTCCGGTGGCTGTCGTCGCGACGACGGCGCCCACGAGCTGCGCGGTCCAGATACCGCTCGGGCCGAGGCTCGTGGCGCGCACCAGGAACGTGCCGAGGGGAATCGTCACCAGCAGGGTATTGGTGAGCGTGATCGCCATCGGCACGACGAAGTCGCCGGCGCCCTGGAGGGAGCGGAAGAACACGAAGTAGAAGGCCAGGAAGAGGAAGCCCCCGGCGGAGTAGACCAGGTACTCGCTTCCGATGCGGATCACCTCCGGGTCGTCGCTGAAGAAGCCCAGGATCTCGGCGCGGAACCAGAACATCGCCGCGGCGAAGCCCCACATGATGGTCGCGTGGACGGCCACGCCCACGCCGATTGCGCGCCAGGCCCGGCGTACGTCACCCGCGCCAATGGCCTGACCCACCAGCGTGGCGCAGGCGGTCGCCATCGGGAAGCAGACCATGGGCACGACCATGCCCAGCCGCAGGCCGATGGCGTAGGCGGTCTGCACCTGCTCGCCGAAGGTTCCCGCCAGCCGCATGAAGACGAAGGTCATGGCGACGCCTCCGATCATCTGGAGCGCGGAGGGCGCAGCGATGCGCAGGATCTCGCCCATCACGGGCAGGTCTGGGACGAGGTGGCGACGCCGCAGGTGGACGCGGGCGTGGCCGCGGAAGAGCACCGCGGCGCCCAGGCCCATGGCAACCACCTGGCCACAGGCGAGGCCCAGGGCCGCCCCCCGGATGCCGAAGCTCGGGGCTCCCAGATTCCCGAAGATCAGGATCCACTCGGCGGCGATGGCGACGGTGAACTGGACGGTCTGGACGAGCAGGGGCGTCGTGGTGTCGCCGGCGCCGCCGAGGATCGCTGCGAAGAGCATGGTTCCGATGACACCGAAGTGGAGCAGGAAGACCAGGCGAAGGTAGGGGACGCCCGTGGCGTAGAAGCTCGGGTCCGGACCCGCCAGCGAGAAGAGGGTCTCGGGGAAGCCTCCCCCCACGACGGCCACCGTGAGGGCGAGCCCGATTCCCAGCGAGATCGACTGCCCCGCCACGTGCTCGGCCCGCTCGATGTCGTCGCTGCCGATCGCGCGGGAGATCAGCGACTGGGTCGCGAAGCTCGCGCCCATCACGATCATCAGCGAGACCTGTCGCACGGTCTGGTTCGTGATCACGACCGCCGCAATCGCCTGCTCGCCGAGCCGGCTCACGAAGGTGAGGTCGAAGAGCTGGAAGATCGCGCCGCCGAGCACGCCGCTCGCGATCAGGGGGAGCGCGAGCACCAGCAGTGCGGTGACGAGGCTGCCCTGGGTCAGATCCCGGTGACGCCAGCCGGCACCGCCCTTGCGTCCGCCGGGAGGGGACGCGGCTTCGCCCGGGTCGAGCTCTTCCACTTCCGGGGGCAGGCTCACCGTTCTTGTCTCCGGGCCTCGAGCTCCTCGAGCGAGCGCGGCCAGTCCTTCTTGAGCAGGCGAGACAGGGCGCGGTCGGCCAGGAGTCGCCCGCCGGTCTGGCAGGGAGCGCAGTAGTTGGTCTCGTGCTCCGCGTAGACGATGCGCTGCACCGGAGCGCCGCAGTCGGGACAGGGCTGCTTGTGGCGACCGTGCACCGCCATCTCGGGCCGGAAGGCGGTGACCTTCTCGGGAAATCCGTCGCCCACCTGCTCGCGCAGGCGCTTCGTCCACAGCTCGAGCGTCTCGCGGGTGGCGCGGTGAAGGCGGGTCATCTCCTCCTGCGAGAGCTTCGAGGTGAGCTTCACGGGGGAGAGCCGGGCGCGGTGGAGGATCTCGTCCGAGTAGGCGTTGCCGATCCCGCTCAGGATGTGCGGATCGGTGAGGGCGCGCTTCAGGGTCCGGTTCTCGGCGCGTAGCGCCGCGCTGAAGTCGGCGAGGCTGGCAGTCAGGACCTCGAGTCCTCCGGGATCGTGCTCCGTCAGGGCGGCCTCCCCGCGCACCAGGTGGAGTGTCGCCCGCTTCTTCGTGCTCGCCTCGGTCACGAGCAGCGTTCCGGTCGGGAAGTCCAGGGCGGCGAGCCCGATCTTGCGCGACGGCCGTGCCCCACGTCCGCGCCAGCGGAAGCGCCCGGCGATCATCAGGTGGAAGACCAGGAAGAGCTCCTCCTCGAGCTCGAACACGATGCGTTTCCCGACCCGTCGCAGCCCCGTGACGCGCTGGCCGACGGCGCTCGCGACGGGCGGATCGACCGAGCGCAGCAGCGACGGCCCGACGATCCGAAGCGCCTCCAGGGGCTGGTCGACGCAGCGGGGGGCCAGGCACTCGAGGTAGAGGGTGACGTCCGGGAGCTCCGGCATGGTTCGAGCATGTCCCATCCGCGCCGCCGCCGCCTGTGCCCCCGGGTGCGCGCGGCGGTCGTGACCCCTTCGGTCGGCGCGCCGCGGTGATAGCATCCCGCGGTAATGAGGAATGCGTTCTTCAAGGCTCACGGGCTGGGCAACGACTATCTGGTGGTGGATCCCGAGGATCTCGACTTCAAGCTGACGTCGGCCCGGATCCGGCGCCTCTGCGACCGCCACGAGGGCGTCGGGGGCGATGGCGTGCTGGCCATGGTGCCCGCGCGCAAGGGCGACTTCGGCCTGCGGATCTTCAATCCCGATGGCAGCGAGGCGGAGAAGTCGGGCAACGGGCTGCGCATCTTCGCGCGCTTCCTGCACGCGACCGGCCGGACCCGTCGGGATCACTTCCGGGTCGAGACCCGTGGAGGTGTGGTCGCGTTGAGCGTCGATCTCGACGCCCACGGTGAGGTCCACTACGTCACCGCCGCCATGGGACGCGCCAGCTTCCGACCCGAGGATCTTCCCTGCACGCTCGAGGTCGACGAGCTGATCGAGCAGGCGATCCGGGTCGGGAGCCGCACGGTCCGCTTCACGGGCGTGAGCGTGGGAAACCCACACTGCGTGGTGTTTCGCCCCAGGGGTCGCAGCTGGACCGAGCGCGAGCTCCATACCCTGGGGCCGATCCTCCAGACGCATCGGATCTTTCCGCGCTTCACCAACGTCCAGCTCGCCGTGCCCACGAGTCGTCACGCGCTCTCCCTGCTGATCTGGGAGCGGGGCGCCGGCGCGACGCGCGCGTCGGGCTCGTCGGCGACCGCCGCGGCCGCCGCCGGCGTCCGGCTCGGTCTGGTGAAGAGCCCCGTCACCGTGAAGATGCCGGGGGGACAGCTGCGGGTGGAGGTGAGCGACGACTTCGACGTCACGCTCGCCGGTCCCGTGTCGGCGGTCGCCCGCGGGCACCTCGCCCCCGAGTTCGTGCGTCGCCTCGCGCGCTGAGGCCGCGAGCGCCCGGGCCTCGGGAGCTACTTCCAGGCGAAGACCGGCTGCTCGAAGTGCGCGACCCGGGTACTCGCACCGCGCAGCGCCACTTCCCGAAGCTGGTAGAGGATGGCGGCGGTGGGGGCGTGGATGTGGGTGCCGAGGAGGGGCACGGTGATCACCGGGCGATCGCTTTCGGGAATGGTCCGAAGCTGCGGGACGTCGGGGCGCTCGAGCTCGTGGAGGGGAACGTGGTACGCCGCGGCGACCTCCTCGGGGTTCGGCTCGAGGTGGGCGTGGGCTCCGGCCCAGACCACGATGGGGCTGATGCAGTAGCCGGAGCGGGTCGGGTAGTCGTCGAGGGCGCCGAGGACGCTGCTTGTCGCCAGATGCAGCCCGACCTCCTCGGAGAGCTCTCGCAGCGCGGCCTCGGGCGCGGTCTCGCCGTCGTCGAGGCGACCGCCGGGCAGCGCCCACTGACCGGTATGCGAGCGGAGCCGTGCGGCGCGCCGGGTAAGGACGAAGCTGGGGACCCCCGATGGATCGGGCATCAGCGCCAGGGCCACGGCCGCCCGGCGCAGCCCAACGGCTGCGTGGGCCACGGGGGTGAAGCGGGCCACGTTCCCGGCCACCCGTTCGCGCAGCGCATCGTCGTAGACCCGGGGCATCGGGCCAGCATAGCGGGCCGCTGCCGCGTCCCGGGTGGCAGCGCGACCCCTGGGGCGCGAAACTCGGCGGCGATGCTCGAAGGCGTCGCTCGACGGCGGATCTCCCTCGAAGGCGTGGGAGTGGAGATCGCGCTGCTCGACTGGGGCGGCGAAGGCCCCCTCGCGCTGCTGCATCACGCGAACGGCTTCTGTGCGGCCACTTGGGCCCCCGTGGCCGAGCGGCTGCGCTCCCGCTTCCGCGTCATGGCCATGGATGCCCGCGGTCACGGTCGTTCGACGAAGCTCGCCGACGACGCGGCGTACGCCTGGCCGAGCTTCGGTGGTGACGCGGCGGCAGTGGCCCGCAGCCTGGCGGAGGAGCATCCCGATGGCCGCATCGCCCTGGGCCTCGGTCACTCTTTCGGTGGCACCGCGCTGATGATGGCCGCGGCCGACCACCCGGATCTCTTCGGGCGGCTGGTGCTGGTCGATCCGATCCTCCCGCCGCCGGCGGCGATCGAGAAGGCGCTGGATCCGAGGCGGCCCGCGCGCGGGAGAAGCCTCGCCGACCGCGCGCGGCGGCGCCGGCAGGAGTTTCCGGATCGCGAGACGGCGCGAGCCGTCTGGGCGTCGAAGGCCCTCTTTCTCAGCTGGGACCCGCGGGCCCTCGATCTCTACGTCGCCGAAGGGCTGCGCGATCGTCCGGACGGCGGAGTCGAGCTGCGCTGCTCCGCCCGGATCGAGGCGGCGATCTTCGCCCAGGGGCGAGGCATCGACACCTGGGCGATCGCCTCGCGGGTGAAGACCCCGACGCTGCTGCTCTGGGCCCAGCGCGGCGACTTCCCCCGGATCGTCTTCGAGAGCGTTGCGGAGCGGATGGACGACGCTCTCATCCACGACGTCCCCAGTGGGCATCTGATTCCGATGGAGCGCCCCGATCTCGTGGCCGAGGAGGCACTCGCCTTTCTGCAACCGAAGGAGGATTCCGATGTCCGACGTCGTTCTGGTCGATGATCCCGCGCCCGGCGTGCGCCGCGTAACCCTCAACCGCCCCGAGAAGCGCAACGCGCTGAATCACGATCTGCGTGGCGGGATCGTCCGCGCACTCCAGGAGGCCGACCAGGATCCGGAGATCCGGACGATGATCGTTCGCGGCGCCGGGAAGTGCTTCTCCTCGGGCTACGACCTCGGCGGCGGCAACGAAGGGCAGGAGCTGCCGTGGTTCACGGCCGGGGGCGACGGTCACTGGCCGCGCCACGTGACCCAGGGTTGGATGAGCATCTGGGAGCTGGCGAAGCCCGTCATCGCCCAGGTGCACGGCTACTGCCTGGCCGGCGGCAGCGAGCTCGCGACCTGCTGCGACCTGGTCTACATGGCCGAGGACGCAGAGATGGGGTATCCGGCCGTGCGCTTCGGCGTGCCGGACAACCACTTCCACGCCTGGTTCGTGGGCATGCGCAAGGCCATGGAGATGATGGTCACCGGCGACTCGATCTCCGGGATCGAGGCGGCGCGTCTGGGCTGGGCGAACGCCGCCTTCCCGGCGGGAGAGCTCGAGGAGCGCGTGCTCGAGATCGCGAAACGCATCACCGGCGTGCCGCCGGATCTGGTGCAGCTGAACAAGCGCGTCGTGCACCGGCAGATGGAGATCATGGGCCTCCACACCGGGATTCGCGCGGGCTCCGAGCTCTGCGCACTCGGAACCCACCAGAAGAGCCTGCACGAGTTCCTGGCGAAGACCCGCGAGAAGGGGCTCAAGGAGGCGCTCCAGCAGCGTGACGAGCCCTTCGGTGACTACCGCACGAAGGGGGAGGGCGCCGGAGACTGATGCGTCAGGCTCCCTCGACCGGATAGTCGCGCTTCGTCCAGCCGGTCCAGCCCTCGCCCAGCGATACGACCCGGGTGAATCCCATCTCCTGGAGGGTTCGCGCGGCCAGCGCGCTGCGGTGCCCTCCGCCGCAGTAGAGGATCAGCGGCCGATCGCGATCGGCGAGCCAGGCGTCGCGCTTGGCGTGCTCGAGGTCGGCCCGCACCTCGAGGAATCCCCGCGGCGAGCTGCGTGCTCCGGGCACGTGGCCCGCCGCGTACTCGTCGGGCTCGCGAACGTCGACGAAGTGCCAGCCCTCGCGATCCGGCGCGTCGAGCACGCGCCGGGCCTCCTCCGGTGTGATCTCGACGATCTCTCGCTTCGCCGCCTCGACGAAGCTCGCCAGGTTGCGCGGGGTCGGCTCGGGCGACGGCGTCGGTACGGGTCGTGCCAGGAACCGCTCGACCTCGGCCGCGATCCTCGGGCCGGCATCGCCCTGGCCGAAGGGATTCGGGATCTCTCCCACGCGACGCAGCCAGCCGTCGTCGCGGGCGATCTCCTCGAGGGCGGACGCGAGCCGGTCCGGGTCGCCCCCGACGAGCCGCGCCACACCCGCCTCGACGGCCTCCGGGCGCTCGGTGTTGGCGCGAAGCACCAGCAGGGCCTTGCCGAGGGTGGGCGCCTCCTCCTGGACGCCCCCGGAGTCGGAGACGATCAGCCAGGCGCGGGAGAGCAGGTGCAGGAAGTCGGCGTAGCCCAGGGGGTCGAGCAGGTGAACGCGCGGTGCGCCGGCGAGGATCTCCTCCGTCGGCCGTCGCACGTTCGGGTTCGGGTGGACCGGGAACGCCAGCGAGACGTCCGGGTGGGACTCGACGAAGCGTCGCAGCACGCGCAGGTTGCCCTCCATCACCGGGCCGAAGCTCTCCCGGCGGTGGGTGGTGAGGACCAGCAGGCGCGTGGCCGCGGTCGGCTCCAGGGCCGCGAGCAGCGCGGGCGAGGGCGCGGCCCGGGCCAGCGTGTCCCGCAGTGCGTCGACCACCGGGTTGCCGGTCAGACGGATGGCCTCGTCGGCGATCCCCTCCGCCCGCAGGGTGGCGACGTTGTGTCGCGTCGGCGCGAAGTGGAGGGTCGCGAGCCGGGTCACCAGGCGTCGGTTCATCTCCTCCGGGAAGGGACTGCCGAGATCGCCGGTGCGCAGGCCGGCCTCCACATGACCGACGGGGATGCGTCGATGGAATGCGGCCAGCGCGCCGGCCATCGCAGTCGTGGTGTCGCCCTGCACCAGGACCAGGCTCGGGGCGAGCGAGACGAGCAGAGGGTCCAGGGCGTCGAGCACGCGGGAGGCCACACCGGAGGGCGACTGGTCCGCCTCCATGATCCGAAGGTCGTGGTCGATCCGGACGCCGAAGGCCTGGGCGAAGGGCGTCAGCAGGTCGGCGTGCTGGGAGGAGGCGACGTGGATCACCTCGCAGCGGCCCTCGAGCGCGCGCAGGACCGGGGCGAGCTTGATGATCTCGGGTCGGGTCCCGAAGAGGCAGAGCACCCGCTTCACGGCGTCCGAGCTTAGCCTGCCCGCGGAGCCGAGGCGGGTCTGATACGCTGCGCCGACCGCGCCCGACGGGAGGGACGATGGTCCGCCTCTACACCGCAGCCACACCCAACGGACGAAAGGTCTCGATCGCCCTCGAGGAGCTGGGGGTGCCCTACGACGTGGAGCGCGTGGACATCCAGGCGCCGGAGCATCCGACTCCGGAGTTCCTGGAGCTCACGCCGAACCACAAGATCCCGGTGCTCGACGACGACGGGCTCGTGATCTGGGAATCGGGTGCCATCCTGCTGCATCTGGCCGAGAAGCACGGCGGCCTGCTGCCCCGGGACCCGAAGGGCCGGATCGCCGCGATCCAGTACGCATTCTTCCAGACCGGGGGGATCGGCCCGACCCTCGGCCGGCTCGGCGCCCAGCTCCGGCGTCCGGAGGCGGAGCGCAACGCCGAGATCGTCCAGATCTTCGGCGCGGAGATGGTGCGGCTGCTGGGCGTGATCGATCGTATCCTGGACGACGATCGCCCCTATCTGGCCGGGGAGTACTCGATCGGCGACATCATGCACTACCCCTGGCTCCAGGCGGTACACGGCCTGAAGGCCCCGCCGTTGATGGCCCTGCCGCGGGTGGTGGCGTGGCTCGAGCGGATCGCCGCCCGTCCCGCCGTCGTGCGCGGCATGGCCGTCCCCGAGTAGCCGGGGCGGCGCGGCGCGCCGTAGCGGCTTCGGCCCGCACGTCCGGGGTCGAGGCCTGCTGGCTGGCGGCCGATGGGCGGTAGTATCTTTCGACGCGGCCCCAGTTCCAGGAGCGATCGCCAGGTCATGGAATCCGAGGAAACCTCCCGCTCACAGCGCGGCTCGTCCCCTCCCGAGCCCGACGAGGCGCGCGCAGAGGTCGATCCCGTGCTCTCCGGCTTCGGCGTCAACGCCGGACTGGTCGAGGAGATCCGTCAGCGCTACGAGGTCGATCCGTCCTCGGTCCACGAGAGCTGGACGGGTCTGTTCGAGCCCGTAGGGACACAGCCGGCGAGGGGTGCGGAGGAGGACTCGGATCGGGCGACGCAGCTCGCGGACAAGCACGCGCGGGTGCTGCGACTGATCCACTCCTACCGCGCGCGGGGCCACCGGGTCGCCGACACGGATCCCCTGAGCGCGACCTCTCCCTACTTCCCCGAGCTCGACCCCGCACACTACGGATTCGGAAACGACGATCTCGAGCGGTCCTACGCGGCCGGGGACCTGCCCGGCGGGACCGTCCAGAGTCTTCAGCAGATCCTCGACCGGCTGACCGCCACCTACTGTCGCAAGGTGGGTGTCGAGTACACCCACATCCAGGATCCGGGTCACAAGGCCTGGCTGTGCCAGCGCCTCGAGGAGAGCCAGAACGAGACCCCCCTCGACACCGCGGAGCGACTCCGCATCCTCGAGCGGCTCTCCGCGGCGGAGCTCTTCGAGCGCTTCCTCCACACGAGGTTCCTGGGTCAGAAGCGCTTCTCGCTGGAGGGGGCCGAGAGCCTGATCCCCCTGCTCGACACCATCGTCGAGGACGCGCCGCGCCATGGTGTGCGCGAGATCGTGATCGGCATGGCCCATCGCGGTCGCCTGAACGTGCTCTCGAACATCCTGGGGAAGTCGCTCGAGTCGATCTTCTCCGAGTTCGAGGACAGCCCCCTGATCGACAGCCCCTTCGGCTCCGGCGACGTGAAGTACCACAAGGGCTTCTCGAACGATCGGCGAGTGCAGACCGGCGAGAGGGTGCACCTCTCGCTCACGGCGAATCCCTCCCACCTCGAGGCGGTGAACCCGGTGGTCGAGGGCCGATCGCGCGCGAAGCAGATGCGTTCGGGGGATTTCGAGGGCGTGGCGACCCTTCCCGTGCTGATCCACGGCGACGCGGCCTTCGCCGGCCAGGGCATCGTGGCGGAGACGCTGAACCTCTCGAAGCTGGCCGGCTACTCGACGGGCGGAACCATCCACGTCGTGGTGAACAACCAGATCGGCTTCACCACGACACCGGCCGAGGCGCGATCGACGCTCTACTGCACCGACGTCGCAAAGATGATCCAGGTGCCGATCTTCCACGTGAACGGCGACGATCCCGAGGCGGTCGTGCACTGCGTGAAGGAGGCGATGGCCTATCGGCAGCGCTTCCACGAGGACGTGGTGATCGACATGGTCTGCTATCGCCGCCACGGTCACAACGAGGGCGATGAACCGAGCTTCACCCAGCCGCTGCTCTACGAGCGCATCCGCCGCAAGGAATCCGTCCGCAAGACCTACACCGAGCTGCTGCTCGAGCGCGGAATCCTGCAACAGGCGGACCTGGAGCGGATCGAAGCCGATCTCAGCGGACAGCTCGAACGCGCACTGAGCGTGATCGAGACGCGTCCGCCCGGTCCCGACGAGCCCTACGAGCCCCGCGGACCCTGGACCGGCTTCTCGCGAACGCGGCCGGCCGACGAACCCCAGTCGGGGGTCGGGATCGAGGATCTGGAGCGCCTGGCGGAGCGCATCGCGGCCCTCCCGCCAGGCTTCGAGCCCCACCGCAAGCTCGCGGTGCTGGTCGACAAGCGCCGCAAGGCCGTCTCCGACGGCGCCGCCATCGACTGGGGAACCGCGGAGGCGCTGGCCTTCGGCTCGCTCCTGCTCGAGGGCCACGGCGTGCGCCTCTCGGGGCAGGACAGCACGCGGGGCACCTTCAGTCACCGTCACGCTGCGCTGGTGGATCAGCGCACTGGTGAGGAGTACGCGCCTCTCGCCCACCTCTCCCCGACCCAGGGCCGCTTCGAGGTCTACGACAGCCTGCTCTCCGAGGCCGCGGTGCTCGGCTTCGAGTACGGCTACAGCCTGGCCGATCCCGGCACGCTCACGATCTGGGAGGCCCAGTTCGGTGACTTCGCCAACGGCGCCCAGGTGATCATCGATCAGTTCATCACCTCGGCCCACGACAAGTGGCAGCGGATGAGTGGTCTCGTGATGCTCCTGCCCCACGGCTACGAGGGGCAGGGACCGGAGCACTCGAGCGCCCGGATCGAACGCTATCTCCAGGCCTGCGCCGACGACAACATCCAGGTCGTCAACTGCACGACGCCGGCCCAGTTCTTCCACGTGCTGCGGCGGCAGATGATCCGACCCTTCCGGACGCCGCTCGTGGTCTTCACCCCGAAGAGCCTGCTGCGGCTGCCGAGAGCGACCTCCCGGCCGGAGGACCTCGCCGCCGGGAGCTTCCAGACCGTCATCGGCGACCCCGAGGCGGCCGCCCGGCCCGAAGCGGTGCGGCGGGTCGTGCTCTGCTTCGGAAAGGTCTACTACGACCTGCTCGAGGAACGCCACCGCCGCTACGGCGATGCCTCTCTGCCCGTCGCCCTCGTTCGGGTCGAGCAGCTCTATCCCTGGCCCGACGAGCGGATCGCCGCGGAGCTCGGGCGCTACCCCGAGGCGCGCGAGGTGGTTTGGTGCCAGGAGGAGCCGGCTAACATGGGCGGCTACTCCTTCGTCGCCGAGCGGCTGAGGGCGCTCACGGGCGAGGGTCGAACCCTGGCCTACGCCGGGCGCGCCGAGAGCGCAAGCCCGGCGGTGGGCTCTTCGCGGATCCACAAGCGGGAGCAGGCGGCCCTGCTGGAGGCGGCGCTCGGCCTCGACTGAGGCGCTCGCCTCATCCGTGCTGGCGCAGCGCTCGCTGGACCATCTCGTCGAGCTTCGAGAGGAAGCGCGAGCGATCGGCAGCGGAGAGCGGACGCGGCCCCCCGGTCGAGAGCCCGGACTCCCGCAGGTGGGCCTTGAGCTCGCGCGTGGCGAGGGCACCGCCGATCGAGTCCTCGGTAAAGGCGCGACCATCGCTCCCGAGGACCAGGGCGCCGCGTTCGATGCAGCGGGCGGCGAGGGGGATGTCGGCGGTCACGACCACGTCGTAGGGCTCCGTGTGCTCTGCGATCCAGTCGTCGGCGGCGTCGGGATCCGATCCCACCACCACCATCTCCACGCCGAGGCCATGGGGCACGAACATCCGGGAGTTGGCGACGAGATCGACGGGCACGCCGTAGCGGGTCGAGACGACGTAGACCTCGTCCTTCACCGGGCAGGCGTCGGCGTCGATGAAGATCCGGATCATCGGCGCGAGCGTAGCAGCGCGGGCGGGCCCTCCGAGCGCCGCGGCGTAGCCCGGACCTGGGGCGGCCGGGCGGCGCACTGCACTAAGATCGGCCCATGGCCGACATCTCCACGGCTGTGGGCTTCGATCGCGTCGCCGGGTCGTCGAACGCTCGATCCGGCCCGGGCGATCCCTTCCCCTTCCCCTTCGCCTTCGGCGAGGGCGCATTCGTGGTCGGCGAGGGGGCCGAACCTCCGAGCCCGCCCGCGGCGATTCGCGGCCGCCCCCGGCTTCCGGGCAGCGACTCTCCCCTGGCACCGCCTGCGCTGTCGCCGGCGCAGCCCGGATTCCCCCTCGTGGCCAGGGCGGACGCGGCGGCCTGCTCGCTCGCGGATTGGGCCCGGACCGCGCGCCGGCTCCTGGACGCCCATCTCGGGGAGGCCCGCGCGATCCTTCTGCGCGACCTGCCGCTCCCCGACGTGCAGGCCTTCTCCTCCTTCGTGAGCCGGCTCGGCTACGAGATGATGCGATACGAGGGCAGCCTCGCAGCCAGGCGCGAGGTCGCACCGAACGTGATGAACGCGAACGAGGCGCCCGCGCACAAGACGATTCCCATGCACAACGAGATGTCCTTCGAGCGCCCGTCGCCCGCCCGGATCTTCCTCTTCTGCGATCGTCCGCCCGGGCCCGGGGAGGGCGGCGAGACGCCGATCCTGCGCAACGAGGACTGGGAGCGCGTGCTGGGCCAGGAGCTGATCGACCGACTCGAGCGACGCGGTCTCGTCCGCAGCATCCACTACCCGGACGTCGGACGGACCGGGAAGTCGAGGCGCAGCTGGCAGTCCCATTTTGGAACGGACGATCGGGCCGAGGTGGAGCGCCGCTGTCGGGAGCGGGGGCTCGAGCCCGTCTGGGATGCCGAGGGCGGCCTCACCACCCGCTGCGAGCAGCTCGTGACGATCGAGCTCGATGGAGAGCGGCGCTGGTTCTGTGCGCCGCAGGCCTCTCGCCCGATGACCCCCGTGGAGCTCACCTACGCCGACGGAGAGGTGCTCGAGCCCGACCTCATGGAGCGCCTGCGCGCGCTGCAGTGGAAGCTCGCGGTTGCCTTCGCCTGGAGGCGGGGAGACGTGCTCTGTCTCGACAATCTCCGCTGCCAGCACGGTCGCCTCTCCTTCGCGAGGGACTCGGCGCGTCGCGTCTACGTCGCCATCGCGAGCCCCTGGGGCGCGCCGCGGAGCTCCCCGTGACCCGGACGCCTCCGGCGGGCTACCGCTACGGCCCGACCCGGATCGAGGTCCGGACGGACGACCTGGACGCGGCCCTCTGGCTGAACGAGTTCCTCGTCCCCTGGTTCGAGACGTGCGAGTCGGGTCCGTGGGACCACTGCGTGCGCTTCACGGCATCGAACACGGCGTTCGCCGCTCTGGAGCGGGCGGCGGCCCGCAGTGCGCTGCAGCCGATCGGGGGCTTCGCGCTCGACCGGGACGTGCTGGATCTGCGTGGATGGCGCGAAGCCGAGGTATGGCACCTCTTCGAAGCCGAGCGCGGATGCTTCTACCGGGTCCAGAAGAACGAGGTGGACGTGATCGCCCGCCCCGGGAATCGATCGGCCCGCCTGGCGCTGATGCGAACGGTTCGGGAGATCGCGGCGACGCGCGCGCGCAGGCTCCCGGGCTGGATCGACCTGCACGCTGCGGCCTTCGCCGTCGAGGGTCGGGCGTTGATCCTCGTCGGGCCGAAGGAGGCGGGGAAGACGACCCTCCTCGTGCACGCCCTGGGCGGGCTGGGCGCGGGCTGCATCGCGAACGACCGCGTCTTCGTGGAGGCGGGCGCGGATCCGGTGAGCGTGCGGGGCATGCCGACGGCAGTGCGCGTTCGCCCCGGCACCCTCGCACGCAACCCGCGTCTGCGCGACCCGGATCGTCCCGGTGAGCGGCCCCTTCTCCATCATCGCCAGGAGATCCGAGAGCCGGTGTGGCCGCCCGTCGCGGCCCTGACCCTCTCGCCCGCCGAGCTGGCGCGCCGACTCGAGGTACGCTGCGTCGCGCGAATGCCCGTCGCCGCCGTGATCGGCGTGGAGATCGATGGGTCGTGCAGTGGCTGGTCACTCGAGCCCATCGGGGCCGAGGGGGCCTCGGCCGTCTTGCGAGGGGGGCTCTACGGGGGAGACGGCACCCGCGCTCCGACGATCTTCGAACGAAGCCTCGGAGCCGTCGCTCCGGTCACTCGATTCGCATCCGTCGAGCGCCTGGCGACGGCATTGCCCGTCCTTCGCTGCCGCCTCGGGCCCGATGCCTACGAGGTCACCACGGCCGGCCCGACCCTGCTCGATGCACTTCTCGAGCGGGTCGCCCTGGAGGGGCGGTGAGCGTCGAGACCCGAGCCGTGCTTCCGGAGCCGGAGGATCTCGCGCGCACCCTCACCCGAGATCTCGCCTGGCTCGGCGAAGGGCTCGGCAGCGCGGTGATCGAATCACTGCCGGTCTCGCCGCTGCGGGGCGTGGCGCGGCCGCGAACCGCGTTTCGCGTCACCCTCGCCGACGGCAGGTGTGTCAAGCTGCGTCGGCTGAAGACCGCCGCGCGGGCGGCGGAGCTCGCGCGTCTGCTCGAGCGCCTCGCGGATCGCGGCCTGCCCCAGCCCCTGCTGCTTCGCGGCGAGACCCTCGTGGTCGAGTGGCTGGCGGGCACGCCCCTTCCCCCCGCCCAGGCCGTCTGCGCGCCGGACCGGGTCCGCGCGGCCGGGCTCCTGGCGGCGATTCACGGCACCCCCTGTGTCCGCGCCGAGCGTCAGCGGGCGCCGAGCGCCGTCGCGGCGGAGCTGCGAGGGCTGGAGGCCCAGCTGGAGGTGCTGGTGGCCTCCGGGGCCTGCGAGGCGGCCGAGGCCTCGGAGATCGCCGCCGACGCGCGCCGCTGGGCACCGCGCGAGTCGCCGGTCGGAGTCGCACACGGCGACTTCAGTGCGGAAAACCTGATCGTCGACCCGCAGGGCAGACTGCGGGTGGTCGACAACGAGGCGCTTGCGGTGGGTTTGCTGGATCTCGACCTGGCGCGGACCTGGTCGCGATGGCCGATGCCCGAGGCCTCGTGGCGTGCCTTCCTGGGCGCCTACGAAGCCTTCTCCGGGCGTCGCATCGACGACTCGGCGCTCGGCTGCTGGAAGCTCCGAACGCTGGTGCTGAGCGCGTGGTACCGCACCCGCTACGAGCTGTCGGGCGTCCCGGAGGTGCTCGCACGTCTGCGCATTCTGCACGCTTCGCTTGTCGCGGGTGCCTCCGGCTCCCTATGATCGCGGCGGCCGGCAGCCCGGCCGGACCCGGGGGATCGCGGATTGAGCCACGCGCGTCATGGGAGCGATTCGGCGCCGCTGGTCTCGGTGATCGTGCCGGTCTTCGACGACTCGGAGCGGCTCGCCAACTGTCTCGCGGCACTGCGCGCGCAGACCTATCCGGCCGACCGCTACGAGGTTCTGGTCGTGGACAATGGCTCCCGCGACGACGTCGGCGCCCTCGTCGCCAGCTTTCCCGGCTTCTCGTTCGAGCGCGAGGACCGCGTGGGATCCTACGCCGCGAGGAACAAGGGGATCGAGGCGAGCAAGGGCGAGGTGCTCGCCTTCACCGACGCGGACTGCCTGCCCGAGCCCGGCTGGATCGAGGCGGGCGTGAGCGCGCTCTCCGATTCGCCCCGGTGGCAGGCCGTGGGTGGCCCGATCGAGATGTTTGCGCGCGATCCCGAGCGACTCACGCCCTTCGACCTGCACGACCTCGTCTGGGGCATGCCGCAGCGCGTGTACGTGGAGCGCTTCGGCCTCGCGGCCACGGCGAATCTCTTCGCGTACCGCTCGACCTTCGACCGGGTGGGGGGCTTCGATCCGGACTTCCGCTCCTGCGGTGACTGCGAGTGGTCGTTCCGCCTCACCGCGGCCGGCTTCGAGCTCGGCTACTGTCGCGAGGCGCGAATCCGCCATCCGACCCGGAGCTCGCTCGCCTCCTTCGTGCGTCGGCGTCGCCGTATCGCCGGCGGCTACCACCGGCTCGAGCCGGCCCTGGAACGCCATCCCGAGAAGGACTTCGAGATTCCCCGGAGCTTCTCCCACTCGCTGAACCGGGTGCGGCGGAGCTGGCGGCACCCGCTGCTCGCGTCGACGCGCAGGCGGCTCCAGTTCGCGGCGGCGGAGCTGCTCCTCTACGGAGTGACCCGGGTCGAAACCTGGCGGCTGCGTTTCGGAGGCGAGCCGGTCCGGGGCTGACGCGGGAGGTCAGCGCCTCCCCATGCGTCGGAGCGCATCCGGCGTGAAGATCGCCTCGGACACGCGCCCTTCGCGCCCGGCGAGCCAGTCGTCGGCGGGCTCCTCGGTCTTGATGCGGTCCGCGACGTAGCGCTCCGCGACCAGGTCGTAGCTGAAGGTTCCGTCGAGGGCGCAGGTCGGGACCTCGGCGATCGGCACGTGCATGCCCTCCATCACCCGCCAGAGGTTTCCCTTGCGGTCGTAGAGGTCCTGGGTGACTGCGAGCCACGAGTCCTCGTCCAGGTAGAAGACGCGCCTGCCGAATACGTGGCGCCTTCCGGCCTTGAGCGTGGCCTCCACGACCCACACGCGGTGGAGCTCGTATCGGATCAGGTCGCGCCGCGGGTAGCGGGGCCCGAGGATCTCCCTGTACCGGAGGTCCTTCGAGTGGTTCACCCGGAACGTGTTGTAGGGCACGTAGAGCTCGCGCTTGCCGACGATCTTCCAGTCGAAGCGGTCGATGATCCCGTTGAACATGCGGACCTGATCGTTCGTCATCAGGCCCTCGGTTCCTGCCAGGGGATTGTCGTAGGCCACCGTCGGCGCGCGGCGCACGCGGCGCTGCCCCGGGTTGTAGGCCCAGGCCCTTCGCTCCTCGTTCACCATCTCGTGGACGAGGAAGACCTGACCGGCGAGCCGCGGCGGGGCGAGTCGTTCCAGCATGGCGGACGCGACGCGTCCCTCGGCGGCTTCGAGGCTCTCGAAGGCGGGATCGTACATGCGTCCGAGGTAGACGAACTTTTCGCGCACCGGGGTCATGTCGCCGAATCGCGTCGGCACGACGATGGCGTAGAACTCGATCTTCCCCTTCGAGAGGAACGCGAACATGTGGTTCCAGATGGCCTCGGCGCCGTTGCGCGGGAGCGGAAAGAGGAAGGGATGCCAGCCCTTCTTCAGGTAGACCTGGTCCGCATCGAGGCGCGCGCTCTCCGCGTTGCGTCGCGTGGCCTCGTAGATCCAGTCGGGGAAGGCGCAGCTGCGACGCGTCGGGTAGACGTCCATGCGGTAGCCGTCGTAGCGTTGGATCAAAGCGATCTGGCCGGGGGAGAGCTTCTCGGCGTGCACGTCCACGTTCGAGGCATCGATCGAGAAGAGCGGAGCGTCGTCCGCGAAGGGGTCCAGCCTCTGGTCTCCTACCTTCCAGTCGGGTGGGGATCCCGCGAGCCCGCCCGTCCACGCAGGGATCGTGCCGCTCTCGTTGCCCGCGCGCTCGGCGCCCACCGGGGTCAGGTCCTGGCCGAGCCGGGCGATCTCCCGCTCATCGGAAGCGGCGGCGGTTGCGAACAGGAGCAGGCCGGCGGCGGTGACGAGGAGTCGAGTGGTGCGTCTCATGGCTTCTTCGAGGGTCAGAACGCGCGCGACAGCTTGATCGAGGCGAAGTCGCGATCGTTGTTGGGGTTCGAGCGCCCGGCGCCGAACTGGTCCTGATAGGAGAGCACCAGCTCCCAGCGCTCCTGATAGTTCAGCTCGAGCTGCACCGCGACGGTCTTCACATCCTCGGTGAATAGCGAGCCGTTTCCCGGGTGCGTTCCGTAGACGTCGTGCCGGAAGGTGGCCGAAGGCGTCACGCCCACGGCGGTGCCGAACACGCGGTCGTAGCGCAGGTCCATGCGCAGGGTGTAGCTGACGGCCTCGTCGTCGAGGTCCGACTCGCCGAGGGGCAGGGCGTAGGACGCGTCATTGGAGAGGTCCGGGAAGCTCTCGAGGGCGGCCTCGCCGACCAGGGTGAGCTCGGAGGCGCCGATGAAGGGGAGGACGGCGCCCAACACGGGAGCGCCGGGTCCCATCACGTAGACCGCGTTCAGGATGGCGAGGATGCGCTCTTCGCGGCGATAGCCCTGCTCTCGTCCGCCCGGAGCTCCGTCGAGGATGGCCGTCGAGAGGTCCGGTAGCGCCGAGGTGATGGGAACCGGCTCGTTCGGGCGGAAGGAGACCTCGCCCGCGAAGGACACCCCCGCCAGGACGGTGTTGAAGGAGACGCCCACCAGGTCGATGTCCTCGGGGAACTCCCGGAAGTACCGGACGACCCGCGGCTGGAGCAGGCAGATGGCGCCGACCACGCCCTCGGGGCAGGCACCGCGGAAGCCGACGCTGGGGTTCTTGGCGTGGAGGCGCAGGTAGTAGGCGCCGAACTCGGTCTCGAGGGCGTCGACGTAGTAGCGCAGGGCCGCGCCCCACTGGCCCTGGTCCCGGGCATCGGCGTCGCCGGCGCGGGGCGCGCCGCCGGCGGCGAAGCCCAGATCGAAGATCTGCTTCGCCGAGAGTCCGGACGAGCCCGGATCTCCGACGCCGTCCGGGCCGAGGGGTGGCGTGAAGAAGCCCTGGGCGCCCCGGCCCACCAGGTCGTTGGTGGAGAAGAAGGTGCCGACGGGATCGACCTGGGTCTGTCTCCAGGCGAGCTGGTAGTAGACGTCGAAGCCGATTCCAGCGAAGAGTTCTCCGCTCAGCCGGACGAGCGGCGCTGGCAGGAGGCCCTCGCGCAGCTCGGAGCCGGCGAGTCGGAGCCTCGCCACGTCGAGGGTGTTCGTGGCGTTGATACCTCCCTGGGTGAAGGTGCTCTCGCCCCAATTCACCACCTGATTGCCGGCGCGAACGTCGAAGAGGCGATTGGCGGCCTCGAACGTCGCGTAGCCGTAGGCATCCAGCAGGAGGAACTGGGCGCCTACCACACCGCCCTCCAGGATGCCGCCGCGAAAGCGGGCGTCGTCTTCGAGGGCGGTGCGCTGGCCCGAGGACTGGTCGGCCTGGATGACGTCGGCGAAGTAGGTGGCGCGGACGAAGGCGCCGTGATCGCGCCAGCGCAGATCGAGCTCGTGGGTGGCCTGGAAGAGCACGGAGAAGACGTCGCCCTCCTCCCAGTTCAGGTCGCCGTCGTCGGAGTTGATCACGTCGCCCTGGGTGGCCAGGTCCGTCTTGCTGCACGCGCCCGGATTCTGGGCTCCGACCCGCCTGCAATCGGGATCGTCGGTGGCGATCGACGCCGACACCGACGCGAAGGAGTCCAGACGTGCGTTGACGTCCCCCCACGCCCAGTCGGCGCCATGGCCGGGGGCGGCGGCGAGCAGGACGATCGTCGCCGCGCCCGCCGCCGCGATCGCCCGGCTTCGCCGTCTCCGAGATGCTCGCGCCAGCATGGCCCCTCTCCCCTGTCCGCCGCGCGGCGGGCAGTGAAGCGCTGACGCAAGGTGCGTGCCGGGCTTGCGCGAGCGCGAGGGTCCCTCCGCATCGCGCGGCAGGTGACATTTCGAGGCGTGTCACCCCGTTTCGAGGCGAAACGCCACAGCTGGGCCATCCTCCCGGGCGCGCCCGAGGCTCCGATCACCGGGCCCTCGACTTGCAGGGGATGCGTCCGTGCTGTCGCGCCTGGAGGCCGTCGTCTTCCGCAACCGGGGCCCGATCCTGGCCCTGACGCTCCTGCTGACGCTCGTCACGGGCTGGGGCGCCAGCCGGGTTCGTCTCGACACGGCCTTCGAGAAGCATCTCCCGATCGGTCACGAGTACATCGAGACCTTCCTCGAGTATCGCGACGAGATGCTCGGGGTGAACCGGGTGATCGTCGTGCTCCGCGCGAAGCACGGGGACATCTGGACCCCCGCGTTCCTGGCTCGCCTCGCCGAGGCCACCGATCTGGTGACCTTCCTTCCCGGCATCGACCGCCGAACCGTGACGTCCCTGTGGACGCCGAACACCCGGACCGTCGAGATCACCGAGGAGGGCATGCGCTCCGAGGACGTCATCGGCGGCGACGTCACGCCGGAGACACTCGGTGACGAGGAGGTGGGTCGGATAAGGGACCGGGTGATTGCGGCCGGTCTGGTGGGGCGTCTGGTCGCGAACGACTTCAGCGCGGCTCTGATCGTCGCCGAGGCGCTCGACGTCGATCTCGATACGCAGGAGCAGGTTCGACTGCTCGATCTGGCGCGCCGCCTCGAGACCGACGTGCGCGACGTACTCGTGGACGGCGACTACGACGTCCACATCATTGGCTTCGTGAAGATGGTCGGTGACATCGCCGACGGGGTGGCGCTGGCGGTCGGCGCCTTCTTCGGTCTGGCCCTGCTGCTGACCTGCGTCGCGGTCTACGTCTACGCGCGCTCCTGGCGTCTCACCCTGCTGGCCATTGGCTGCTCGCTGCTCTCCGGGGTGTGGCAGTTCGGCGTGATGGGAATGCTGGGCTACGGCGTCGACCCCCTGGCCATCCTGGTCCCCTTTCTCGTGTTCGCGATCGGCGTCTCCCACGCGATCCAGCAGATCAACGCCATCGCGAAGCGGATTCGCGCGGGCGACGACGGCATGGACGCCGCCCGGGCCAGCTTCCACAGCCTCCTCGTCCCCGGCGCCATGGCGCTGCTCACGGACCTGGCCGCATTCGCGACCCTGGCGCTGATCCCGATCCCCATGGTGCGCGACCTCGCGGCGACGGCCTCGATCGGCGTGGCCCTGAAGGTCATCTCGAACCTGGTGCTCCTCCCGGTGCTGGCCTCCTACCTCCACTTCGACGGCGGATTCACCGAGCGCTTCGCGCGTTCCGAGGCCTCGAGCACGGCGGTGATGGCGCGGCTGGCTCGCCTCGCGGCTCCGCGCAATCGCCGGGTCGTCCTCGGCCTGCTCGTCGCGTTCTTCGGCCTGGCCAGCTGGCAGGCCCGGGGGCGTCACGTCGGCGATCTCCAGCCCGGCGCTACCGAGCTGCGACCGGACTCGCGCTACAACCGCGATGCGAACCTCATCACCAGCCGCTTTTCGTTCGGTCTCGACGTGCTCACCGTGCTCGCCGAGACGCAGGAGGGCTCGTGCATCGACCACGACACCCTCGACTACCTCGATCGCTTCAGCTGGCACATGGCGAACGTCCCCGGCGTGGTCTCGGTGATGTCCACCCCGGTCGTGGCGAAGTATCTGAACAGCGCGTGGAACGAGGGGAACCCGAAGTGGCGGGCCCTGCCGCGCAATCGCTACGCCCTCATGCAGGTGACGGCCTTCATTCCCGCGCAGCTCGGGCTCTTCAACTCCGACTGCACGCTGATGCCGGTCTCGATCTTCACGCAGGACCACCGGGCCGAGACGATTCGTCGCGCCGTGTCCGCGGCGGCGGACTTCCGGGAACGGGAGGAGAGCGACGTCGTCCGCCTTCGTCTGGCCAGCGGCAACGTCGGCGTGGAGGCGGCGACGAACGAGGTCCTGGAGGGCGCCGAGGCGCGCATGCTGCTCTACGCCTACCTCACCATCATCGCGCTCGTGGCACTCACCTACCGGGACTGGCGCGCAATCGTCTGCTGTTGCGCACCGCTCGCGATGGCGACCGCTCTCGGCTACTGGTTCATGAAGGAGCTGGGGATCGGCCTGAAGGTGGCGACGCTGCCGGTCATGGTCCTGGCCGTAGGAATCGGCGTGGACTACGCCTTCTACATCTACAGCCGCCTGGATCATCACCTCCGGGCGGGTCTCGACATCGAGAGGGCCTATCCGAGTGCGCTCTTCGAGACGGGGAACGCGGTGGTCTTCACGGGGATCACGCTCGCCGTCGGCGTGTCCACCTGGGCCTTCTCTCCACTGAACTTCCAGGCGGACATGGGCCTCCTGCTCGCCTTCATGTTCTTCGTGAACATGATCATGGCGGTGGTGGCGCTGCCGGTCCTGGCCGCGCTACTGCACCGCGGGAGCAGACGCCCGTGAGTCCAGTCGTCCTCGCGCTCGCACTCCTGATGATCGGGGCGCCGACGGCCGCAGAAGAGGCCGCCGCGCCCTCGCGGCTGGCGGCCGCGAGCCTGCTGCTCGACGCGGCCGCCGCGGGCGACCGCATCGTGGCCGTAGGGGAGCGAGGGCACGTGGTGCTCTCCGACGATCGCGGGCAGAGCTGGCGCCAGGCGCGGTCGGTGCCGACGCGCCAGACCCTGACCGGGGTGTTCTTCGCCGACGCGCAGCGGGGCTGGGCGGTGGGCCACGATGCGATCGTGATCCACAGTGACGACGGCGGCGAGAGCTGGACCCTCCAGCACGCGGCGCTGGAGCTGGAGGCGCCCCTGTTGTCGGTTTGGTTCGAGAGCCCGACCCGCGGCATCGCGGTGGGGGCTTTCGGCTTGCGTCTCGAGACGAGCGACGGGGGACGCACCTGGCGCCGCGCCGACGACGGCTCGGACGACCTGCACCTGAATGGTGTGTTCGCCACCTCGGCGGCGGGGGTGTTCGTGGCGGCCGAGGCCGGCGTGATCTACCGATCGCAGGGCGACGGATCGTGGATCCGGCTCGAGCTGCCCTACGCGGGATCGCTCTGGGGTGGCCTGGCGCTGGGTGACGGCGCGATCCTCGTCTTCGGCATGCGCGGTCACGTCTTCCGCAGCGAAGACCTGGGGAGCTCCTGGTCGGAGGTCGAGACGGGAACCGACCAGTCGCTGGTCGGCGCGGCGGAGCTTCCCGGCGGCAAGGTCTACATCGTGGGCCTCTCCGGGACGCTGCTTTCCAGCTCCGACGGCGGTCGGAGCTTCCGGGCGTCGACGCGCCCGCATCGGCGCTCGCTCACCGCCGTTACGCCGGGCGCGGGCGGGCTCGTGCTCTTCGGTGAGGGCGGCGCCGAGCTCGCTCTCGATCCCCTGGCTGCGTCGCCCGGGCCGTGATGCGAGGGAACGACGTCGTGGGCCGCCGAATCTCCCGTGTTACCCTCGGCCGCCGAGCGAGGGAGTCCCCCACATGGATCTCAGCTACGGACCCGAGTACGAGGCCTTCCGAGACGAGGTGCGAGCGTACCTGAAGGCGAGCTGGCCTCCTTCCGGCGTCGACGCCGAGCTCCCGCGCGAGGAGCAGACCGCGCGCTTTCGGGCGAAGGGGGTGGAGAAGGGCTACCTGCTGCGCTGGCTGCCGAAGCGCTACGGCGGGTCCGAGCAGCCGGCCGACGCGCTGAAGGCCACGATCATCCGCGAGGAGTTCAGCCGGGTTCGCGCGCCGATGGAGGTGCGGGGCATCGGCATGATGATGCTCGTGCCCACCCTCCTCGAAAAGGGGAGCGAGTGGCAGAAGGAGCACTTCATCCCCAGGACCGTGACGGGGGAGGTCCGCTGGTGCCAGGGTTACAGCGAGCCGGGCGCCGGCAGCGATCTGGCCTCGCTCAAGACGAAGGCCGAGCTCGTCGGCGACGAGTGGGTGATCAACGGGCAGAAGATCTGGACGACGAGTGCGCTCGACGCGGACTACGTCTTCTGCCTCTGCCGCACCGAGCCAGACGCGCCGAAGCACGCCGGTATCTCCTACCTCCTGATTCCCATGAAGCAGCCCGGCGTCGAGGTCCGTCCGCTTCGCCAGATGAACGGGGGCGCCGACTTCAACGAGGTCTTCTTCACGGACGCGAAGACGAAGAAGGACTGGATCGTCGGCAAGCGCGGCGAAGGTTGGCTGGTCTCCCGTGCGACCCTGAGGCACGAGCGGGACGGGATCGGCAATGCGGCGATGTCGGGGCTCATGTTCGAGGGCCTCGTCGCGCTGGCAAAGACGACCCGGAGGCAGGGCCGACCGGCGATCGAGGACCCGGCGGTGCGGCAGCGTCTCGTGGCCCTCGAGGGGCGGGTGCGCTCCCACGAGTACTCGAGCTACCGACAGCTCTCCCGCAACGCGCGAGGGAAGGACCCGGGCCGGGTGGCCGTGATGAACAAGCTCGTGTCCACCAACATCGGCTGCGAGGTGGCCGAGATCGCCCTCGATCTGCTGGGAGACGACGGGCTCTGCGACCCGCAGTCCCAGTCGCACCGGGTCGGCGGCTCCCTGACGAACGCGAGCTCGTGGATGAGCCAGTACATGTACTCCCTGGGCATCGCGATCGCCGGTGGCACCGCCAACATCCAGCGCAACGTGATCGGCGAGCGCGCGCTGGGGCTGCCCCGCGACTACTACGCACAGCGGAGCTCGGGGAGGTGAACTTCGACACCTCCGAGGAGCAGGAGCTCCTCCAGGACACGGTGCGCCAGTTCCTGGAAGGCGAGTGTCCGACTACTCGCGTGCGCGAGATCTTCGACGGCGACACGGATCACGATCCGGCGCTGTGGAAGGGGATGGTGGAGCTGGGGCTGGCGGGGCTGCTCGTGCCCGAGGAGCACGGCGGTGCCGGGCTCGAGACCATCGACCTGGCGCTGGTGGCGGAGACCCTGGGCTACGGGGCCGCGCCGGGCCCCTTCCTGGGCCACGCCCTCGCGACGGCCGCGATCGTAGCGGGCGGAAGCGAGGCGCAACGTCGCGAGTGGCTGCCTCGCCTCGCCGAGGGTGC
>Ga0209536_100000873_pt1 | contig 49904 bp, 41 predicted proteins | sample DeeMarSeWOR28_12_FD_187461 | JGI IMG/M metagenome (GOLD analysis project Ga0209536, IMG submission 187461) | Marine sediment microbial communities from White Oak River estuary, North Carolina - WOR-2-8_12 (SPAdes) (version 2) | ecosystem: Environmental > Aquatic > Marine > Intertidal zone >...
AGCAACGAACATCGCCTCCGTTCCCGCCTTGCACGCGAATTCGAAGTCCGCCACGTGGACTTCCGGTGCGATACCCAGCACCTCGCTCACGATCGTTCCGCTCGGTTTCACCGCGTACGGATGGGATTCCGATCCCACATAGACCGCCCCGATCAAGGACGGATCGATTCCCGCTCGATCCACTGCGGCCCTGCCCGCCGCCACCGAGATGGTAATTGTGTCCTCGTCGATTCCCGGAACCGACTTCTCTTTCAGGAGCAGTCCTCTTTCAATCGCCTGCGGGTCCTTGCCCCATTGACGGGCTATCTCTTCACTCTTGATCCTGTTGCGGGGGATGTACGCGCCGTAACCGACGATACCAGCCATTTCGTACTCCTGCTTAGTTGGAGCCCGTTCGGGGCATTTGTCGACTTCTTACTGCGGATCAGCAAATTTACTCATTAGGAACCGGCTACCCACATACCTTAAGGATTTCTTAATGAAGATTCACAACGGAATCACCGCTTCCCTAGGTAGGTTTCTATGGCGACGGGAGCCGGTCGGAAGGCAATGGGTCCGCCCTTCCAGCTTGCATACGTGGGTCGCCGAGTCTTGCTTCCGGAAGCGCTACGCCGGTCGGGAGGCATTTCGGTGAGTGCAGTCATAGATCAAGTGGTAACCCGCATAGTCGAAGCCGCCCGAGCAGAGGGCCGGGCAGCGTTGCTCGATCCTGAAGGCTTCGAGTTGCTCGACGCGATGGACATTCCCATTCCTCGCCAGCTGTTTCTGCACTCCGCCGCCGATATCGAGCCAGCCCAACTCGCCATGTTCCCCGGCGACAGGATAGTGCTCAAGGTTGTTACGCCGCGGATCCTCCACAAGACCGATGTGGGTGGCGTACTGGCAGTCCCCAAGGAACATGCCGTGGTGACCGCTGCGGTACAGAGCATGGAGCAGAGTTTCGCCAGCCATGACGTGACTGGATTCACCTTGAACGAGTACATCCATCACGACATCGCGTTGGGTAGCCAGCTACTTCTGGGGATGCGTTGGACGGAAGACTTCGGTCCCGTGGTGACTCTTGGGCCCGGAGGCATACACGTTGAGTTCCTCGCCGAGAACTTGAAACCGGGCTCCGCGCTGGCGGTGTTCTCTCCCGAGTTGACTCCCGATGATATGATCGAATCGGTACTGGCGGGGGACGCCGTTACTCGACTGGTAACTCAGCACATCCGCCACAGGGAAGCTCGCATCAGCCGGGAGTTGTTGGCGGATTTGGTGCGCAAGTTCCTGGCTGTGGCCTCAGTCAGCGTGCCGCACGACATCGTAGAATTCGAGATCAACCCGCTGGCCCTCACCGGCCGGGGTCCAGTTGCTCTGGACGTCCTGGTCAAGCTGGGAGATGGTCGCACACCAGTACGCGAGGAGCGGCCAATTCAAAAGATCCGGCACCTGCTCGAGCCACGGACAATCGGACTGATTGGTGTATCTCAATCACGCAACACGGGGCACATCATCCTGGAGAACATCCTGCAAGAAGGCTTCAATCAGGATCGGATATATCTGGTGAAACCGGGAGTGTCCACGATTGACGGTGTCAGGTGTTACCCCAGTATCACCTCCCTACCCGAAACCGTTGACCTATTCGTGGTGAGTGTCGCGGCCGCCCGCGTGCCGGAAATCGTACAGGAGGTGATCGGTTCCGAAAAGGCCGAAAGCATGATCGTAGTCCCCGGTGGGCTCGGTGAACGCAGCGGAACAGAGGTTCTCGAACAGGGAGTCCGGTTCGCAATCGCCGAAGCTCGTAGCAGCAGCTGGCAGGGTCCGGTCATCAGTGGTGGGAACTGCCTCGGGATTCGGTCCGTACCAGGACGCTACAACTCGACCTTCATTCCGGAGTACAAGATCAGAAGTCAACCTGGTCGAGGAGCGCCTCTTGCCGTCATATCCCAGAGCGGTGCGTTCGCAGCGTCTCGAGCCAGTAGGCTGGCCAATCTGAACCCCCGGTACTTGATCTCGGTGGGCAATCAAAGCGACCTCACCGTAGGTGATTACCTCAGCTATCTAAAGGACGATCCCGAGATCGAGATTTTCGCCTGCTACGTCGAGGGTTTTCGACCGCTCGACGGCAGGCAATGGTTGTCTGCTGCGGCTGATATCACCGCATCCGGAAGAAGTGTGATTCTCTACCGGGCAGGACGCACGGCAGCAGGTGCCGCTGCCACGGCATCACACACCGCATCCGTCGCCGGCGACTATTCTGTCACTCGCGAGTTAGCCCAGACAACCGGCGTTGTGGTTGCCGACACATTGGCCGACTTCGACGATCTAACGCGCCTGGCCTGTCATCTGAACGGTTCCAGCGTCACGGGCTGGCGACTGGGTGCAGTCTCCAACTCAGGGTTCGAGTGCGTCGCAATCGCCGACACGCTTGGCCGGTTCTACCTACCGTCATTCACTCAGGTGACGGAAGGCAAGCTGGATGGCGTTCTCCGTGCGGCTGGAATAGACTCGGTCGTGGGTGTGCAGAACCCGCTGGATCTGACGCCGATTACGGCTGACTCACTGTTTGCCGAGGCCGCGCAGGTCGTGTTGGCCGACGACAACGTCGACATCGGTATTGTCGGATGCGTTCCAATGACCGGAGCGCTCAACACGCTCGAACCCGGTCAGGGCCACAGTGAGAGCCTCTACGACGAAGACTCAATCGTCAGCCGGATCGCACGACTGAGACAGACCACATCCAAGGCATGGATCGCTGTGGTGGACGGCGGACCGTTATACGATGCGATGGCTGCCGTACTGCAGAGGCATGACGTGCCCACATTCCGCACCATGGATCGGGCCTTGCGGGTGTTTGAGAAGTACTGTGGTGGCAGGTTACAGCACGACAGGCCGCAGATCTCTGGTCCAGAGGAGCCGAGCAAATGAAACGGATCTCAGAATCATGGTAACGGCCAAGACTGACAAGAAGGCGAGACCGAAGCCGTTTCTCTTCCCCCAGTTCTGTAAGGCGTGTGGCAGGTGCATAGAGGCGTGTCCCAAGAATTGTATTCACGTGGGACGGGACATAGATCCGCTCTCCGGGTTGACGCCTGTCATAGTGGAGCTCGAGGCCTGTAACGGTTGCGGACTCTGCATAGATGCATGTCCAGAACCTTACGGCTTGATGCCCGCTGAAGGCGAGATCGACATGAGCCTCATGGATCCCGCCACTTTGTTCGGACCGCGGCAGACGACTGCGCCGAAGCCGGACCCGATCCCCGACATCCAGGTGCCCTTGCCCGACTTCGAGCCCATGATCTTGAAGGGCACGCACGCTGCAGCCATCGGAGCGCTTCTAGCTGGTTGCCGCCACGTATTCGGCTACCCGATCACACCCTCGACCGAAGGAGCAGAGTTGATGGCCAAGTTGTTGCCGCAGCTCGATGGCGTCTTCGTTCAGGCGGTGAGCGAGGTGGCAACAGTAAACATCATGTACGGCTGCGGCGGCGCGGGTCTGCGGTGCGCGACATTCACGTCGTCGCCCGGATTCAGCCTGATGCTCGAAGGGATCTCCTATATGATAGGAGCCGAGCTGCCAGGTGTCTTCTTCAATATCATGCGAGGTGGTCCTGGGTTGGGGAACATCGGGCCGGAACAGGCTGATATCAAGCTGCTTTGCCGCGGGTTGGGTCACGGCAACACGCACGCAATTGTCTTGGCACCGTCGACACCGCAGGAAATGTTGGATCTTACGATGCTCGCGTTCGATCTCTCGTTCAAATATCGCAATCCGGTCGTAGTCGCTGCCGATGGCTACTTGGGACAGATGACCGGTCGCGTGAAACTGCCGAAGACACTCACCCGGCCCGGTGTCCCAGAATGGGCCGTATACGGTGACCGGATGCATCGCGGCAATCTGATCACATCGATCTACATCATCGAAGCTGACCTCGAGATACACAATCTACGTATTCTCGAAAAGTACGAGCGTATGATAGAGAGCGAACAGCGGGCTGATTGTTTCCGCTGCGAAGACGCGGACTGGGTGATCGTAGCCTGCAATACCCCGGCGCGGATGGCCAAGGGAGCGGTACAGGAACTGAGAGATCAGGGCATCAAGGCCGGCTTGTTCCGACCGATCTCCCTCTGGCCTTTCCCAATCCAGCAGTTGACTCCTTTGCTGAATCGCGCCCAGGGACTGATCGTGGCCGAAGCGGGTCCGGGACAGCTGGAAGACGAGGTGCGTCTGGCACTCAGCTATGCCGATGTGACGAAGCCCCCACCTATCGATCATGTCCGCCGCTATGGCGGGGTGCTGCCACAGCAGCAGGAGATCGTGGACAAGGTAACAGCCCTGGCAGAGGCATAAGATGGAAGGCGTATTCTACAATCGATTCGAGCGGCATGCGCACGGCGAGGGACTCAAGGGGCAGAGTACGCACTACTGTTCCGGCTGTGGACATGGTTTGGTCCACAAGTACCTGGCAGATGCCATCGACGAACTCGGCGTACAGGACCGCGCTATCGCGATTTCGCCCGTAGGCTGCGCCGTGTTCATGTATTACTACTTGGACGTGGGTAACAGCCAAGCGGCTCACGGCCGCGCTCCTGCGGTAGCACTAGGACACAAGGTAGCCAACCCCGATTCCGTCGTAGTCAGCTACCAGGGGGATGGCGACCTCGCGTCGATCGGGTTGGCTGAGATCATTCAGGCAGCTCAGATGGGCATTCCTCTGTCGATCATCTTCGTCAACAACGCCATCTACGGAATGACGGGCGGTCAGATGGCGCCGACCACATTGATGGAACAGCGCACCACGACTACGCCCACCGGACGATCACGAATTACCGGCGAACCGATGCGGATGGCCGAGACGATTGGACAGTTGAACGGCCCAGTGTACGTCGAGCGCGTTGCGCTGTTCGACAACAAGCAACGGGTCCGCGCCCGGAAGGCCATCAAAAAGGCCATCAAGGTGCAAGTCGAGAACCAAGGCCTCGGCTTCGTGGAGGTCCTGTCGGAATGCCCAACTCACCTCCACATGAGTCCGAGTGACGCCGAGCAGTGGGTGAAGGAGAACATGGTCCCGGTATTCCCCCTAGGAGTCAAGAAAGATCTGGATACGGAACCTTGGTTCCAACTCGATGCGCCCAGTTTCGATCCACAAGACGTAGCCACTGTGATTGGCAGCTCCTCGGAACGGAATGACAATATCGTGGAGCAGTTTCCTTCCCATATCGACACGGAAGATGTTTCCATCAAGTTCGCCGGCGCCGGCGGCGACGGTGCACAGACGATAGCGATGCTCACCACGCGCACTGCGATAAACGCGGGATACGACTCGACTCACATTCCCAGCTACGGTCCCGAATCACGCGGCGGCACCTCATATGCCGATGTACACATAGCCACGACAGAGGTCCTGTCCCCGGCTTCACCGAAGCCGCACGTTTTGGTTGTGTTCAATCCGCAGAGTCTCGAGAAATTCGGCCCGACGGTCCGAGCCGGCGGTATCGTCTTGTATGACAGCACTGTCATTCAACGGCCGCCCACGCTGGATTCGAGCATCGCGACCTACGGCGTTCCATTCACACAAATTGCGGTCGATCTCGGCAAGGCAATGGTCAAGAACACGGTGGCCCTGGGCGCCACGGTTGCTGCGACCAAGATCTTTCCCGTCGAGCGGTTCGTGCGGACCATGGAGGAAGCACTGCAGAGCAATTGCGCTTTGCTGCCCATCAACCGTGAAGCCTTCCAACGCGGGATGGAGGCTTTGGCGGAACTCGCGCAAAGAGAATAGGGCAAGGAGTCTTAATAATGCTCATTGGAGTACCCAAGCAGAGGCGACCAGACGAGCACCGTGTGGCGCTGACGCCCTACGCCGTATCACGCCTGACGCGACTCGGTCAAACAGTGATGATCGAGAAAGATGCCGGGTTGGAGTCACGGTTCTCGAACGAGGAATATGAAAAGGCAGGCGCACAGATAGTCTACAGCAGAGAAGAGGCGTACAAGAGAGGCGACGTCGTATGCAAGGTCGGAGTACTGCGAGCAGATGATCTCAATCTACTGAAAGAGGGATCGGTGGTTTGTGCATTCCATCACCTCGCCGTATCTCCGAAATCCGTAGTGGACCGCCTGATGGAATTGCAGGCGACGATCATCGGCTACGAGCTGATCCAGGATGCAGAGGGCAATCACCCAGTGCTCCTGCCTTTCAGCGAGATGGCAGGGCAAATGGCCGTACACATCGCCGCCAACTGCCTCACGATCCGAACTGGCGGCAGAGGGATCCTATTTGGCACGGTCCCGGGCATACCGGCACCAACCGTGCTGATTCTGGGAGCCGGTACGGTTGGCCGAACTGCGGCCCGCTACGCCCTGGCCAACGGAGCCCGAGTCATCGTCCTCGATGAAGATCTCGACAAGCTTCGCAAGGTGAGCCTGGAGTCACGCGGGGAGGTGGAAACGTTCGTTGCCGGCGCCGATCGGCTGGACAAGCTCACCGCTGTAGCCGACGTGGTCATTGGAGCGGTTCTGATCCCCGGCGGCAAAGCTCCGTTCCTGGTTACCGAGGAGATGGTCAAGGCGATGAAGAAGGGAAGTGTGATAGTCGATATATCCATCGACCAGGGTGGATGCGTTGAAACCAGCAGACCCACGACTCTGGACAAAGCCACATTTGTCGTTCACGATGTGGTGCACTACTGCGTCCCCAACATGACGGCCAATATCGCCAGAACCGCATCTCGGGCGCTGGCCGATACCCTGCAACCGTATTTGCTGAGCATCGCGAACAAAGGCCTCGCCGGAGCTCTGCAGGACGATCCCGGGTTCGCTGAGGGTGTCTATCTGTATCAGGGTCATATGGTGAACCGCAGACTCGCAAAGATGCTCGGAATCGATGCAGTCCCGTTGAATGAGCTCACGAGCGGAGGCACGCGATCGTGAACTGGCTCGATGACTACAAATCGAAATTGAAGACGGCCGAAGAGGCCGTCCAGACCATAAGAAGCGGGGACCGTGTCTACTACGGTGGGAACGCTGCTATCCCACAGACCTTGGTGCGCGCCCTGTCGGCACGAAACGACGAACTGGAAGGCGTTCAACTCAACCACGTGCTTCTCATCGGGGATGACCCCCTTTCCGTGCCCGGCATGGAACGTCATTTCCGACACAACTCACTGTTCGTGGGACCAGCTGACCGCAAAGCCGTGAACGACGGTAGAGCCGACTACGTGCCAATCTTCCTGCATCAGATTCCGCGATTGTTCAGGGAAGGTATCGTACCTCTCGATGTCGCCATGATACAGGTTTCTCCCCCTGACGAACACGGGTTCATGAGTCTCGGAGTGGAGATACTGGCTTCCACCGCCGCGTGCCAAATGGCTAAGTCAGTCATCGCCCAGGTCAACGAGAGGATGCCGCGCGTCTTGGGAGACTCGTTCATCCACGTAAATCGAGTGGCCGCGATCGTCGAATCCTCCGAACCGCTTCCAACACTGGAATCGAAGCCGGCCACAGATGTGGAGAAGGCCATTGCACAGAATGTACTCGGCCTGATTCAGCCAGGATCTACGATGCAGATGGGAATCGGGGGCATCCCGGACTCGGTGTATGAGGCCATGGAAGGCGACCTGCAGCTCGGGATCCACACGGAGATGATCTCTGACGGGGGTATGCGCGCAATCCAGCGTGGCGTAGTGACCGGAACTAACAAGACATTGCATCCCGGCAAGGTCGTACTAACGTTTGCATTGGGAAGCGAAGAGCTATACGATTTTCTGGACAACAACCCCTTGATCGAAGCGCATCCGGTCGACTACGTCAACGATCCTTTTACCGTACATCAGCACGAGAACATGGTCGCTGTGAATTCCGCAATCGAAGTCGATCTCACAGGGCAGGTATGTTCCGATTCTATTGGCCCCTATATCTACTCAGGTTTCGGTGGTCAGGTCGACTTCATCCGCGGCGCGGCACGGTCCAAAGGTGGGCGCCCGATCATCGCCCTGCCCGCAACCGCCAAGCGGGGTGAGATGTCCCGGATCGTTCCGTATCTAAAGCAGGGTGCAGGGGTCGTGACCAGCCGAGCCGACGTGCATTACATCGTGACTGAATACGGCGTAGCCAACCTGTTTGGCAAGAACCTGCGTGAACGCGTCGAGGCACTGATAGCCATAGCCGATCCCAAGTTTCAGGAGGAACTGGAACGGTCCGCCAAGGAACGCAAACTGCTGCAGTGACGGGAGTGCACGGGCCAGTGCTGTAGCAATTGGATACGTGCAGCCCACCCCCCGGATTGGCGGTGACAGGAGGAAATGTGCAGAGGATTCTGGTAACGGGCGCCTTGGGCCAGATCGGATCGGAACTCGTTGTCGCTCTGCGAGAACGATATGACTCGGAATTGGTCGTGGCATCGGACATTCGGATGACTCCAGTACGAGATCCCGACGGTTCCGGTCCGTTCGAATTGCTGGACTGCACTGACTTCCGTCAAATTCAAGAGACCGTGCGCCGCTATGATGTCGACACCATCTATCATCTGGCTGCACTGCTCTCTGCCGTAGCCGAGGGGAAGCCTCGCGTGGCATGGGAGGTGAACATGGGCGGCTTGTACAAGGTGTTGGAGGTCGCTCGCGAATCAAAATGCGCCGTGTTCCATCCCAGCTCCATCGGAGCTTTTGGCCCAACAACGCCCCGGGACGGCACGCCACAAGACACCATCCAGCGTCCGACCACGATGTATGGTGTGACCAAAGTGGCTGGTGAGCTGCTGTGCGACTACTATCATACTCGCTTCGGAGTGGATACTCGCGGGGTTCGCTATCCGGGCTTGATCTCCTACGTTGCGCCGCCCGGAGGCGGGACTACCGATTATGCGGTCGAAATCTTCTATGAGGCGATTCGTAACCGGCGCTACTCCTGTTTTCTCAAAGCCGATACATGCCTCGATATGATGTACATGCCCGATGCCATCAAGGCAGCAATCGACCTCATGGAGGCTGACGCGTCGCGCCTCGTGCACCGGAACGCCTTCAATGTTGCCGCGGCCAACTTCACTCCCGCAGCGCTGGCGGCAGAAATCCAAAGACACATCCCTGAGTTCACAATCAAGTACGACGTAGATCCTGTCCGCCAAGCAATCGCCGACTCCTGGCCGAACTCGATCGACGACAGTGCTGCAAGGGCTGAATGGAATTGGGCGCCGAGCTACGACCTCGAGGCTATGACAACTGACATGCTAGAGAACCTCGAGAAGAAGATCGGCTGAAGGATTCTCAAGCGGGGATTCCGATTCCAAGCAGAGGGTCAGGCGCCCAGGCCCAAAGGGCCGGGCGCCTATTGGTAGACCCCGTCGGGAGGCTGAATCCAACACGCCTCGTGACGCAAGCAACGGCAAGTGTGAAGCACCTCAGATGACCCTCGACGACTCGGCGATACCCTACCTTTGCAGCACGATCCTTTGCTCGCTGGTCACCGTCATGGCCATGGTAAGGTCCATCCCCACTAGCGCTACCGTGCCCTCACCTTCACCCCGGGTCGTGCCTGAGAGCATCACACCGCGTGTGGCATCCCAGATGTAAGTCATCGTGGCGGGGCCTGACACCACCATCTCAAGCTCCGCCGGGGACCCCGTGGGTGTTCCGGTCCCTTCCAGTTTGAACTGCCCTTCGACAATCACGACCTTCGCAGGTTGTCCCGCCCAAACCGTGTCACCGGCGACCCGGGCCGCACCGTCGAACGAACTCACCATGGTCATCTGAGTTCGCTCAGTACTCTCCTGATGTACCGACCAGGACTCCATGTCGCCACTTCCCTCCGGAGGCAGGGGCATGAGCAGTTCCGATAGGAATGCCGACGGATCGAAGTAATCCCGCAGATTTGCCGGCGTTTCCGGAGTTTCGGTGAAGTCCACGCTTCCATCGTGCGCCAACACGCCGACAAACGGTTTGCCAATCAACGCACCTCCCTGCAACCGCCCTATACCCGTGCTTTGTGACTCGAGGGCTTCGAACACCGCTACGACTCGCCTACCGCCGTCACCCGGCCCACCGACCTCGAATGTCACCGTAACGTTGGTCGTGGCGTCCACGTTCTGTGGCCCCATCGGTGTCTGGATGGATGATCCCGTCTCGCTGGTCACATCGTAGCGTAGTGGGACTTCGCTGGGTCCGTATTCGAACATTGGTCGGGCAGATCCGCCTGCGCATGCCGTGGCAAATGCAGCGACAGACAGCGAGACAAAGAGATTGCGCATGAATACCCCCGTTGGGAATTGTCGTTGACTATGCGTCATGGAAAGCTTGTACGAATTGGCTGACGAGACAAGTGCCGGTGTCAATCACGGCAAGTACGGCCCAACGATGACCAGTCAAGACAACGGTGGCCCTGGTATTCCAGTCAGCAGCTCCTGGAAGCGCGGCTGTTGCTTGAGGTTACCCGGAAACTGCTCAATTCGGAGATATGGAATCGAAACGAGCGACGGTGTCGCAAGTAGACGCTCCAGATTGTAGATCGCTCTGTCGTAATCGCCAACCAGGGCGTAGATCCACACCAACGAGCGTTGCATCAAGTCGTTTAGGAACACGTCGTCCGAATTCGAGATGGCGGACTCTATGCTTCGTGCTCGCCGAGCTGCCTGTGTCTTCTCACCAAGCCCAGCGTAGGCCAGGCCAAACAGCATCGCGACAACGGGATCGTCGCTGCGTTCCTCGGGGACTGCCTGTAGCGCGTTCACCAAGGAATCGTAGTATACACTCGCTGGGCCGGACTGATTCCGCAAACGGTAGAACTCAGCCTTGACGAGGTAATAATCGAAAGTGTAGGGACCACTGATGGATGCAGGCGTCAGCTGTGTGAACAGAGTATCGTACTCGCCACTCCCTATCAACATCGACGCGACCTCCACCAGTGCCAATGCCACCTGCCCTGGTGTGACACGTCGTGCCATCTCGTCCACCGCCTGGCGGGCAACGACTTTGTCACCGTGCCATCTGAGGTGCAGTGCGATCTTTGCCGTATGCGCCTCGGCGTAATCTGGTGCAAGCGACAAACTGCGGTTCAAATATCGCTCGGCATCCTCATAGCGCTTGGCCATCATGTAATACCGGCCAGCCCTCACCGACCACTCAGGTTCCCTGGGATCCAAGTCAGCCGCCAGGGCCGTGTTTTCCAACGCTTGGTCCCACTCACCATGTGCAGCCTGCAGCTCACCGATCAATGACCGAGCATACGCATTGTTTGGCTCCCGCAAGGCCACGAGCTTGAACTCCTCCAGTGCGAGTTCCGGGTTGGGTGTACCGCTCCAGTAGTAGTAGTGACCCAAGGCCATGTGTGCGGCCGGTAAACCTGGCGCGAGACTGAGCGCCCGGTCGACAGACGTCCTCGCCATAGACAGGCGTTCGTCGCTGGGATCGATGAAATAGTGATAGAGCCACATGTGAGCCAGAGACAAATCGGCGTATGCGAGAGCGAAGGAGCTATCCAAGGTCACGGCTTGCTCCAGCATCTCGACCGCTATGCGTCGTGCGTTCGCGTCACCTGAGCCTCTCGTTCCAGTCAAATAATCGTGGCCCTGGAGATACAAGTCGTACGCTTCCCAGTTTTCTGTCGGTCGTGAAGCCCACGAGCTTCGGTCTGGTTCTATCAGTGTTAGGTCCATGGCTCGCGCAACGCGCTCCGCGATCTCCGTCTGCACCTGAAACACCTCACTCAGATCCTCGTCATAGCTCTGAGCCCATAGATGTGTGTCGTCAGATGCACGAATCAGCTGCGGCGTTATGCGGACTTGGCTCGACCGATCTTGCGGGCGTTCACGCTGGATCGTCCCCTCCAACACATAGTCAGCACCCACTTCGCTCGCTATCTGGCTGGAGTTCTTGTCGCTGTCCCGATACTGGATTGCCGTGGTACGTGAGATAACACCGAGCCCGGCAAGTGTGGCTAGTCGTGTCGTGATGGCATCGGTTACCCCGTTGGCGAAGTATTCGTCCTCCGCAGGTCCCAGATTCTCGAACGGTAATACGACCAACACCGGCCGTTGGGGTGAAACCGTATCAGCTACTCTGAAGATCCAGCCCATCACCAGCAATAGGAGCACGGCTACAGCAGCTGCGATCATCCCGATTCTGGCAGGTGGCAGGGAGAAATGCGCCAACGCAGACGCGGTGGGCGCCGGATCCAAGCCGCCGCTGGGTGTCGTCTCGGGCCCTAGCTGCTGCAGGAAGTCTTCTGCCGATTGCCACCGGTCAGAAGGATCCTTTTCGAGGCATTTCATCACGACGGAGGCGAGCTCGTTCGGTATTCCGATTCGCGCATCTGTAACGGGCACTGGATTCTCTGTGACGTGTGCCGCCAGGATGGCCTGCGGTGAGTCACCGTGAAACGGGGGGCGCCCAGTCAGCATCTCGTAGCTCAGTGCGCCGAGTGAATAGATATCGGCCCGATGATCGATAGTGGGGTCGGCAGCCGCCTGTTCCGGGGCCATGTACGCCGGCGTGCCCAACGCAACGCCCAGTGTGTCGACTTCACCCACCTCCGTTGCCTCACTCAGACCTTTGGCGACACCGAAATCAGTCACCAGCGCATGACGCCCCGACAGCATGACATTGTCGGGTTTGATGTCACGGTGGACCACACCGCGCTCGTGTGCGTGATGCAGTGCATCGGCGATGTCGTGCAGCAGCCGCACGGTCTCATTGACCGGTAGAGCACGTTCCCGCGATAACCGCTGCCGCAGCGATTCACCCTCAACGAGTGGCATGACATAGAATAGGAATCCGTCAGCCTCACCGGAATCGTGCACCGGGAGGATGTGCGGATGCGACAGGTTGGCCGCGATCTTGATTTCACGTAAGAATCGCTCAGCTCCCAGCGCGGCCGCGATGTCCGGACGCAACACCTTGAGCGCGACCTGTCGGTCGTGCTTCAAATCGAGCGCTACGAACACGATCGACGCGCCCCCTCTGGCGAGCTGGCGTTCCAGCCAATACCGCCCCGAGAGGGCGACGTTGAGTCGTTGGAGAATGTCAGGCATCACGGCTGGAACCCGTTGCGGCAATGCCATCCTCGTAGCCAACCGAGTTACACATGATGGTCCGTTCCACCACGTTCGAGCGTTCCCCAGCGTCTGTCGAATAGCTCATCAAGGACGACGACCTCCCGGATCCTACGGCCCACCCGATCACTCGATCAAGTGCATCAGATTGCTTTACGACAAGAACACCCTCGATGTTCCAAAGGTGCCCGCTCGACTCCCCGCCCTCCGCTGCTGATCAGGAGCGGAAGCGGCACAGAAAGGGCCAACACCCTTGCAGTTCGCCCTCGCGAGGCCCTGGAAACCGGTCGATGTCGCGGCTTGCGAAACTTTTTCGACCCAAATCGGTTATAGAGGGGAAAGCCCGTTGGAAAGACGGGACTGGGGTGGCGCGTCATCGATGATGGAGGTCACGTGATTACGAGCAGCTCATTCTTGATGCTGTCCCTCGTTGTCTGGACCGGTGGGGGTGCAGGCTTGGGACACCTGACTGCAGGGCCCGACACCGCCTGCATCGTCATGGAGATCCCGACGGAGGGAAGGCTGAGCCCGCTGGATTCGCTCTCGTTTGACGTTGGTGGCCATCCAGTCAAGATCTGCTACGGCCGCCCCTCAGCCCGCGGACGAACCATGATTGGTGGACATGACGTCCCGTACGGCAGGCTGTGGCGCATGGGCGCCAACGAGCCGACCATGATTCACACCACGGCGCCCATCAAGGTCGCCGGGATCGAACTGGAGAAGGGAAGCTACTCGCTCTACGCGCTTCCGGGAGAGGAGGAGTGGATCCTGATACTCAACCGTTCGATCACACAATGGGGCCATATCGCAAGTTACAATTACAAGGTCAAGGAGCAGGAAATCGGACAAGCTGTCCTGGAACGTGGCTGGCCCGAAAACCATGTTGAAACCATGACGTTCCGGACGGAACCGGGTTCGGAGAGCCAAGTGATCTTGGTGTTGGAGTGGGAGCAATCGAGAGTCAGGATCCCGATTGAGGCCGTAGCCACGGGAGGATGAGTCGGGACAGCCAGATCCGCCTCAAAGTGATCCCGGCAAGACAGAAGTACGGGGCAACTCAGTCACCCCGTTGTGGCGTGGTTACAGCGATACCCACCTCGCGCCACGCAGTGGCTGGAGATCTCTTGCTCTATCCAGCCCACGGAAACACGCGAGTCAGTGGCGACCCCATCCTGTAAGCCATTGTAAATGAACATGTTCCTCCCATTGGCCCCAATCCGGTTGGAATGGCGCGTTTCTGTATAGCAGAGCGTATTCCCAGGCAGGTCACCCAGATGGCCGATGGCGCGGGCACCGCAGGGGGCCCAGGTGAGCGCAGGGGGCGCAGGGGAGGCGCACGGGGCGCCGGGGCACAGGGGGCGCGCCCTTGGCTGGGTGCTCAGGATACCGGAAGACCGTAGATTTGTAACACAGTACTACCGCATCCCGATTCAACAGGTGCCGTAGATGGAAATCTTCGTAATCCTCCTCATGCTCATGGTCGGTATCGGTGTAGCCATCGCGGTTACACAGTCGAACAGGCGGAAGGTCGCCGAAGCATGGAAACAGGCGGCATCACAGCTGCGGATCCACTACAATGCGGGCGACTTCTTGACCAAGCCGGAGCTGTACGGCAAGGTGCGAGGCTGCCGCGTGAAGATCACTACTAGGACCAAGAACCAAGGCGGTGGGTCAAAGAAGTTCACGCATTACGAGATCAACTACCTGCAGGATCTGCGTTTTGGTCTGAGTCTCACCGAACAGACCGCCTTCTCCGGTCTCAAGAAGTTCTTTGGAGCGAATGATATCGAAGTCGGTGATCCAAGCTTCGACGATTTCGTGGTTGTGAGGAGTCACGACTCGGCGAGAGCCAGAGAGTTCCTGAACCCCGCACGAAGGCTTTACGTGCGTCGCATGCTGTCGCTGTACCCCGGTGCGGAGATCACCGATTCCTGGATCAAATGGGACAGCAGGGGCTTGGATAACGATCCCTCGGCTCTGGTAACCAACGTAAAGCGCATGGTGGACTTCGCGCTCAACATGACGGCAGAAGCGGTTGACGAACAGAAAGAGACAGTCGAGAGCGCCGACGCCGGCTCGAGCCCGATACGACCGGTTGACGATCTGGAGGCCGTTTTCACAGTAGGGGACCGGAGCAATCCACCAACATACGTCGTCGACTCAATCCCATCCCCGCCGATTTCGGTGACGATTGGGGTCGACGAACGAACCGAAGAAACCACACCCACCACGGCGTTCGAAGAGATACACCAAGAGGTCGACGAGCCGACGGAGACAGACAGGGCCGCGCCAACCGTCGTTGCAGTGCCGCAGGAAGAGCAATCCGGCTCGTCGTCGACACGTGGCGTCGATGCGCACGATGTGTGTCACGACTTGTTCGGCTCCGGCAAGATCAGCTTCCAGATCGACGAGATCTTCAAGCAGAACTACGAGGGACTGGAGATCCGCTGGTCGGGCACGCTCAGTCGGGTCGATTCCTACCCGTTCGATCTGGTGTTCGGCAACGATCCTGGCACAAAGGCCGAGTTCGAACTAGCTGAAATCAAGGGGGATACCTTCCGATCTTATACCGTAAAGGCAGTGGTCCAGCTCCCCGCTGAAGCGCACGATGCACTGAGCCCTAGAACGGGACAGACGATTGCGTTTGCGGGAACGCTCTTGAGGTGCGATTCGTTCTTGAGATTGTTGTTCGTAGCGGACGGTTGGACAGTGGGCAGCAGTGCGGCTGAATGACACGGACTCCGCTTCAACGGCAGCGGAGCCCGGGTCGCAAGCCCGGGGTTTCTGATTGCCGGCGCGCTGCGGCTGCAATATTGCGTTCCGGTCAGGTGGCGTATGGAGGCGGTTTAACCGTTAGCCTCCACCCATTCTCCGATTTCCCTGATTCGCACCGGTAGTCCCACCTTCCTCACCTTCTTCTTCCGGAGCAGTCCAGAAACCATCGTTGGCAGGGGCCATGTCTGCGACGGATCTCGAGTATAGAGCGCCGTTGAACACGATACGAAAATTGCCAAACGGCTGGCCGCGCCACTGTGGGCGCATACCAAGCAAGATCACGTGCCCGTTTCCATGGTGGACATCGAGTGCCGAGGCAAAGCCCTGCAGGTGTTCCTCACCCAGCAGATAGCCCGAGAGCAGGGGCGAGCCTTCCTTCTGATATTTGGCGAGTACCGAACCTTGAAAGTCATCTTCCACCGTGAACACCGGACTACGCGCCACGAACACCTTGGATCGTTCGGGCATGCCCGACATAACCGGCTGTGACGGATCAACCGTCATTGCCACGATCGAGCCCGCTAAGAAGAACTCATTACGTGGCAAGCCGTCAGCGACATTTTTCACCGGGAGGTGCAGCGCCTCAACCGCGAAGACGCTGCTGCTGTTCCACGTCACCAGTGTTCCTCCGCTGCGTACAAACTCGTCGAGTGCCCTCACTCCCTCATCGCCGATGCCGCCGGCGTAGCGCGGCGGCACCGATCCCTTGGTGAATCCTTCAGTGATTTGGGTGCCGGACATGTCCGCGATCACGATCACGTCATAGCGGTCACTCAAATCTCCCGCGATGACGTCATGATTGTAGACACTGGTGAACTCAAAGCCATACTGTTCCAGCAGCCAGCGTGTCCAGCCTTCGTCCATACTTGCTCGCCACGGTCGATACAATCCTACTCTTGGCTGTCTAATCAGCGTACCCGACGCGCTCCCCCGTTCTGCCTGTAGAGCGTAGTCGCTCAACATGGCGTTGATTGCACCCCGGCTCAAGTTGGAGATCACCCATCTTCCGGTCGTGCCCCCTGCATCCTTTTCACCGGGAGCACCCGGATGGAAACGAACTTGACCGCCTTCGCGCCAGGCCCGGTTCACGGCTCGGAATGAGTTGTTTTGGGCCATGTCCACGATCAATGCGGAGCCACTTCCCGCTGCGCTTCCTGGGGGAGGCAGGATGCCGGCGGCCATCGCGTTGGTGTTGAAACCCACGCCAGGGGGAGAATCGAAGGTCGCGGCGTCAGCTACTGCAGCATCCCACGGCAGTGCTTCGCCTCGCACCGGGGCCATCGCGGTGCGGACCTCAGACGTCAGTGGAGCCGCCGCCTCGACGACCCTCAGGTCCATCTGGTAGGGTAGCGTCCAGCCTGAGATATCATACGGCTGGTCCGGCGGACCCTCGGGGTATTCGCGCAAGTCAGGATACTGCTGTACCGCCATCAATTGGCGCACGAAGTTGGCGTTCTCCTGGTCCATCGGGATCGCCCACGTACCAGCGGCAAAGGACCGCCCCTCATACTCAACGGCCTGCTCGAGCTGGTAGACGCTGATCCCGTTGAATGCCAACCGGCGCAACAGCTCCACCGCCGCTACCGGATCGCGTTGCTGCTGGGGAATGAAGTACGCGTAAGGAGGCCCCTTGCTGTACGCCGCAATCACGTCTCTTCCCGCCTGATAACGATTGTACAGCAGATCGTATTTGTACTTCGCCGCGACGTCCAACACCGATATCGACGCTGTCTCCATGTATTCTACTGCGTCACGCAGTCGCCACCAACCGCCTTCCCACGGACTCGAATAGAGTGAACCGGGACGCAAGTCTCGTGCTAGGGCCGGGAAATCACTCACCGTGTAGAAATGCGGCGTCGCATAACGATAGAGACCTGTTTCCGTGAGCAAGGATGCAATGTTGTGGAAGTTGTTGGCGTGATCGATGAAGCCTGGATACCAGTTGTCGAACGTACCCATGTGCACCGCGCCTCTCTGCCCTCTCTCTTCCAAAGCCTGCGCCATCGACATACCGATCAAGTTCACCGTACGCCACATGAGTGGGTGCACAAACTCAGATACCGGTTCCGCAAACGGTGGGATCCAGATACGCGCAGGAAATGGCGCTGTCTGATGATGATTGTATACGATCTGCGGTTCCCACTGCCGTAACACACGGGTTATCGCCCGCGACTCGATCATATTCAGCATGTATCCGTCACGGTTGTTGTCGTGACCGATGTACTTCTGATACAGCCGCGGCATGGAGGAGACTTCGTACGGCGTTCCTACATTGGACTGGTACCACTCCGCTACCATGTTTTGACCATCGGGATTGATTGAGAACCACAACATGAGGACGACATTGTCCAAGATCGCCCGAATCTCGGGATCCGAGTCTCCGGTAACTAGATCGTAGGCTAGCTGGATCGCCTGCTGTGCAGCGGCGACTTCCGTGGCATGTAGCCCCTGGTCGATGTGTACGATCGCCCTGCCTTCCCTGGCAAGCGCCTCCGCCTCTTGATCATTCAAGCCGGCCGGGTGCGCCAGTCTTTGAGCTATCTCTCGATAGCGTTCCACGTTGGCCAGGTTGTCAGCCGAGGATATGAGAGCCAGATACCAAGCCTGGTTCTCTGACGTCCGACCCACCTCGACCAGCTGGACCCTGCTGCTGGCAGCGGCCAACTGTTGGAAGTAGTCCAGCGCCTGGTTGTACGATGCAAGATGAAAGTCGGCGCCAGGTTTGAACCCCAACACCGACTCCGGTGTCGGTATGGTCTGAGCCTGCGCAACGGAAGCCATAACGCAAAACACCGGCAGGAATGCCAGGCGCCTACAAGCCGATCTCAGCATACGAGTTGTCTCCAAAGTAGATTTCGCGTATCGATAGCTAGTCGTCCCTACCCCGCTCCCTCGCAGCCACCCATCACATCTCACAACGCACTCGGTGAAGCGTCCCGGGTCTGCCATACAGCGACTCGCTGGTGAGGACCAGCGTCGATTCGTCCAGAAAATCCACCGCCTCGCCTTGGGGCTCGCGGTACCCGAAGACACATGTCAGGCCCCGGGTCCACAACAATCCCACGTCGTTACGATGGAAGAAATGGAGTCCAACGTAACTCCGCGCCACCAGCGTATCGCCAGACGGAGAGATGGCAGCGCCGGTTATCAACATCGGAAGCGCTCCACCCGTCTCGACCACCACGTCTTCGACCACAGCCGCCGTGATCGTGTCGCCGTTGTGGACGGCTTGCACGATCACGTCCCTGATGATGACATACAGCTGGGCCATTCCCTGCCAACCCTTGGTTACTATGTAGACATCTCCGTCCGGGGCTACCGCCAGTCCTTCGGCATCGTGCGCGGTATCGGGGTAGCGGAACTCCATCCGTCGCACTGGTCCCACCGTCGTTGCGTCGATACCGATGCCTGGCGACACGATCGGCTCCGCAACGATGTAGATGGTGTAGCTAGGCCGCTGCATCATGTTGTCACCCGTATCAGCCACATACAGGCAGTGAACTGCGGAATCTTCGATACAGGGTCCCAGACTCACGTCTTCCCAGTCAGTGACCGTGGCTGACTCGAGTGCGAACGTTCCCAGCAATCTTCCAGTGATGTCGACGGCATAGAGAAACGGGTCGTTGTCCGAGTCATTGTGGGTCCAGAGCACACCGTCGTTCTGGCGGCTCACGGCGACGCCCGAACTCTCCCCCAGTACCTGCGGCAGTTCGCCCACGAGTTCCACACTGGGTGACTGGGCTCGTAGAGCGCTGACTGTCAAGCTGAGCGATACAACGACAACAAGCATCGGATTTCACAGTATGAAACACGCCATACTCTGTACCCTGGCACCGTGTACCCTTTACTCACCATTCATCCTTCGTAGACTGTCTTCCCGCCCACTACCGTGCGAACGACTTCGATCTGTTTGATGGTATCAGGATCCACGTCGTGAAAGTCCTCCGCTAGAATGACGAAGTCAGCGAGCTTTCCTGCAGAGATCGATCCCTTTATGCTCTCCTCGAACGAAGCGTGTGCCGCGTTGATAGTACACACGCGCAAGGCCTGGTCAGGTGTGATCTTCTGGTTTGCACCCCACACACGACCATCGATGTCCTTGCGGGTGACCATGCTCTGGATCGCCATCATTGGCTCGAACGGACCCGGTATGTAGTCCGATGCCGCTGCCACCGGTATGCCGTACTCGAAGAAGGAACCGTGGGCAAACATCCACTGCATCTTCGCCGCACCGTACTCGACCCACTTGTTGCCATGGTAGTGCGCGTAGGTGTAGAAGGGCGTTGGGATCGCCCCCACCGCCTTGATGCGCCTCAGTAGATCGGGGTTGACTAGCGAACAGTGTTCCAGCCTATGTCGCGGGTCGGGTCGAGGCCACTGCCGCTGAACTCGCTCATAAGCCTGCAACACCATGTCTATGGCTACGTCGCCGTTGGCATGTATGCCGATCTGCCAACGACTCCTGTGTGCCTCCTCCACCGCTTCGTGGATCTCATCCTGTGTCATCGTGAGAATGCCGTAGTCGTCCGGCCTCCCGACATATGGCGTGCTCATGCGCATCGTTCGTTCCGAGGCTGAGCCATCAGCCAGGAACTTGACTCCACCCACCCGCAGCCACTCGTCACCGATGCCCGTATACAGACCTGCCGACTTCACACCTTCGTATGTACGGCCCGCGCTCATCATCATGTAGACCCGACAGCACAGCTCGCCCGCAACATAGGCGTCTTGATAGGCAGTCGCATAGTCTACCGACGTTCCCGCATCAGTTACGGATGTCAACCCTGCCGCACTCATGAGCTCGGTTATGAGCCGCACCCCGTTCTGACGCTGTTCCCGTGTCGTGTCCGACGGTATCAGCCGTTGCATAGGTCGTCGGGCGAGTTCCGCGACGAGTCCGTTCAATTGGTCCCCATCCTTGTAGATCTTGCCTCCCGGCGGATCGGGAGTTTCAGCCGTAATACCCGCCAGCTCGAATGCCATACTATTGTACCATGAAGTGTGACCGCCGCGGTGGGTGACCTGCACCGGATGGTTCGGCACGGCCTGGTCCAGATCTTCGCGCGTGATCCGGCGACCTTCTCGCACCTTGGTGTCATCGTATTTGAAGCCAAGTACCCACTCGCCATCCGGTGTGGTGGCTGCACGGGCTCGCAGCGCTGCCTGTATTTCCGGAATGGATCGCAGATCGCAGTTGACCTGCACCAACTCGAATATGCCCCCGTACGCGGGGTGTGAATGCGCATCGATGAAGCCTGGTGTGACAGTCATACCCCCGGCATCGATCACGGTAGTGTCCCGCGTAGCCAAATTACGGATGTCTTGATTGCTTCCGACCGCAACAAATCGATCTGCCTTGACTGCAAATGCCTCGACCACGGGTTGAGTGTCGTCGACTGTGTAAACCCGACCGTTCAGGACGACTGTATCCGGACCGGAGCTCTTGACGTCCTGGTCGCTGGAGCAAAGCCGTTCACCTGACATGAAGCCGCTCCCCACTCCGACTAATGCGGCCAAGGCGGCACTGGATTCCAGGAATTCTCGTCGCGTATGCTTTGGCATGTTTCAATCCTCACTTAATCGCCCGCTGTACCTCTTCCATCTCAGCGCCGGCTCCCTCCGGCGGTGCCGTTATCAGGCTTACCCCAATGGTTGCCGCAAAACCGGCTGCAAAGCCCGGTATCATTTCGTACAGATCGTAGAAGCGTTGCTTCAACAACAGCACCCAGAGCACGGTGGTCAGGAAACCGGCTATCATCCCCACAATTGCACCGGCACGCGTGGTTCCCTTCCAGAATAGTGAGCAAAGCACTACCGGCGCGAATGCCGATGCAATGCCCGACCACGCGAACAACACGAACCAGAACACAACTCTCACTTCAGGCAGAGCCAATGCCAGCGCGCCAAGGCCTATCACAGCGGTGGTGAGCCTGCCCAACGAAGCAAGCTGCCGCTCGGTGAGATGGGGATCGTAGACCTTCTGCACTACGTCACGTACAACCGCGGAAGATGCCAGTATCAGCAAGGAGTCCACTGTCGACAGTATCGCTGCGAGTACTATGACGAGGAAGATGCCTGTGAATATGGCGGGGAACAGCTCCGTGCTCAGGATCGGCAGAATCGTCTCTGGATCCGCCAGTCCGTCGAACAGAACGCGTCCCGCCATGCCTGCGAATACCGCACCGATGTCGAACACAACGATGCAGATCACTGCTATCACACTGCCATTCACGATCTCACGGCGGCTCTTGGCAGATATGAATCGAGTGAGAAGTTGCGGCGCGCCCAGGAACGCCAGACCTATTCCCATGAACCCGACTGCACTCGCGATCCCCGCCGGAGACCAGCCCAGGTGCCCCATGGGCTCGATCAAGTAGGGATCTAGGGAACGCAGCTGGATCATGAGTCCGCCCCACCCCCCTACAGCCACGATTCCGACTACAGGCAGCACCAGCAGCCCGCTGAACATCAAAACGCCGTGCAGTAGATCGTTGTATGCAACTGCCTTGAACCCGCCGACTATGGTATAGAACAGAATGAAGGCAACGCCGATCAATACACCGACTTCGTAGCTGGTTCCCAAGAATGAACCGAACGCCTTGCCCGATGCTGTGAGCTGAGCGGCCGTATAGGCAGTCACCATGCTGATGATGATCACCACACTGACCAGCCGGATTACGTGTCGAGTGTCCTTGAACCGGACCTCGAGATAGTCCGGCACGGTTATGGAGTCATACCGGTCGGTGTACTCTTTGAAGCGGAGCCCTACGAAGACCCAGGCCAATGCGACACCGGTCACTTCACCCAACACGATCCACAGAGCATGCACTCCGACCAGGTACCCCATGCCTGTCAGACCTAGCAGCAGCCAGGCACTTTCGCCGGTCGTGTTCGAGCTGAATGCGATCACCCACGCCGGCAGCTGCTTGCCTGCTACATAGTACCCAGCAACGCTACCGGAACCGCGACTTCCCCAGAATCCGATTGCGAGGAGGACGACTCCGTAGGCCACGAGGACAGCGATGATCGCTACCGACGTCATGTCAGGCGTCGTCCTGCAGGTTGCGGCGCTTCAAGTAGAACCACGTAGTGAGCGACAATCCGGGTCCGACTGCAGCAATCAGGAGCAACCAGGCATGCCACGGGAGGCCCGCAATCATCTTCTTTCACTGCTTTGATTCACGGTATGCAATGCACGACTCAACCGGTCGAGTGCATCGTCAACCTGATCGTCAGTTACCAGCATGGACGGCCCCAGTCGAATCACGTTCCCGTGGAGGCCCCCAACACCCACGAGCAGGCGCTCCTTCTTGGCCGCCTCCAAAACCGCCTTTGTCTTGCGCGGACTCGGCGCTTTCGTGCCGCGGTCCTCGACCAACTCCAGCGCCTGCATCAAGCCCATCCCCCTTACATCGCCGATCCAGGCGTATTCGCGCTGTAACTCCTCCAGACCCGTTCTCAGCTGGACACCACGTGCGGCCGAGATGCCCGGCGTATTTTCGCGCACCATCACCTCGAGTGTCGCGTCAGCGGCAGCCATCGAAATTGGGTTGCCGCCAAAAGTGGAGATAGTTTTGGCAGTCCAAGCCTCCGCGATCTCCGGCCGAGTCACCGTGGCACCGACGGGAAATCCACTGGCAATTCCTTTAGCCAATACCATGATATCGGGCTCTGCATCCCAGTGCTCGATGCCGAACCAGCGACCGCCTGTGCGGCCGAGCCCCGCCTGCACCTCATCGCAGATGAATAGACCTCCATATGAGTGGATGATCTCACTCATCCGCTGAAAGTACCCCGGTGGCGGAACCACATATCCGGCCACCCCCTGGACCGTCTCCGCCATGAACGCGGCCGGTTTACCATTGGTCGTAGTGAGTATTGTCTCTTCGAGATCCTGCGCTAGTGCATCCAGGTATGCTTCGTCATCGAGGTTTCCAAGTGGCGAGCGATAGCGGTAGGGAGCTTGCGCGTGCTTTATGCCTGGAATGAGTGATGCCAAGGGACGCCAACCCGCGTGCGCAGTTAGGTTCGTCGCCAGGATGCTGCGACCCGCATACGCGTAACGCAGAGCGATGATATCGCTTCTGCCGGTGTACATGCAGGCTAGCATCACAGCGGTCTCAACCGCTTCGGTTCCGCTGTTGGTGAAGAACGACTTGCACAACCGGCCGGGCGACATCTGGCTCAAACGCCGAGCGACTTTGGTCTGGTTCTCAGTTATGTAGAGTGTTGAAGTATGACCAAGGATACCAACCTGCTCACAAACTCGGTCCACGACTTCAGGGTGGCAGTGGCCGATCGCAGTGGTGAGAATCCCGCTGAAGAAATCCAGATAATCCTTGCCCTCGGCATCGATCACGGTGATTCCATGTCCCTCCACCAATACCAGTGGCTCGTCGTAAAGCGGCGGCGCACACGGAAACAAGTATTCCTGATGATCGGACCTAACCGCTTGCGAACTGGTTTGCGCCGCAGACCGGCCTGATACACGCATGGTTACCACCTCGAAATGATTACGCGCTTATCGGTATAGAAATCGATCGCGTCTCTTCCCTGCGCCTTGAGATCGCCATAGAAGGACCCGCGCGACCCACCAAATGGGAAAAACGCCATCGGCGCCGCGACGCCAATGTTGACCCCCAGCATGCTGATGCCAGCACGGTAGCGAAATTCGCGGGCCGACCGACCACTTGTGGTGAAGATCGAAGTCATGTTGCCGTAACTGACCTCGTGGATCAGTTCAATTGCCGCGTCCAGGGAGTCTGCGCGAGCCAATCCGGCGACAGGTCCGAAGATCTCCTCTTTGCCTATCACCATTTTGGGATTCACGTTCTCGAACACTGTGGGCCCGATCCAGTGTCCGTCTGGGTACGCCGCTACCGTGCTGGACCTTCCATCCAGAACCAGGTCCGCACCTTGCTTGGAACCCTCAGCGATGAAGCCGCATACGCGATCTCGATGCCGTCTGGAAATCACAGGTCCCATGTCGGGATTGCCCTCAAGTGCGTATCCAAGTTGAATCGACGCGGCTCCATCGAGAAACCGCTCGCGCAACGCCGGGTACGCATCATGGATACCGACGATTACGCTACCTGCCAGACAGCGCTGACCCGTGGAACCGTACACCGACGCGAGAATCGCATCCGTCGTGAGCTCGAGATCTGCATCGGGCAGCACGATTAGGTAGTTCTTGGCACCACCCAGTGCCTGAACGCGCTTCCCTGTTGCTGCAGCTCTTTTGTATACGATGCGACCGACCCTGCTTGAACCCACGAACGAAATACCCCTTACCTCGGGATGATCCAGCAGCGCGGCGGTGGCGGTCTGGGCTCCGTGGACTACATTGAGGACACCGGCAGGGAGTCCGGCGTCGATTGCGAGTTCAACCACACGTTGATGCGTAATCGGATCTTGTTCGCTTGGCTTGAGCACGAACGTGTTTCCCGTGGCTATTGCGTAGGGCCAGAACCACAGAGGAATCATGACCGGAAAGTTGTAGGGCGTGACCGCTGCAAATACACCAAGTGGTTGTAAGACTGTCTCACAATCGATACCTGGAGCTACATCCTCGAGAGTCGACCCCATCATGAGCGATGGAGCCCCGCACGCGTGCTCAACGTTCTCTATGCCCCGCCTGATCTCGCCTCTGCACTCGTCCAGAATCTTGCCGTGCTCACGAGCGAGGCTCATTGCCAACTGATCGAGTTCTTGTTCCAGGAGCATCTTCAGCCGGAACAGCACCCGCGCCCGCTCTACTGCCGGTGTGGTGCGCCAATCGGGGAACGCCTCCTTTGCTGCAGCCACCGCCGCAGCAACGTCGGGTGGTTGCGACAGTGGCACCCTAGCAAGTAGCTCACCCGTAGCAGGGTTGGTGACCGGAAGCGAATCCGAGTTGGCTGCCGTAAGCCACCTTCCACCTATGAAGTTGGGGACCAACCGGACGTCAGTCGCTGCTGCGGGCATTCTTCCTCCAATGGAAAGATCGGCCTGGAACTCAATGCATTTACCACTTGCGCAGCGATGTGGCTAGGGGTGGAGGCACGGAGGACCGCGTAGGTGGGCGCGCAGATACGCGACAGCCCTCCACATGCTCGGTCCGGTCGGAATGACGGGCACCCAGGAGACAGTACGCCGCCGGCCGGGTCACACGGTCACTGTGGTTATCATTCAGTTCATGGAGTCTGAGCCCTGGTACCGCGACGGCCTCCGCTTCAAGTGTACCCGTAGCGGCAACTGCTGCAGCGGCGCGCCCGGGGTGGTTCGCGTAACTGACGACGATATCATGAGGCTCGCCCGGTGTCTCCAGCTCAGCACCGCTGAGTTCCGTGAGATCTACACGCGCGAAATCGGCGAGGACGAACGCAGTCTCAAGGAAAAGTCGAACCATGACTGCATCTTCTTCCAGCTGAAGGCCGGATGCACTGTGTACCAACACCGACCGAGGCAGTGTCGCACTTGGCCGTTCTGGCGTCACGTGGTGAGCTCACGTGAGCAATGGGCCGAGGAAGCTCGACACTGTCCAGGGATGAACCAAGGGCCACGTTACTCGGCGGAAGAAATCGAGCACATCATCGAGGACGACGGCACGTTCGGTGGGACGGGGAAGTAGGGAAGCAGCAGCCGCAGCTTTCGAGTTACGCCAGGATTTCAACGTCCACGGGGGTTCGAAAGAGACGACCCCGGACATGCGGCCCGGGGTCGATCGTAGATCGCGAGTATCCGATCATTGATCAGAATGTCCCCTCTCTTACCTGCTCTTTCCTGAGTCCCTTGCGCAGTTGCACGATCTTCTCCGGTTGAATCGACTCATTCTCCGGAAGTGGCACGTCACCCTTCTCCCTGCCGAACTGCGCCACGGTCTTGAGCTTGCTCAGCAACTTCGATCCCTGTACCGACTTCTCGTCTTCGTCATAGTACTCGAACCAGGGAATACCGTAGTTCTTGTACTCTCTGGCAGTCAGCGGAGTCGTCGGTGGCGCCTCCTGCGTGAGCGCGCGCCAGATCAGCGAATTGCAGATGTGTACGAAACAGCGACTCGAGTGGCCCTGGTCCCAGTCACGGAGTTCGTGGGTATCGTCGTAGATCTCCTGCCGCATCTTGCCGCCCGGTGCGAGACCCATGTCGAAAACCGGCGCAGCAGTGCAAAGGAGCTGCGCATGGAAGCCACGCACCCCGTCCATGATTGGCCGGTACAGCTCCGGCTTCAGCGGATACACCACGATCTGCAATCCACCGTGTTCGGCCTCACCCGTTATCTGCTCCTCAGCGCTGTAACCGCTCCCCAACGGCATCGCCACGAACTGACGAATGAAGCCCTTTTCAACACAGTATCCGTCGAGCCACGGCTGTTGTGGCACGACCAGATAGTCCTGCGGCCTTCCATGTAGATCGTTGGTCCACGAGTTGCCGGTCACTGCGTTGATTTTCCCTGCGGCGACCTTCACGGCAAATGGGTACTGGTTTGCCGTGAAGTTGATCCAAAGTGCTTCGGACTGATACATCGGAAGCATGATGCCACCATGCTCGATCCACTTCTGCGGCACCCGCTGTGAGAAGTCATCGACATGCCTCAGCGGGAACCTCCCTAGCCCGGCGGGCAAGGGATAATCCTTGGCATCGTCCGGAATGCGCAGGGTGCGCTGAAAGTCGACACGCATCTCCGCGTCCTTGTGTACCTCCGGAAATCGAAACACCAAACTGTCGCGTTTCAGTTCAATCATGGTCAGCCCCTTAGACTGGTCCATTAGGCTCCTGGGTTCCCCGGCTACCCACCCGCCTCGTTTCCCCGACGGCCCGGCCAGCCGCCGATCACGGTAGGGATCTTCTGCTTGGCCACGTCCGCATTCTGCACCCTGCAGCCAGTACCCCGTACCCGTGCTCCGCGGGCTACCATCTACCGTCCCGGACCTCTCGAACCACTTTTAGCACCGCTCTATCTGGTGCGTTCTTGAGTTGCCGGATAAGCAACGAGAACAGTTCCGGTCGGGCCAGTATGGTCCGTTTGAGATCGGAGGGCAGCTTGCCCGCCATTGCCAGCATCACATCAGCGTCCTCACCCAGGTCCCTGGCGAGCCGAACGATCTTCTCTTCCGATGGCGGCGCTTCTTCGTCACGCTCCACCTTGGACAAGTACGAAGGCTCCACCCCGATCCGTCGTGCAACTCGACGCACCGAGTAGGCCGGATCCTGTTGCCGTAGTGCTTCCCTACGGCGCCGTACATAGCAGCCGAACGACGTTGGCATCGTGTGTAGTGTATACTACATACCCCACATTGTCAAGGCGTCTCACTTTCTCGTAATGACGGCCGGAATGCGGGGACGCGATCCGGCTGTCTATCTGGTCTGCTCGCGCTCCACGTTGAGCTGGGCTATGTCGGCCTCCCACCGCGTATCGCCGAGTAGGTGCTTCACGAAGTACTCCGCCCTGAGCCAGAACCAGTAGTCACCCATGTTGCCATAGCCATGTCGCTGGCCGGGAAATATGAAGAAATCGAATCGCTTGTTTGCCTTGATCAATGCTTCCGCCATGCGCAGTGTGCCGGCCGGGTGCACGTTGTTGTCGACGTCTCCGGTCGTGAGCAGCAAGCGGCCCTTGAGGTTCTTAGCCAGATCAGAGTTCTTCTCGATGCTGTACTCGAAAGTCACCTTGCCGGAGTCGTCGACGACCTCTTTTACGCCGTGGTGCTTCTCCGACCACCACCGGTTGTAGACGTCATTGTTGTGATTTCCGGACGACGAGACAGCGACTCTGAAGAAGTCTGGGTAGACTAGCATCGCCGCGGTCGACATGAAGCCGCCGCCCGAATGGCCGTAGATCCCGACTCTGTCGATGTCGATGAAGTCATGGCGGTCTCTCAATTGCTGGATCGCTGCCTTCTTGTCCGCCAAGCCGTAATCCCGCAAGTTGCCGTAACCGTAGTTGTGGTACCACTTGGACCGAGCCGGGTGACCCCCACGGTTACCGACCGTTACTACGATCATGCCGAACTGCGCCAGGGCAGTCTCATAGCGGTTCGTCGAGAACGACTTTGACACGCTCTCGGTCTGCGGGCCCGGGTAGACGTAGGCCACTATGGGGTAAGTCCGGGCCGAATCGAAGTCGAACGGCTTGTACATGACTCCATAGAGGTCGGTCACACCGTCAGCGGCCTTCACGGTGTAAGGCTCAGGATATTCGTATCCGGCTTCCATCAGCTTGGAGAAGTCAGCCTCCTCCAAGTCGAGGATCCTCTCACCGGCTCCGTTGAACAGCGCGGCGGCTGGTGTCGTATTGACCCGGGAGTAGTTATCGACGAAAAACCGGTTCGATTCGCCCATGCTCACACGATGATCGAAGTCGCCGGGATCGAGCAGTTGTATCCGGCCCCCGTCCACGCTCACACGGTAGAGATGTTGGTAGTAGGGATCCTCGCCCTGCTCACGCGCGTTGGCGGTGAAATAGACGATCCCCCTTTGCTCGTCTATTCCCTCGACACCTCGCACCGACCACGGCCCTTCAGTCAGTCTATTCCTCAACGTACCATCGGGCCCGAACCGATAGATATGAGCCCAGCCGTCGCGTTCCGACCACCACAGCATGTCGCCTGAAGCGAGTAGCTCTAGCCGCTGCTCTTCGACGTAGGTGTTGAGCCGCTCCTCGATCAGTACGCGCACTTCACCGGTTGTCGCGTCGGCTACGCACACGTCGATGCGGTGTAGATCACGACTACTGCGAGTGAAGTAGAGTTCGCTGGCATCATCAGATAGCCAAAGAGAACGACGTGGCTCATCGCTGTCGGGGTAGAAGAACTGCCTGGCAGAGGAGATCCGGATTGACTGATCTTGGAAACCATCTGCCTGTACCTGCACCATCGCCCTAACCTCCAGATCGTACACCAGCAACTCCTGCTGAGTTACATCCTTCTCACCCGGCATATCGTACTTGTACGTTTCCAGCTCGGGACGCTTGTTGCCAACCGAGTGGATGACCCACAGCTCTCCGGACTTCCGTTGATCGCTGCGTACAATCGCAAAGCGCTGCGAGTTATGGGACCACGTTATGTTGGCACGCTTGCGCTTGTCCTTGTCTTCTTCCCTTTTGTTGTCAGTGTCACCGCGATCGCCGGATGCGTAGCTGTAGTGTTCTTCCCCGTCCTCGGTCAGCTGGATCTCCTCCACTTCAACCTCTTCGTCTGCTTTGTCGGCATCCTCCCCTTCCTTCCCGCGGCGAGCCTCGAGAATCTCCTGGTAAGACTCGCGCGTCATCATGAAGAGGTTGTGATTGCGTGCGAATATGATGGTGTTGCCGTCGGGTGACACGCTGGCCCAGGATGGGTGGTTGTCGGGCTCTTCCCAATCGGCTAGTTCGCGAAGCGTCTGGGTATCGACCTCATATTGAAAGTGGAAAACCATCTTCTTAGGACGTTCTCGGTCACCCGCCTCCTGTTCCTCCTCCTGTTCCTGCTCTTCCTGTTCCTCTTCTTCTGCCACATCCTCTTCTTCGTCCTGCGATGACTCGACTTCGAACTGCAACGTGTTTGCGTCGATGAACTTGATCGCTCGAATGGGCAGATGCTGTCCGTCCCACGGATCCTTGGTGATGCGGCTGAGTTCGGCAGCGATGCGGTCATTGTCGAAGATCTGGCGTTTGGCGCCAGCTACCGGATCCACCAGGTAGAAGAACTTCCCGTCGGAGGTCTCCCACTCGTACCAGAACCGTTCACTGCCCTCGATCCAGCGCGGACTCACCGAGGTGCTATGAATCAGACTCTGGATCTTGTAGGGGGCAAAGCGGGCCGCGAGCTGGTAGTTGGCTGTGCCGTCATGATTCTGATCTGCCTGAGCTGGCAGTTGATTCGCCGTAACTATTGCGAGAACAAACGCGGTTGCCGTGACAGTCCACAGGCTGTTTACGCTATGTCGGGCATGTAATGGTCTCATCATGGGAAGTGTCCTCTCGATCGCTGATTGCTTCTGGTGTCGTACAGTGAAAGCGGAGAGTCTTGAAGCAGCGCCGTAGCACCACGGCTTGGATGCTAAACCTCGTTAACGGAGTTGGCTAGTGCGTCATTTTGTTCAGTCTTTACTGAACGTTCTAATCAGACTATGTTTACTGAATGCCAAAGCAATCGCACCCCGCGCACCCCGCGGCCGAACGGCTCATCGAACAGATGGGACTCCAGTGGGAAGCAGAGGGCAAGCCGCGAATCGCGGGCAGGCTGTTCGCCCTCATGTTGCTGGAAGACCGTGATTTCACACTGGAAGAACTTGCCGAGCTCCTCCAAGTGAGCCGTGGCAGCATGAGTACCAACACTCGGCTGCTAGAATCAGAGGGCGTGATAGAACGCGTCGCCAAATCAGGAGATCGTCGTGTCTACTATCGGCTCACGCCGGATCCCTATCGGGCGCTGATCGAAGCCCACCTCAAACGCATCGAGCGAACGAGAGACGTCGTTGCGCAGGCTCGCAGGGAGCTCGCCGCCGAAACGAAGCAGAAACACACACGTCTGGCAGAGATAGAAAGGTTTCACAAGTTCGCGATCACAGCCATCACCACACTGTTGACCGAGCGAAAGCAACAATGGAAGCGGTGATGCCAATTGAACCTTTGAGTTTCCCCTCGATCGAGCCGTGACGAACATGCATGATTCCAACTTGAAGCCTAGGTTCAGGATACTTCTGATCGTCCTGTCACTCCTTCTCATCACGCAGTCTCTCAGGGCACAGCGGATCGAACAGATGGACACGCTTCGTATCTCAATTACGGAGGCGGTGGTACGAGCCCTGGAGAAGAGCGAAGAGATCGCAGCCGCGCGCGCCATGGCCGACCGAGCTGCTTCGCAGGTCACCCAGGCGACGTCCGCCGCCCTACCTCAGCTGACCGGTAGCCTCACCTACAACAGGGCTATCAAGACCATCTTCGACGATATCGACTTCGGACCGCCTGCGGATTCAGCAGATGACTCGACGTCCGATTTGTTCAGCGATTTGCCGTTCGGCCGACCCAACACATACATAGCTACCGTCCAACTGACCCAGTTGCTGTTCGCAGGCGGTTCGGTAGGTGCGGCTCGGCAAGTGGCTCGCCGGTTTCGCTCCGCTGCCGAGGATCAGTTCACGGAGACCGAACTCGAGCTCACATTGCAGGTGAGGGTTACCTATTTGAACGCTATCGCAGCTCAGATCCTGAATGAAATCGCCGTGGAGAGCCAACGAGTTGCATTCGCACATCTGCAGCAGGTCGAGTCGTTTCACCAAGCCGGCACGGCGTCAGAGTTCGACCTGTTGCGTGCTCGGGTGGACTATGAGAATCGGGATCCCGCAGTAGTTCAATCCGCCAACGCCGCCGAGCTGGCCCTATTGGAGCTGAAGCGGTTGGTGAACGTGCCGGCGGAGCTACCGGTGGTTCTCACCACGAAGGAGGGCCCCGGAATGGTGGAGGTCGATCAACAGCTACTGGCGAGCCTGGTCGAAGAGCGCCCCATCCTTCATGCTGCCCGTGAGACGGTGCTCATGCGGCAGGCCGCGATCTCTGTCTACAGCGGTCAGCGCCTCCCGTCCTTGCGGCTCGTCGGCAATCTCGGGTTCCAGGCGTTTCCCCTAGACGTCACACCCCCCGGCTTTCAAGAGTGGCGTGAGGACTGGAGCATCTCCCTCGCTGCCAGCTGGACGCCGTTTGACGGCTTCCGTACCCGTGGACAGATCGCCGAGGCACGGGCGCAACTGCAGCAAGCCGAAGCCGAGGAAGCCCAGCTGCGGGAGGGATTAGAGGTTGGAACAGCTGCTGCCATGGCCGAATACCGGATGGCCCGAGCCCAAATCGAAGCGCGGGAGCAGACGGTAGTGATGGCCGAGCGCGCTCTGGAACTGGCCGATGCCCGGTTCGCCAACGGTCTATCCACCCAGTTAGAAGTCTCCGATGCAGCTCTGCTACTCGACGAAGCCAGGGTCAACCGGGTACAGGCGATGTACGACTACATAAAAGCCCTCGCTCAATTAGAGCGCCTCAGTGGAGGACGGCTACAGCTCTTGAGGTTGCCATGACCAAGCGCATCGTTTTCGGAATAATCGGCCTGGTTCTCGTCCTCGTCGTGATCATACGCGTGATGCAGGGATCAGCCGATATGGAGCCCGCGCCCGACGTAGCCGAGATCCGACAACGAATGGGCATCCCGGTCGAAGTTGCTCGGGCCCAGGTTGACGCGTTGGTGGTCCGACGTGAGTTCACCGGCACACTGCGAGGCATCCGCAGTGCCACCATCAAGGCGCGAACGGGTGACGAGATCATCGATATCCCGGTCCGCGTCGGTCAGCGGGTCCGCACAGGTGACGAGCTGATCCGGCAATCGAGCCAGGGATCGATGTCTTCCGTTCGCCAGGCCGAAGCAGCTTGGGAGCAAGCCCGGCGCACGGTCGAGCGTCTGAGACCGCTGAGAAATGAAGGTGCCATCAGTGAGCAGGATTGGGACGATGCGGTCACGGGACTTGCGGTTGCCGAAGCCAATCTGGAAGCTGCTCGCCGTTCAATCGTGCTCACCAGTCCGATCGATGGAGTCGTGACCGACATACTGGAAACGCGCGGAACGGTCCCTTCGGCTGGTGACCCTCTGGTACGGGTCTCCGATCTGACGCAGCTTCAGGTCCTGCTCCAGGTGAGCCCGGGTCAAGCCAGGGAGCTCGCGTTGCATCAGCAGGCCGAGCTGCCCGATCACGACTTGCTGGGCATGGTTACACGCATCGCTCTCCAAGCAGATCCCGAGACCCGGTTGCTGGAGATCGAACTCACGTTCCCCGGCACGCGTTCCAACGATGCGCAAATGGTGGTACCGGGCTCGCTGGTCAAGACCCAAGTGGTGGTCGGTCGCCGTGAATCGGCTCTGCTGGTGCCGCGTAGTGCGGTCAAGGTAGGGACTGTATGGGTAGTGGACGGTGAGGGTATCGCCCATCAACGAACCGTCACAACCGGATTGATAGGGGACGAGGGAGTCGAGATTCTCGAGGGCATCTCTGAAGGGGAGCATGTCGTGGTTGCCGGAGCATCACTGCTATCTGACGGGGCACAGACCCGGATAGTGGGAGGCTAGTCATGTTCCGTTTCTTCGCTCATCTCGCCGTGACCCGGCCCGTGCTCACGAGCATGTTCGTCGCAGTCTTCGTCTTTCTCGGCGCATTCAGCTACCTGGCTATTCCCCTAGATCTGTTCCCGACAGTCGACTTTCCAATCGTCACTGTTACCACCGTCTACCCGGGCGCTGGACCGGAAGAAGTCGAAACCGAGATTTCGGAACCAATCGAGGACGCCATCTCCACGATCGCAAATCTCGAGTCGTTGCTGTCTTTCTCCCAGGAAAACGTTTCCACCGTCATGGTCGAATTTGACTATGATGTGGATGCGGATCTGGCAGCCATCGAGGTGAAGGACAAAGTCGATGCGATCCGCGCCACCTTGCCTGCCGATGCAGAAGCTCCCACCATCCTGAAACTGGACATCAATGCGATGCCCATCATGGACGTGACTATCTCCGGTCCGCAGGCCCTGGAGGCTCTAACCGACTTCGCCGATGATGTCGTACGCGATAGGCTAGCGCGCGTTGAGGGCGTCGCGTCTGTCACGCTGGTCGGCGGCCTCGAGCGAGAGATCGAGGTCCTGGTGCACCCCGATCGGTTGAGAGCCTACGGCCTTTCAATCAGCGAACTCGCTCTGCTGGTTGGCGCTGAGAACGTCACAGTTCCGGCTGGACGCGTCACCGAACCCGATGCAGAGTTCTCGGTCCGCGTGATGGGGGAGTACGGCTCTCTAACCGACATCCAGAGCCTACCCCTCGTCCTGCCCCAAGGAGGCAGGATTCGCCTCTCCGAGGTCGCAACGGTGCGAGAAGGGTTCGCCGACGTTCGTGAGATCGCACGTTACAACGGGCAACCGACTCTTAGCCTATCGATACAGAAGCAGTCCGGTGCCAACACGGTGGCGACGGCTGCGGGGGTGTTTGAAGCGGTGGCGGAACTGCGGACCCAGCTTCCTGCCGGGGCAGTCATGGAAGTCGCCCGCGATGCGAGTGAGTTCATTCGTGACGCCGTGCAGGACATCTTCAAGAACATCTTGATCGGGATGGCTCTTACCACGGGCGTTCTGTTCTTGTTTCTCCATTCATGGCGCGGGACGATCGTCGCAGCAGTCGCAATGCCGGCGACGATCGTGGCCACCTTCCTGGCAATCGACCAAGCGGGCTTCACGATCAACATCATGACGCTGATGGCACTGGGAATCACCGTCGGCATCCTCGTGACCAACACGATCGTTGTCTTGGAGAGCATATACCGGCACCTGGATCGTGGTGAGTCGCCCAAGCAAGCCGCCAAGATCGGAACAACCGAAGTCGCGATTGCGGTGGCAGCTTCGGCACTGACCAACGTCGTCGTATTCACCCCGATTGCCTTCATGCAAGGCATCATCGGCCAGTTCTTCATCTCGTTTGGCCTAACCGTGGTATTCGCCACATTAGTATCGGTGTTGATCTCATTCACGTTGGCGCCGATGCTCGCCGCAAAGCTGCTGCGAACCTACGAAACCAAGCTCGAAGAAACCGAGGGATTGCTTTCCGGGTTCTGGCGGGCATTTGACCGAAGTTATGCCAACTTGCAGCAGGACTACCGTTCCGCCTTGGCTTGGGTGTTGGCCAAGCCAGGCCACGGTTGGGCGGTAATTGCGGGAACTGGAGCGCTGGTGGTCCTTGCCCTGGTGGTGCAGGTCGCATTCGTAGCTGGTGAATTCATGCCGTCGCAAGACGAAGGGCTTGCACTGATCACGCTGGAGCTGCCGCCTGGGACACCACCTGAGCGCAGTTCTCAGGCTGCCGCAAGAGCGGAAGCGTTGCTCGCGGAGGTACCCGAGATCACGTCGACACTCACGCAGATCGGTGGACAATCACGTTCGTTCGGCGGCGGCTCGGTAGTTGATGTCAACATCGCTCAGATACAAGTCACGGTCGAGTCCGAGCTGCCAACTCCCGAAATGATTCCGCGTATCCGCGAGAAGATGGCGGAGATTCCTGACGCCGATGTGACCGTGACGATGACGGAATCCGTGGGTCCCGGGGGTGACGCTCCACTTCAAGTGTTGATCAAGGGACCGGAGCGTACTCGGCTCGAGGCGCTTGCCCGAGAAGCGACCACGGCAGTGGCTGCCATCCCAGGATTAGTTGATGTGCGCAACAGTCTCGAGGATCCGCGCCGCGAACTCGTCTTCCGGCCCAACCGAGAGGTGCTCGCCGAACACGGCCTCACTGTCTTTGCCGTCGGCGGAACGCTTCGGGCTTCAATCGAGGGCGTCGTTCCCGGCGTCTATAGAGAAGCCGGGGAGGAACGGGACATACGCGTAAGGCTGACGGAAGAGTCACGCAACCGCACCAGCGAACTTGGCTCCATGCAGATTCGGAGTCACAATGGAATGGTCCCCATCAGTAGCCTCGGCAGCGTGGATGAGCAGGCAGGCGAGACCACCATCCAACGTGACGAGAAGCAGCGCACTGTCCAGATCGATGCATACATAGGCAGAGGGAGCCTCACCACCCTGGCAAGCCAGATCCAGTTGGCACTCGACGAGATGGGCTTCCCGCCCGGTTATGGCTACGAGATAACTGGTGAGTTCGAGATGTTCCAGGAATCCCTCACTGAAATGCTCAAGGCGCTTGTTATGGCGATTGTGTTGACCTACATCGTACTCGCCATGATCCTCGAGTCGTACATACACCCGTTCACGATCATGCTGACGTTGCCTCTGGGATTCGTAGGAGCCGTCTTCAGTCTCTTCCTCGCCAGGGCTTCGCTCAACATATTCAGCATGATGGCCGTCATAATGTTGGTGGGTATCGTGGTAAACAACGCCATCCTGATTTTGGACTACACCCATCAGTTGCGTGAGAAGGGAATGGAAGTAGGAGAGGCTCTGATGGAAGCCGCACCCGTCCGGCTGCGCCCTATCGTGATGACCAACATAGCGATCGCTATAGCCCTGCTACCCCAAGCCATGGGCTCAGGAGCAGGCTCGTTCTATCGCATTCCCATGGCGGTGGTCACAATCGGCGGGGTATTAGTGGCCGCCGTGTTTACTCTGTTCCTGATCCCCGTCATATACACCAAGCTCGACCGGTTCTCCGCCGCGTCGCTCCGCAGCCGGCGACATCGGAAGGTTGACAGTGCAATTGCAAGATCCGGAGACGCGCAGCCTCAGGAAGTGTGAGATCTGCACAATCACATGGTAGAAGACAGCTTCACTGCACTGCCCGTACAGTGGACGCGTAAGATTCTAACGTGGCGCTGTCGTCACATCTGACGGGTTCATCAGCGATAGGATTCACAATGGTCCGCTCACTTCATTGCTCCGCACCACAAGGGTACGCGTTGGCTGCCGTCTTGCTCATCGCATTGGCTCTACATTGGCAACCGACGGCGGCTCAAAATCCGTCTTCGCGACAGATAGATGCCTTATTCATCGACTACGACAGGCCCGGGTCGCCGGGTTGCGCGCTGGGAGTGGCGCAGGACGGTGAGTTCGTCTACAAGAAAGGCTATGGCCATGCCAATCTGGATTGGGATATTCCGATAACTCCTGAGACGGTGTTCTACGTGGGGTCTGTTTCAAAGCAATTCACGGCAGCCACGATCGTGCTGTTGGCAGGCCGTGGCAAGCTCTCGCTGGATGACGACATTAGAGAGTACCTGCCCGAGCTGCCTGAGTATGAACCACCCGTTACGATCCGACACGTGATCCACCACACGAGCGGCATCCCGGACATGTACCGCGTCATGGGGGACAACGGTTTGTCGACGTGGGACCGGTTCAGCCGCGAAGACGCACTCCGGCTGTTGGCGCAGCAGGAACTCGACTTCGCGCCCGGCGAACGTTACCAGTACAGCAATGGTGGGTACTTCGCCCTATCGATGATCGTCGAGCGAGCCAGCGGAAAGACTCTCCGCGACGCCGCTAGCGACTTGATATTCGAGCCGCTCGGCATGAGTGACACCCATTTTCATGACGACCCGGTTCACATCATGAGGCGGCGAGCAATGAGTTATATGCCGAGGGAAGACTCGTCAGAACAAGGAGGTGGAGAGCAAGTTGAATACTACCAGAGCTATCAAGGGAACTTCGCCCTGCCCGGAGCTGGTGGGTTGTACACAACAGTAGAGGACCTGCTCCAGTGGGAGCGCAACTTCCTCCACAATCAGCTGGGTGGGCCGGATTTTCTGGACGTGATGCACACCAAAGGGGTCTTGAACAGCGGCGAAGTCCTGGATTACGCGTTCGCCATTAGCGAGGGCAAGCACCGTGGGCTCAAGACCCTGGGCCACACCGGATCATTCATGGGATTCAAGGCTTATTACGTCAGATTCCCGGAACAGCGATTCTCCACTTGGGTGCTGTGCAACATGGGAGAGATCGTGCCGCAGGACCTGGGGCTCCAGGTGGCCGAGCTGTACCTCGGCGATCAGATGGCACCGGAGACCACCCGTTAGGGCACCGTAGCACTCGGCGGTGTCGCGGTGACTCAAGTCGGCTGGCACTGGCGCCAGTCATCTGCAGCCCATCGGCACACGCATGTCATGCGGATTCGAGCAGACGGCGGGGCACCGGCCGAAGATTCCAGATGACGCGCAGGCGTTCGAGCAACCACAACCCGTAGTACGTGAGATCGATCTCCCACCAGAAGAAGCCTTGCCTCACGGACCCCGGATATTTGTGATGGTTGTTGTGCCATCCCTCACCGAACGTGACCAAGGCCAGCCAGAAGCTGTTCCCACTATCATCATCGGTCGGATAACGTTTGCGACCCAGTTTGTGTGCTAGTGAGTTTATGAAACACGTACAGTGAAACAAGACGACCGTGCTGATGAAAAACCCCCAAATCAGGAACTGCCAACCTCCCCACAGAAGTAGCCCCACTGCAAGGAGCACCGGTACCAGGATGTCGTAGCGGTCGAGGAATCGCAGTTCGGGGTACTGGGCCAGATCCCTGACTTCCTTGAGATCGGTTGGGAAGTTACCGGGTGCCGTGATCCATCCCATATGAGCCCACCAGAAACCGTGCTGCCTAGGTGAGTGCACGTCTCGCTCGGTGTCGGCATAACGATGGTGCTTACGATGATGCGCTGCCCACCACAGTGGGCCGCGCTGCGCACAACTCGCTCCCAGCACCGCGAAGACGAATTGGGCCGAGCGGGACGTGGAAAATGTCCGGTGCGAGAAATAGCGGTGATAGAAACCGGTCACAGCGAACATCCGGAGCACATACAACCCCACTGCGACGGCAACTGCAGCGGGACTCCAACCGACCCAAACGACGCCCAGGCAGACGAGGTGGACCACAATGAAAGGGATTACGCGGAACCAATCAACATGCCTTGTGTCGGTCATGACCGACGGGTCGACGGCATGAGTGTCAAACCAAAGTGCGAGCTTCTTCAAACCAAGTCCAAGGTTGCTCATTTGACTAAGAAAGAAGTTGAATGGTAGCCATCAGGTACACGTTTTCCAACCCTGAACACGATAACCGGAATCCGCACAACCTCACCACTTCGGCCCGGACGATGCGACGATTCCAGTGAGTCATACCGGGCCGTCTGTGACATCAGTGTACGGCAATGACCCAAAAGTGTAGAGGCTGGAATCCAGATCCGCAACTACGACATACCGTTTGACTCTCCCCTCAGACCAACCACATATTGAAGGAGCCGTTGCCGCACTTGAAAGGCGATCAACGGATGCTGTGCTGGTTCCTCGTCCAGGAATTGCGTGAAATGAGAATCGAGACTAATGCGAGGCGCAAATGAAAATGTTCTCGAAGGGTGAAGCAATCCGGTTTGGGTGGGCAACCGTGATGGCAAACCTGGGTTTGGCGATCGTCGCAATGCTAATCGTGTGTATGATCAACGTATTTCCAGTCTTTACCGAGTCCGTTGTGGTGGCGCTCGTCTCGGCCTTCTTCACCATGGTTGTGGCATTGGGGGTAATGCGAATCGCGCTGCGCTTCGTCGACGGCGACCGCGGCGAACTAGTCGATCTGTTCGCTAAGATCCCCCTGATCATACCCTATCTTATCGCTTCAATCGTTGTCGGTATCGTGACGACCGTCGGCTTCATACTCCTCATCATACCAGGCATCTACTGGGGTCTGAGGCTGCAATTCTTTGGATGGGTGATCGTCGATAAGGAGGTCGGACCTTTCGAGGCAGTGAACGAAAGCTGGGAAATCACGCGAGGGTCCGCCTGGCAGTTGTTCCTGTTGTGGTGGGTATTGTTCTTCGTCAACGTGCTTGGCTTCATGGCTCTCGGCATTGGCCTGCTAGTGACCGTACCGCTGTCACTAGTCGCGATGGGGTATGTGTATCGCACTCTGGAGAGGGGTGGAGAGTCCGAACGAACCGGCGCAGGATCTGAGTACTAGCCGCGCTCGGCGCCTCACCCGTGCAGGCTAGAACGCACGGTGGCCGAACAGCTAGGTAGCAGCCGGCTCGTGATTGCGCCGCTCTACCTGTGGGTCGAGTTGCGCTGCTCCTAGGTCGGTGACGCGGCTCCACGAAACTGCTTTGGCACACGGCCTGATCAGGAATATGTTGCTTGCGAAACGCCCAACCAGAAACGCCAGCACAGCGGCAGTGACCCCTACCATCCCGAAGCCCCACGCGAGTATGGGGAACCCCACTGCAACGACGGTTACTTCGATCACTGTCGCCCAGGTAATCGGTCGGGTAACATGGGCATTCACTAGTATCCCGCGTTGGTACGAGAGGATCACTGCCAGTAGCGGTATCGGCACCAGGAGAATGGTCGGCAGGATCGCGAACATGGCCAACTCGGGGCTCAGGCCCGACACCGTCACGAACCAGTACACCGACACCGACGTGAGTGCGACTAGAGCCAAACCTGCCGAGGATGCAATACCCAGCGTCCACGCGAACCGACCAAGCTCTTTCACGTGCTCGTAGTTCGGTCCCATCAATGCTATTGCGACCTCTTGATACGACAACCCCATTGCACGAAAGATGAATGATAGAGCGTGGACTACCGGAAACACGGCCAACGACTCAATGGGTGATGGGGCCCTTCCCATGAAGAAGGTCAGCATCGGCTGCATGGCCAGCCCGATCAGGGAAGTAAGCGCAAGCGGATAGTAGAACCGTGCAATGAATCGATAGCTGATCCGGCCCTCTCCGCCGCGCGGCGGCTTCGTGAGTAGCAGCCGCCCCACGGATTCACGGGCCATCCACCTGCTGGCTACGGCCTCGAGCGAGACTCCCACCGACAAAGCTGCAGCGCCCACGTACGCTCCGGGCGGTGCTATGGTGGCATAGAGCAGCCACCCGGTAGTCGCCATCGATGTCAACCTTACCGCCGTGCCGTAGGCCACTAACCGCGTCCGCCCGTCACGTATCAACAGGCCTTGGTAGAAGCGGCGGTAGCCGATTGCGCCCGGCCACGGGAGGAATAGCCACAAGGACACGTACGTCAGGTCCGTGACTCGACCCGGCAAACCGAGCAAATCTCGCATGACAAAAGCAAACACTGGTGGGATCAACATCAACAGCATTGCAGCGGTGACGGCTGCGTTGAGTACGTAAGTGAAGTTGCGCAATCTGCGGAAGCTCGTCGCGTTGTCCGCCAGTGCAGTGGACGCACTCATGATCATTATCACGGGTGCTTCCACCAACAGTGCGAACGCAAAGGCGACTCCGTAGGCAGCTAGATTGAACTTAGGATCCGCCAATCGAGCAATAATGGCCGCCAAGAAGGGCCCTTCCACGGACATCATCAGCCACGTGATCGCCAGAGGCAACCAGAACAGGAATATCGATTTCTGAGTCAGTTTCAGGATCGGGCCCGCCTACAGAGTCGACATAAAGGTACCATGCGCAGGAAGTACGTCGCGGAGGAGCTGTCAGAACAGGCATTGCCCTTCGAGCACGGCCCTCTCATACTTGCCTCATCCGAAGACCTCGGCATGAATGGCACCGACCTCAAGTCAAGAGCGAGGGACGCACTCAACCGACTGTCGCGAGCTATCGAGTGAAACCGAAATTGGGCTTTCTCGTCCTGCTGGGACCCGGACTGCTCGTCGCCGCTACGGGCGTGGGTGCTGGCGACCTCCTCACAGCCAGCCTCGCCGGCTCCCGTCACGGTCTCGTTCTCCTCTGGGCAGCCTGGATGGGGGCCGTCCTCAAGTTCTTCTTGAATGAGGGGGTCGCCCGCTGGCAGATGGCCACCGGCACTTCACTGCTGCAGGGTTGGGCAGATAGGCTGGGACACTGGATCAGATGGGTGTTTCTCGGCTATCTGCTGGTCTGGACATTCTTCACTGGAGGTGCACTCGTAAATGCCTGCGGGGTAGCCGGGACCGGCCTTCTACCCGTTGACTCAGATCCCCGAATATCCAAGATCGTTTGGGGAGTAGCCCACTCGCTCGTGGGCGCCTTTCTCGTCTGGAAGGGTGGATTCAAGTTGTTCGAACAGCTGATGGCTCTATTCATCGGCGTGATGTTCGCTGCCGTTATCTTCACAGCGCTGATGAGCGATCCCAGTTGGACAGAAGTGGCACGCGGTGCTGTGGTGCCGAGACTCCCGCCAGGGGGAACCGGTTACGTGCTCGGTGTCCTTGGTGGCGTCGGAGGTACGGTAACGCTCCTCTCCTACGGATATTGGATCAGCCAAAAAGGCCGTACAGGTCTGAGCGGTGTGCGGCAGTGCCGCATCGATCTTGCCGCCGGGTATTCGATGACAGCTCTCTTCGGCCTCGCGATGATCGTCGTTGGATCACGGGTCCAGCTCGAACGAGGGCCGACGATGGCATTGGAACTGGCGGGACAGCTTGCCACCGTGTTGGGGCAACCCGGCAAGTGGATATTCCTGGTGGGCTTTTGGGGCGCGGTGTTCTCAAGCTTGCTCGGTGTCTGGCAGAGCGTGCCTTATATGTTCGCAGATTTCGTGTCACTGAACCAAGTTTCCGCCCCGCGCCGCGCAGCTGCTCGGGACCTCGCAGCAACAACGCCATACCGAGTCTATCTGTGCTTGATTACGATCGTACCGTTGCCGTTGCTGTGGCTAACGGTCGAGCGAGCTCAGCTCACGTACGCGGTGCTCGGCTCCCTGTTCATGCCGCTTCTGGCGCTGACACTACTCCTATTGAACAACAATGACAAGTGGGTTGGCGGGCGCTTCCGCAACACGTGGCTCACGAATGTGTTACTGGTGGCTACGTTGTTCTTTTTCGGGTATGTGGCGCTGAGCACTGCAGTGCAGAATCTGGGCCGGTTACTGGGTTGAGTGAAGCCGCTCGCCAAACGTCCGCAACAGATCCTCAGCCACCGTCTGAAGCAGACCCCGCTTTTCCACATGTTCGACCCACCGCGGCGGAATCGCGCGGCAGCCCTTGCTGTTGTTGACAGGGTTTGTGATAGTCCCTCCGGCGCCGCGTCTCAATTCCGATAGGCAGGTGTGGCCTGGAGCGCGGCGCTCTCGGGGTCATCGTGGGTATCGATCCATTTCAGATACTCGCCGTAGACCGCCCCAGATATATGGTCCTCGAACCGTTCGCCAAACCATTGTCTGGCGCGGATCAATCCCTTGGCCGCGGCAAGTGACATCTGGGTGTCACCGGTATATTAGCCGGCTGGAGGACCGCCCCACTCAGTCGACTGCGTTATCCCTTGGGGGCCGTACCGCTCACGAATCTCCTCGAGCGAGAGGAACTCTACTGGGAGCGCCGAGGGCGTCTCCGACGGCGAGACCAAGCATGGTCGCACGAAAAAACGGGATCGGCGCTCGGGTGTCGAGGCCAAAGGGGGCCACCAACGCGCACTAGTTAGCCACCAAGCCTACTCCGAGACGCCGGAACTCGCGCGTCAAAACCTGAGGCGGTTTGCCGCCCTCTAACGCGAACCCGCGACTCAGTCCAGCGCGCGGCTCAAGAACCGCTTGAGCCGGGTCCAGGCATCGCGGGCGGGTTCCTCCCTGAGTTCACGATCTTCATCGACGCGCAGCCAGAATCCGTGATTCACAGCATCATACACGTGGATGTCGTTGTCGATGCCGATTGAGTCGAGTGCTGCTGCGAACCGCTCAACCTGGTCGGGCGGGATCCCCTGATCCATTTCGGCAAAGGTGCCGTAAACCGGATGACTGAGTCTGGCCAATTCAGTCGGGTCCTCTATGAGAGACCCATAGAACATGGCCGTGGCGTCGTGCTGCTCTCCCCCAAGGGCATAGCTGAGCGCGATGCCGCCTCCAAAGCACCAACCCATGACCGCTACTTTGCCGGTCACGTCTGAGCGGTCACGCAGGAACCGCTGTGCCGCATCGAGGTTGGCTATCACGGCATCCGGATCGCCGCGGGCCTCTTGCATGAGCGCGACGTTCTCCTCGCGGCTGGAACCGGTGCGACCCTTGTAGAGGTCAGCCGCCAGCGCAACATAGCCTTCATCAGCAAACGCGTCTGCCACTTGCCGAACCCGATCGACGAGACCGTTCCACTCGTGGATCAGGATCAGTGCCGGGAATGGTCCCTCTCCATCGGGAACGGCGAGATAACCGCGCGTCGCCGTATCTCCCGTCACGTACATGACCGCCTCTCCCTGGGGCGGCGGCGCCAAACCGAGAATCGCGGCTGGAATGGAAGACTGGGCGGTTTCTGTGGCGACCCGATCTTCCGAAGAGCAGGCCGCGAGCGCGGTGAGCAACACCACGCCTGGTGCATGAGATCGCAACATAATAGTGACTCCGTGGTCCGTAGCGAGCGCGCAATATAAAGCAAATCCGGCGGAACACTACCCCAGCTTCCTGGTTCCCGGGTTTCCCAGGGGTCCCAGTGGTCCGGTGTCCCGGCGTTCCGTCGGTCACATTCCGCTCCCCGCTCACCCCACTCTGTACTCTGTACTCATAAGCCTGTACCATTCACTTTGATGACCAAGACAAAGGCTATACTGATCGAACGACACGGCGGACCGGGCGTACTGGTGGAGCGCGACATCCAGCTGCGCGACCCCGCACCAGACGAAGTCGAGCTGCGGGTTCATGCGGTTGGAGTCAACTTCGCCGATCTGTTGATGCGGGCCGGATTGTATGACACGGTTCCGCCGCGGCCCTATAGCCCGGGGTTTGAAGTGGCCGGTGAGATAACTCGGATAGGATCTCGGGTAACCGAATGGCGATTAGGAGACCGTGCGGTCGCGTTGCTGCGGTATGGTGGCTACGCCTGTGATGTGCTGGTGCCTTCCATCCAGCTGTTCCACTATCCTAATACCCTCACTCCGGTACAGGCTGCAGCCATACCGGTCGTGTTTCTCACCGCTTGGGTGTGCCTCTTCGACTCGGCAAATGCACGACCCGGCCAAACCGTATTGGTATTGGGTGCCGGCGGCGGTGTCGGGACGGCGGCGGTACAACTGGCCGTACGGCACGGTCTGCGGGTCATCGGGACTGCCGGCACCGAGCGCAAGCGCAGCTACGTGGTGAAGGACCTGGGAGCGGAGGCGTGCTTCGACTCGCGGCGTGAGTGGGAGCCTGACATCGTGGAACTAGTCGGCGCCCGGGGTATCGATATCGCACTCGACTCGGTAGGTGGGCGGGCCACGGCAGCGTGCCGCCGCCTGCTCGCGCCACTGGGACGGCTGGTTTTCTACGGATTCAGCGAAGCCATGCCGCAGAGCAAGCGCAGTTGGCTGCGTGCGGCCCGAGCTTGGCTTCGCATGCCGTTAATTCACCCGCTGTCGCTGGTTCAGCAGAACATCGGCATCTCGGGCGTGCACTTGTTGCACTTGCAAACCAAGGAAGTTGCGGTTCTCAGGTTCGCTCTCGACGAGATCTACCGCCGCGTGACGGATGGTGAACTGCATTCGGTCGTGGATCGCGTGTTTCCTCTGGATCGCGCTGGCGCGGCTGAGGCCCACCAATACATCCATGCAAGAGAGAACCTGGGAAAGGTGGTGTTGTCCGCCGCGGACAGCGCATCCTGAATGCACCCGTTCGACTACAGCTGATACCTTATCGCGCTCGTTCCCACCTTACACATAAGGTAGGACGGCACTCGAAAGGAGATCGGACATGTCCCTATTGGACCGCCGCACCAGATTGTTCGTTTTGCTGGCGATCGGATTAACTGCTTCGCTAGGGGCACAACAACCAGTGGTCCCCGGACCTTCCTTCAAGGCCGTCATTGATCTCCAGGATATCGGGGGAGCGGCAATCTCACCGGACGGACGAGCGATCGCATTCACGGTACGCTCCACAAACTGGGACGACAATGAGTTTGACACGGAGATCTGGCTGGTGCGCTTGGGTGAGGCTCCATTTCAGCTGACGTATACCGAGCAAGGAAGCAGCACCGGTCCGGCCTGGTCACCAGATGGTGGGTGGATCGCGTTTCTGGCAGATCGCGGTGATGAGCGCCAGATCCACTTGATCAACCCGCGCGGTGGTGAGGCGTGGACACTGACGAAAGCTGAGACGGGAGTGGACGCATTCGAATGGGCACCAGGCAGCGATCGGATAGCCTTCATTCAAGCAGAGCCGGAGACCGAGCGGGACAAAGAACGGGAAGAGACCTATGGCGGCTTTGCAGTGGAGGACGATGAATACAAGCTCAGCCACATGTGGCTGGTCACGCTCCCCGAATCACCACAGACTGTAGCGGCACAACGTCTAACGGGAGACCCCGACTTCACCGTGGCCGATTTCGGCTGGTCGCCCGACGGCACGCAGATCGCCTTCACACACCAACCGGATCCCCTCATCAACTCGTGGATGAAGGCTGACATCTCTCTCCTCGACGTGGAGACTAGAGAGATCCATGCACTGGTGAATGATGCTGGATCCCAGACCAATCCGACCTGGTCGCCCGACGGTCGCTGGATCGCATATCAGGCTTCGGCGCCCGATCTGGCTTCCGCATATTACTTGAACGGGCTGTTCTACAAGATTCCCGCCGATGGGGGAACTCCGACGCGGCTGGCAGCCGACTTGGACGAAGATCCGTTCATTGCTGACTGGAATCCGCGAGGTATCTACCTGGTCGGTTGGCATCGCACCAAGCGAAAGGTCTATCACGTCGACCCGAACTCGGGACGGACCTCCGAATTCGCCGTTAGTCCGGACCAGATCTTCTCAGTCGACTTCACGCCTGACGGGCAGACCGTAGCACTGGTTGGCCGCACAGAGGAATCTCTGGACGAAGTATTTCGCTCACCGGTTGACCGCTTCCGACCCGTTCCGCTCACGAACATGACAGCCCAGATCGACGGATGGGAGTTGGGTACGAGCGAGGTCATATCCTGGGAGAGCCGTGACGGGACAACGATCGAGGGTGTCTTCCACAAACCGAACAATTTCGACCCAGCACGCCAATACCCACTCTTCGTAGTAATCCATGGAGGCCCGACCGGCATCGACTATCCAACGGCTGTTACAGCCTACGTATATCCCGTGCACCAGTGGTTGGTCAAAGGGGCCTTGGTGCTTCGCCCCAACTACCGAGGCTCGGCCGGTTATGGGGAAGATTTCCGGTCGCTCAACGTGCGCAACCTCGGTGTCGGTGACGCGTGGGATGTGCTGTCAGGCGTCGATCACCTGATAGAAATGGGGATAGTCGACAGCAACCGAATGGGCGCCATGGGGTGGAGCCAGGGCGGTTACATCTCCGCTTATCTCACCACGACGACGGACCGTTTCGCGGCTATCTCGGTGGGAGCCGGCATCTCCAATTGGGTCACATACTACGTGAATACCGACATTCATCCGTTCACCCGCCAGTATCTCAAGGCGACGCCATGGGAAGATCGGGAGATATACGCTGAAACATCTCCGATGACGTTCATAACCCGAGCCGTTACGCCTACACTTATCCAACACGGCGAGTTCGACCGCCGCGTGCCGATCCCGAACGCCTACGAGTTGTACCAGGGTCTGCAGGACGTCGGTGCCGAGACCAAGCTGATTGTCTACAAAGGTTTCGGTCACGGCATCACCAAGCCGAAGGAGCGGCTCGCAGCAACGTGGCACAACTGGCAGTGGTTTGGCAAGTACATCTGGGGCGAAGAGATCGAGCTGCCGATCGAGTCGGACGAGAAAGCAGGCGAGGGCAAGGGCAACGACGCCAGTTGAGTCACGTAGCGAACCCAAAGCTCCGAGTCGGCCCCCTCCCGCCGCCGCGGGAGGGGGCCGGACCAGAGAGCTACGGAGTCGCTGCCCTGTTTGGCTGGTCTATCAGCCAATACTCGAACCAAGACCGCATCCGCTCCAACCCATACACCAGCAGCCAGGGCTCACCCGTACGCGACAGGCCGAGAGATGACCGCGGATAGTGCACCATCTCGACCGGGACACCACGCTTCTTCAGCGCAATGAACCATTGCTCACCGTCCCCGATTGGAGTCGATTTGTCGCTTGTCGCCGGATGTGGCAACAGAGTCAGAGTCCCGTCACGTTTGTAGCACATCGACGTTATGACCCGGCCGTCGAACCGCCTGGGATCGAGCGTGGCGCTGATTGCGTCTGGCGCAATCCAGCCTTCGCGCCTATCGATCTCACCAGCCCGTTCACCGTCATCTTCAGGTATCCTCGTGTAGGCGATCCACTGGCATCTGGCGACCAGACCGGCATCGCATCCACCCCGGGGATGTGGTACGGCGCTCCTCCCGGTGCCATCACGCGGGCGAATCAGATCGAGTTCCGGTCGTCACCGCGCCGGGAAGAGAACGCCAGCACCGACCCATCGGGTGACCAGCGCGGTGACGAAGACTCGACGGTGGGGTCCGTGAAACGGAATGGATCACCGACCGGTCGCCCCCGCTCGAGCTGCTGCAGCCAGATCTCGCGATGCCGTGTGTTCTCATCATCAACGACGGTCGTTACTGCGAAGGCAACGAAATCTCCACGCGGAGACATGGCAACGCTGCCGACCGCAGTCATCTGATAGTAGTCCTGAGGTAGGACACCTCGCTGCTGTGCCTGTGCGACGCTGAAGAGAGCCACATTCAGTAGCAGTATCAACCCTGGTTTGCGCATGGTCATGCTCCGTTCACCCACTCGTGGTTCTGGACGCCTTGCCGCTTGGATCTAAGAGTGCCGTCGACGGGCTCGAGCTGGAAGGGCGCGATCAAATGGCGCAATCGCAGCGACCCAACGAGTGCCACATTTCGGCCGCCAAACGCGCATATTTCTAGCCAGTCGATCCAGCCCGACCCGGGTATGTCCTCCCAGCTCGGCCGGGTGTGCTGATGACCACGCTCCACGGAGGTTCCACATGAAGGCGCTGCTCAGTGCGTTTCTCATCACGAGTTTATGGATCGGTACTGGCGCTGTGCTCCTGGCCCAGTCACAGAGCCGTACGGCCTTCACAACAGATGACGCACTCGACATCAGATCTCTTTCCATCGGCGACATCACTGATGATGGCCGCTATGTGGCCGCCACGATCGGCAAGCGCCGAGATCGCATGGGTGTGCTCCACAAACGCTTTGGCGACCCCACCTACATCAGCCCAAACCACCAGGAACTTGTGGTCATTGACGCTGAGACTGGCGTGATGCAGGCGATTTTCGACGACCTAGTGCAAGTACGGTCAACCGCCTGGTCACCGGACGGCACGACACTCGCCTTTCTCCTTCTGGAGGACGATGACTACCGACTCCACGCGTGGGATCGGGAGCGGAGCCGCGAAAGCAGAGTACGCCTGCGGTCTGACCTCTCTATTGCATCGAACTCCTATCTGCAATGGACCCCCGATGGTTCGGCGCTGCTACTCGCCCTGCGCTCCGAAACTTGGGCGGACAGCGCCCGTGCCACGTTCCTGAATCTGACCGAGGGTCCCATAATCGTGCGGGACTCGCGTAACCCGTTTCTCGCCTGGGAGGAGTTGCGTGATCGGGGCCAATTACAGGTGCACGTTCGAGTCGATCCCCGATCCGGCCAGGTCGAGGAGCTACTGCCTGAAAGCAGGATAACCGGGCTACGCCAGGCTGAAGACGGCAGATACGTGACCTTGGGAGCCCTGGAGCCCAAGTTCTGGGTAGCGTTTTGCGAGCTCGCGGGCCACCCCGAATGGAGTGCAAGGGGCATGGTTGCTGGCAGCGAGACGGAAA